>Ga0315285_10008459_pt1 | contig 10546 bp, 8 predicted proteins | sample YL17G09_36_MG_FD_203698 | JGI IMG/M metagenome (GOLD analysis project Ga0315285, IMG submission 203698) | Sediment microbial communities from Yellowstone Lake, YNP, Wyoming, USA - YL17G09_36 | ecosystem: Environmental > Aquatic > Freshwater > Lake > Sediment | place: USA: Wyoming | collected... | reverse complement strand
TTGGCGGTGGCGGCGCGTACACCCTCACGAATGTGCTCGGCGGCGAGGCGACATCCTCGACAGGTTTCGCGATCGGCATAGACAGAGTCGTGCTCTCGGCCGGGCAGGAAGGGGTCAGGATGGCCCCGAGGCCGCTGGACGCGTATGTCATTCCGATTGGGCAGCCAATGCGAGCGAGGGCGTTCGAAATCGTGATGCATCTCAGGATGGCGGGGCTCTGCGCCGATGTCGACCTGATGGGGCGCGGGCCGTCGAAGAACCTCGACTACGCAAACTCAGTCAAAGCTCGCACCTCGGTGCTGATCGGCGAGAAGGAGGCGGCCAAGGGCGTGGTGGCCCTCCGCGACATGGAGAGCGGGAAGCAGACTGAGGTCAGCGTCCAGGATCTTGTCGCGGCGCTGAAAGGCGGCGGCGAGCCCAAAGCGCATAAGACAGGCAAGAAACCGACGCGCCGAGCGACAAAGCCTTAAGTATTTCTGCCTGAATGAAACGGGAAATGGGGTTGAGCCAATAGATTCAGGGAAGCATGCCACGGACGAGATCAGGGATGTCATCAAAGGGGCGGACGCGGTCCATGTGTCCACAATTTCAGGCACATCAATCCGCGCAAGGATGATGCACTTCGGTCTCGGCGATGGTTTCGACATCTACCTCGCGAGCATGAAGAGCGACCCCAAGACCGTGCAACTCTCCAGCAACCGCAATGTCACGCTCCTGTTCCGCGGGCAGAGCCCCGACGAGCAGGACTCCGCCGAGGTGGAGATAAATGGCGTGGCCGAGCCTGTGAAGGACGAGAACGAGCGCCAGAGAGCTTTCACCCTGGAGGCTTCGAAGTCGTCGATCGTGAATGGGCTGATTCAATCCGGCAACACCCGCCTGCTCGACTGCATCAGAGTGCGGCCCATCCAAGTGAAGTTTCGGGTCTTCAGAGAAATCGTGCAGGGCGTGCCGCCAACGGTCATCGATTTTCCGGAGAACGCAAGGGCCGAATCGGAATGGAGGATGCTTGCTCGCAGGGCAAAGCTGTGGGCCATGGAGGTCCGTGCACCTTTCCTCACCGCCTCAGTGATCCCCGTTATCCTTGGCGCGATGATCGCCTTCACGGTGAATGACCTTTTTGACACGGGGCTTTTCCTCCTCGCCCTCCTTGGCGGCGTCTTCATCCAGATGGGCACCAACGTTTTCAACGACTACTTCGACCACCAAAGCAAGGATGACGAGCTGAACAAGGAGTACGTGAAACCTTTCAGCGGCGGGAGCCGGATGATCCAGCTCGGCCTGATGTCGCCACTCGAAGTGCTCGCGGAGGCCGTGGTCTTGTTCGCCTTGGCGGCGGGGATTGGCATTATCCTCGCTTGGTTGCGGGGCTGGCCAATACTCGTCTTCGGGATCGTTGGACTCGTTTCCGGATACTTCTACACCGCTCCTCCATTGAACCTAGCCTCCAGAGGAATCGGAGAGTTGGTCGTCGGCGTCAACTTCGGAGTGCTCATGACTCTCGGCTCATACTACGTCCAGACGATGACCTTGAGCTGGATCGCTCTGGTCGCCTCCATACCGCCAGCGCTGCTGATCGCGGCTGTTCTCTATGTGAACGAGTTCCCCGACTACAAAGCGGACATGGCGGTGGGTAAAAGGCATCTTGTAGTCCGCCTCGGCAGGGAGAAGGCTACGTGGGGGGTTCCTGCGCTCTTCGTGGCAACATATGCTACCGTGGTCATTGGCGCGCTCGTCGGACTGTTGCCGGTCTACACTCTGATTGCACTATTGGCACTCCCGTTCGCCGTCAAGGCGTCGATGTATTGCCTGAGGTATCACTCGAGGCCATTCGACATGGTTCCCGCCAACGCCTCCACGATAATGGCGCATATGTTCACGGGCATACTGCTCGTCATGGGTTTCGGGTTCACCAGACTCGAAAGCGCGGGAATCGGCTATGTGGTGCTCGCCCTCGGCATCGTGGCGGCTGTCATCGCGTTCATCTACTGGAGCAACGGGAAGAAAGAGGCAGCGATGGCTGGCGCCAAGAAGACCGTCGCCTAGACTTCCTGCACATCCTGCATGCGGCTCAATGCCAAGAGGTTAAATAGCCACCTGCCTTCTTAGGCTGACCTAAATAACGGTCATGAGGAATGAATAATGAACCATACTGCCAGAATCACTGAGATTTCAATGAAGATGCAGGGGATCCAGGCGGGATTAATTCGCCTCGGATCGTTCGACCGAAATCTGACAATGGCAATTCTGACGAGGCCGACAACGTGGGTGAGATGATGGGCATTCCGAGTGACATTGCCTACCTCAAGAGCGCCCCTCCACATTACTCGGATTTCGTATCCGGCCAAGTTCGCAGATATTTCCGGACAGAACTGCAGGATGTATGCCCATGCTGGATGCTCGTGGACAATATGGCCTCTTTCAGAAAAGCCCCGGCTACATCGCAATAGTGGCGAGCATCGTGAGGCTGCCGACGGATCTGGGTGCGAGACCTCCGAGCCAGAAGAGGACGTTGGGCCTCAGATTGTCTGGCGTCCCGGGCACGAATATCAAGCTGATTACCCTCGGTGCGCTCAGGCGCAGCTGGTTCTGGATCGTACGGTCTGCCTGACGTACTCTCGTGATATAGTCTTGGACAAGCGTGACAGCATCCTGCGGAGTGCTAAGCGGCGGGATGACTCTGAGCACCCCGGGACTGTAAGGCTGTGAGCGGTTGATCACTTCCCTGACCGGCCCTCCGCCACTAATGGAAGTCTCCTTCCCAGCAAGCTTGTTGAAAAAACCTGACCTTTCGCGCGCGTTGAAGATGTCGGTGAGCACGAGCCGTGGCTCGTTTCCGCTAAACGCGTCGATGTCGGCGGGGAACGTCGCTGAGACGAGCATTGCCTCCGTTACCTCCACCCCCTGTGTCTTCCACAGGGCACCGGTCTGGAACGTATAGGGTATGTCCACCGCCCAGAATGGGAATAGCACCGTCCCCTGGACGGGCAGCATACTGATGGCGCCTGCCCCAGCCTTCGCCTTCTGTATGTCCGCGACCACCTTCAGTATCTCCTCGTGGTGACTCGTGTCCCGGAACCGCCCCTGCCACTGGGGGAAAGGCCTTTCTTGGAGACTCGTGAGCACTCCCATCAGATTGCGGATCGGCGTCATCGCGGCGGCGTAGTCGCCACCGGGAGCGTATTGGAGCGCTTCGGCGAGATAGGTCGAGCTTCTCACGACAGAGAGTTCCTTGTCTATCCCTTGGACCATCAGAGACATGTCGAGGCTCTGGATCGCCGTGGCCCTCGCGCTCTGGAGCGCGGTCTTTGCCTCCTCGAGCTGGGTCATCGCTTCCTGCATGTTCAGGCTCGTGAGGTCGTCGAGTCCTTTCGAGAGCTTCGCCAAGCCCCGAAAACGTTCCTCGAGACCGGAGAGCTTCTTTGCGCTCTTGACGGCCTGAGCCGCGGCTTCGAAGTTCTCCTTCATGAAGTGATAGCGCTCGGGCTTCATCTCGGCCATCAGCGCTGCGTTGTTCAGGAGATAACCATAAGCGACCGAGAGCGCGCCTATCTCGGATATCATACCCTTACTTTCATCATCCACGGCAAGAGCGGAAACCTGCTGGACTTTGGCCTGGAACAGGAATACATCCTTGGGGTTGTTTGAGAGAGGCATTCCCCGCTCCATCATGTACGGGAGCACAGCCATGGGCTGGGCCAGGACGTTGAAGCAGTTGAACCGGTACTCCCCGTACTCGGTTGTCAGCCTTGGCCTTATGTTATTCACGAAAATCGTGTGTCGCGCAATCGGGTCGACCATGCCGGTGGCCATTGCGTCCATTCCGACCGGAATCGCTTGCCTCACCCACGCGTTCACCTGCAGGAGCACCTGGTCGAAGAAGGCGCGCGCGTCGACGAGCTTCTGGCTGGAGCCGCAAAACTGGCACCGGACGATATCATCGGTCGGCGCTGCGGAGAGCGGTGCGGAGCACGATTTGCAGCGGAGGGAAAGCATGGAGGTGGGGTTCATGGGTCCCGAGCCAACTTGTCCATCCGCCATTGCACAACCCCTGCATCAACGCCCTGAACGAATATTCTTGATCTGAGCCCGTATCTCGTTCAACTCTCGCTCAATCTTGACCTCGAGTTCCTGCGTTCGCTTGACTGCGAGGTCGTCTGCGAGCTTGAAGACTGCGCTGTAGCAGCCCCTGCACGCGTAGATCGCGTTGGAAACGGGGTCGAATGTTGGCAAAGCGCTGCCCTCGCCAGTCCTCTTGACAACGTCGGTCAGCTCACTTGCCATCGTGACGAAATGTATCCCTTCGCCGGACACCTCGCGCCCGCAGAACCAGCACTTCGCGGCGCGACCGTACGCGCGGACGCGCATTGAAGCAGCATCCGCGAAGTCCTGACGGCCGGCCTGCATCCACCACAGCCTCGCGCTCTGGTAGTGCTCCGCAGCGGCCTTCGGGTTGTCCAGTATTAGCGATTCCCCAAGAGCCTCCTCGGCCAACGCCATCAAGGCGGGAGCCTTCGCCTCGCCCGTCATCGCGGTCTTGCTGAATAACTCGGGAATCACGAGAACTTGCCCGGTCATCTTTGCGCGGAACTGCATCGCTGTGGTCTGGAGTGCCTGAGCTTTGTCCTTGAATTGCTGCGGATTCGTCGGCGACAATGATAGGACCTCTATCTCTGTTGCTAGGAGATCTAACTCGGTCGCCAGCTGATTGGCGGGAATCTCTCTCAGACCTATCTTCATCATGAAGCCGCCAATGTTGAGCAAGGACTGTGAGGCGATGCGGTAAGCCATCGGGTTCGACATCTGCTGTCCGAGGGCGACCACTGCGGCATAACTCGAGGCGATGTTCGCCCCCATCGCGTCCCCCTGTTTAGCGAACTTTTTCGCTGCATCGCTGTACTTCTCATTGGCCTCGACGAAGTTGCCTCTCTGCACGAGATCGTGACCGAGGGCGACGAGTTCTCCTGCCGATTTAATCAGGCCCAAATCCACACAGCCTCTTCATGTTGGCAACCGAAGCGCCTAGTTAATGGTTTGTGGACCATTCTCGAATCTGTCGACGAATCAGACCAGATGTGTCTGCTGGGAAGCGCCCCGGTCGGGATTCGAACCCGAGCACTCGGCTCGACAGACCGAGATCATAGACCGCTAGACTACCGGGGCCCGGGCTTCCCTATGAAGAGATGCTATTTTAGCTTTAGCCCGCGGAGATTGCCATGTGAATCGAACATCACTTCGACTCGATGCCTCTCTAGGATTACCTAAATTGACAAGGTTGATAAATCGCCGAGTCTAGGGATTGCCATGAAAGCCAAATTCCGGTTTTATCCTCTCGTGCTGGCCCCGTTGATCCTCATGCTTGGGTTCATCTGGGTCATGGGCGGGACGTTGAACATGTACGATGTGAATGTCGCGCAAGGTCCCGCATCCGGGAACGAGAGATATGGCTACCTCATCGGAGACGTATGGTCGCAGGGAGGATGGTACAATGTTTCCTATTCGACGCTGTACTTCCCCAGCCGGATCAGCCCCAATCCCGTCCCGGGCATGAACTGGCTGCTCGACAATGTCATGGCGCCAAATGCCGGTGCCGTCATGACCACCATGGCGGCGCTCGAATTGCTGATCGGCATCTCGATACTCACCGGCGCCTTCACCAAAATCAGCCTCCTGGTCGCGCCGTTGATGGACTTGGGGATCATATTGGCGGCAGGCCACACCAATCCGGGAATCCTCAGGGTCAACCTGCTGATGCTCGCCTCGGCGCTCACCCTGCTACTCTATCGACGGCAGAATGCGTGGGGCTTAGATCCATGGCTCGCGAAGAAGTTGAGAAACGTCCCACTACTGAAGAGAATCGTTTCGACTCCCACGAAAGAGACTCTGACGCCGACCGCTGCGTGAGCTATCGAAGTCGTTGAAATAGGTAGGACAGTCCGGCGCCAGCGCTGGCACTGGACATTACAGTTGACCAGACGCTGGCGACTTTCCAGAACCTACTTCTTCGACCATGCCTCGGTCGAGTTCCAGTTCTTCGGCCAATAGACCGGGGTGTTTTCCTTTCCCCATTCGTAGGTCCTGAACGAGCAGGAGACGTTGAGCTTCTTCATGGTGGTGTGCGCCTTGTTGACCTTGCTCCAGTATTCCTTGCTGTCGTCCGCGGTCCACTTTGCGCTCCACGGCCACGCGAAGTCGTAGGTGCCCCACACGGGCCACCATCCCTGCTTCTTCAGCTCGCTCGCAATTTCGCCAGGCTTCTGGCTGTTCGGGTTCAACACTATCTGCAGATATGTTACGTATTTCGGCATTTTGCTCTTTCCTCCCTCGGATTTGACAGGAGTCTCGCATCCACCGCGGTCTCTCGCACTTAAGAGTGATGCCTCCATTATCGCCTGCGATTCCATCCGCAGCGCCCCTCTTCCACAGCGGTTAATTACGCCCTCGCTTATGCGCGGCAGAGATGGAGTCGAGGCGGGAACCGAGCACGAGGCTGCGAATCGCGTGCATCCTCGTAGTCGTGATCGTGGCGGCGGGGGGAATCGGAGCTCAGATCGCCGGTAACCTGCCGCCGTCGGATTACGAACTTGTCTCGGGCTCCACCGATGTCTTCCCTTTCTTCGGCGCAAGATCCGACGCTTTCGTGATCGACGTCCCGCCAGAGACGAGCCAGGGCATGATGCTCGCCCTCTTCTCCCTGCAAGGCCTCGTCAACCGCGATGGCGCGCAGATATTCCTCAACACGACCGGAACCGGCAACACATCTTTCCTGCTCCCATTCATCCGGGGGAGATACCCTGTCAACTTCAGCGCAATCCCGCCCGCCGAATTCCTCCACGATTTCGCCTCATTCGCATCAGGTCTCGTTGTCTACGATTCATCCCGCCCCGATACTATCACTGTCGCGACGGTGATGGCCGGCCTTGAGAATTGCATCATGGTCGACCCGTCCATTGAGCAGGAAGTCTCGGGGTTGACGGGGCTGTCAATGGCTTATGACCTCCGTCAACCGCCATGGTCAGGTCTCAGCGCGCTACAGCTGCAGCGCAAATCGTTCGCCGAGTTCTATCCAAGGACATCGAAGAACATCCTCGGGATCATCGCCCCGGACAAGACCGGATTGAGGGACTATCTGATTGCTTCCAGAGTCTGGACGTTTTACGCAGGGCAGGGTCCATTCGCGTCACAGGAGGAAATCGACTTCACCAAGGATGTCCTCGCCTCGACTCCGCACAACATCCCCGTCCTCGGCTGGTTCGAGACTCCGAACCTCGTCGAGGAGAACTTCTTCGTGCAGACTGCCTCGAGAGAGGGCAAGTTCATCCTCGGCGGGCACAACGTCCCCAACCTCTCGTTCCTTTCTGGTCTATCACCGCCGGCGCCCTTCAGCCAGAAGAGGGTCGTGCCGCCCGCACCTCCCCTGGCCGATGATGGAATCTACGTAAGCTTCGCGGTTCCCGATGGAGACAACCTCGACTTCGCCACCGCCAAAATGCTGGAGGTCTGGCAGGACAACGTGCGCGGCACAGTTCCAATCGCGTGGAGCATGGGCCCCATGATTGCTCAACTCGCCCCTCCCCTTCTCGACTATTTCTATTCTGAGGCCACGACGCTCGATTCCTTCGTGGCGGGCCCGAGCGGGGCGGGCTACCTCTATCCCGGATTCGAGGCGCAGAGTGATCTCGATCAGTACCTCGTCAGGACCCATCGGGCCATGGCGGCGGCAGACATGGACACCGTCTGGCTCCTCAACGCGTTCAGGGCTTACGAGATCCCCTACCGCGAGGAGACATTGGAAGCGTATGTCAACGTTCTCACGCCGAGGGGGATCATCCTGGACTACGCGGACCAGGCGGTGACCCGCGATGTCTGGATGCAGGGAGGAGAGGACTCGGCCGCGCCCGTCATCCGGTCGACGCACCTGTGGAGCGGCAAAGACAACCTCGTCGGCAAGATGATGGTCGACACCGATGCTACGCCCTCGAAGCCGCACTTCTACTTCGTCGTCGTATATCCTTGGACTCTGCAACTTGGGGAAGCAGTCAAGGCGCTTGACGCTCTCCGTACTAGATACGGAGAAAGAGTGAGGATGGTCTCCGTCGAGAACCTCCTGTCGCTGATCACTGGATCGTTCTTCCGCGATGCCGCCGAGACCATCGACCGGGCTCGTGCCAATCCTTTCTCGCTGCTCGATCCATGGGATATGAACTCAGCCAACCAGCTTCTCGACCAAGCACAAAGGGATCAGACGCACGGCGACACGAATCTCTCTGGTTTCCATGCATACACCGCGCTCAAGCATGCAAGACGCGCGGTCGCTGTCGGCATAATCATGATCCTTGTCGTCCTGATTGCATCCTTCCTCTGTGCGGTAATTCTCCTCTCACGTTTTCGGCGTGGACTCGACGCCTCTTCGCGTCCGATGACGCTCGACTGGCTCCCGCCAGCAACCGCTTCCGTCTTCCTCTTCCACCTATTCTTCGCCGGTCTCCAAAGGGCACTCGACTACAACTTCTGGACATACGCCAGCGTGTTCGTGGCGGGTGTCGCCCTCCTCTTCGCCTCGAGGCTTCAATCGCGGTTGGCATCAATCCTGGGCGGATATCTCTGGATTGCAGAGCTCGGGATCCTGGCGGTGTCGGGGCTTTTCCTGCTCTACGAGCCTTGGGCATTCGTCCCGTTCGCCTGCGCGAATGCGATGCTCCTACTCCGGTTCCTTGGATTCAAAGGCATGGGGAGAGAGAAGGACGCGATCCTGCTTGGGCTCGGCGTGGCGGGGAGCGTGCTGGTGCGCTTCGATGCGACGAGCCTCGCCTTATCGGTGACTATTCTGGTCGGTCTTGGCTACCTCTTAAACCCGCAAGCACCCACTGTTGGGACCGTCAAGGCCAAGGAACGAACACCTGGCGTCACGTTCGCCGCCACGGTCTTGGCGCTGACCGTTGTTTGGCTCGCACTCTTTCAGAACAGATACTTCTTTGAAAAAGCGGGCGGGGGCCTCGACCTTCCGATTGGATTGGCCGTGCTCGCCTTGATTGCGGCCCCAATCATCGCTCTGGTTGCATGGGGAGCTCTGAGGCAAAACCGCAGGGTCGACGCACTCGTGGCTCTCACGGGGTCTACCGTCCTCTGGATTGCCCTCTGGCTCAGCCAGGACGCCGCAGTCTTCGCAATCCTCATCATGGCAATTGCCATCACGGTCTGCTGGAGCCATTTGTCTGCGGTCTCGCGGGTCCAATGGAGCGGTGGCGCGCTGACCAAGTTCGTCCCAAGGCTCCTCATCCTTGGCACGATTGTCGTCGTCCTCGTGCGCATGCCCGCCATTGTCTACTCGCTGTACGTGATGAAGTTCCCGCTGCCAGTCGAATATATCCTTTACACTCCCGCCCTCCTGATGATCTTCGCCACGTTTGACATCGTCCAGACCGAGGCGCTTGTCAGGGCGGTGAAGAGAACACCGAAGAAGAAAGTCGAGGAGAATCCCTAGGTCGGCGAATCCTCACTTCGGGACCTTCGCCCAGTCCTTCTTGAAGCGCGCGATCCCGACATCAGTCAACGAGTGCCCGACCATCTTCTTCAGGACGTCGAACGGCACCGTGCAGATGTCAGCGCCTAATATCGCGGCGGAGAGAACGTGGATGGGGTGGCGGACGCTCGCGACGAGTATCTCGCAGTCGAATTCGTAGTTGAAGAAGACCGTCACGAGCTCCCGCACGAGGTCCATTCCGACCTGCCCTTGGTCGTCCAGACGGCCGATGAACGGGCTCACGTAGTTTGTGCCGGCCTTGGCGGCCAGCAACGCCTGGTTCGCGGAGAATATCAGCGTCGTGTTGGTCTTGATCTTCTCCGCCCTGCAGCGATTGATCGCTTTCAGACCTTCGGTGGTTATCGGAATCTTGACGACGACGTTCTTGTGGATCGCTGACAGCACTCTCGCCTCCGCGACAAGGCCCTCAGCGTCGTCCGATGTCGCCTCGAGGCTTATGGGGCCATCGACTATTGCAGTGATGTCCATCACCACCTCGGCGAACTTCCTGCCGGTCTTCGCGACCAGTGTCGGGTTCGTCGTGACGCCGTCGATTATGCCCCAGCTCGCAGCCTCTCTGATCTCGTTTATGTCAGCCGTATCCAGGAATATCTTCATAGAAATCATCCTCCTCTCAGCTTCACTACTTTCATCGCCGCCTCGGATATCTTCGCGGCGGTCAGACCGTACTTCTGAAAGAGCGACTCGGCATCGCCGCTCTCGCCGAAGTGGTCCGGCATGCCGACGAGTTCCATCGGCACGGGCCCGGTGCGCGCAACCTCCACCGCCACCGCGCTGCCCATGCCGTGAAGCACGCTGTGCTCTTCCGCGGTGACTATCGCCCCGGTGTCCTTGGCGGCCTTGCGTATCGCATCGACGTCGAGCGGCTTGACCGTGCTCATGTTTACGACTCTCGCGTCGATGCCCTCAGCATCCAGCGTCTCTGCGGCCTCGACGCATTTCGCGACCATGATGCCGCAGCCTATGAGGGCCACGTCAGAACCATCGCGGATCGTGGATGCCTTT
>Ga0315285_10008458_pt1 | contig 10547 bp, 5 predicted proteins | sample YL17G09_36_MG_FD_203698 | JGI IMG/M metagenome (GOLD analysis project Ga0315285, IMG submission 203698) | Sediment microbial communities from Yellowstone Lake, YNP, Wyoming, USA - YL17G09_36 | ecosystem: Environmental > Aquatic > Freshwater > Lake > Sediment | place: USA: Wyoming | collected... | reverse complement strand
CAACTGACCGCGCTCCTTCAGCACTTCCGCGAGCCCGTTGCGCGGCACCACATCCTCGGGGAAGCCCGCCACGGTCTCTCGGTAGAGCCGCTCCGCCTCCCCTAACTGACCTCGCGCCTTCAGCACTTCCGCGAGCCCGCTGCGCACCACCACATCCTCGGGGAAGCCGGCCATGGTCTCCCGGTAGAGCCGCTCCGCCTCCCCCAACTGACCGCGCTCCTTCAGCACTTCCGCGAGCCCATTGCGCGCCACCACATCCTCGGGGAAGCCGGCCACAGTCTCCCGGCAGAGCTCCTCCGCCTCCCCTAACTGACCCCGCTCTTTCAGCACTCCCGCGAGCCCGTTGCGCGCCACCACATTCCCGGGGAAGCGGGCCACAGTCTCCCGGTAGAGCTGCTCCGCCTCCCCCAACTGACCCCGCTCCTTCAGCACTTCCGCGAGCCCGCTGCGCGCCACCACATCGTCAGGGGCGAGCCGGCAGGCGTGCTCGGCCCACTCAAGTGACTGGCCAAGATGCCCCGAATCGCGAGCGCGCGCTGCGAGGTTGGAAAGCGATTTTGCTATCAGCGATGCGCTCGCGCCAGAGGCCTGCTGCTGTTGGACGAGTTCTGCCGCCCAACGCCGGGCGCTAGTCTCATCTCCGTCACGGAGCTTGCCGGTGATGGCCAGGATCTGGCGGCTGACGGACTGGTAGGCCTGGTAGGTCGGCTGGCGCCGCTTGTCAGCGACGGACCCGCGGCCTATATCCTCGTCAGATTCGCGCTCCACGGCATAGGTAGGACGGGAGTCACGGTACCCAATCGCGTTCTTTATGGCGCTGACCCAGTTCAGCAAGAACACATTGGGAAGCAAGACCCGTGGAACAGGCGCACCGCGCACGAGGGGGAAGAGGCCGATGAGATCGGCGTCGAGTGCCCCGATATTCCCGCCGAGGACCCGGTGGCGAAGGGATTGCGTGATACCGCGCTGTTCGAGCCAGGGCCACAGGTCAGCCGGCTCGTCGGCCGCGCCGAGCGCGGTGATGAAGGCGCTGCGAAGAAGCGCGTTGGCCGAGGTGTCGTCGGACTCACCTGTGGCTTGCGGGGCAACTCTAGCACGTAGGCCGGGGATCTCCTCCAGTGCCACTTCCTGCAGCAGCGGGTCCCACTCGCCAAAGTCGGGCTGAAGCCATTCGGCCCAACGATCATTGGGGTGGGCATGACGAAGAGCGCGCAGAGCAGCGCTCACATAGTCCTCACCGTGAGCGAACTCACGGAACGCCGAACCGAGGAGGCGCAGCCCTTCCCGAATGTCGTCCACCGGGATGCCAAGGTCGTGGTTAGAGGGCAACCAGACGATCCCAAGGAACGCGTCGAGCAGGTCATCGAGGGGAATCGCTGTACGTCTATCGGCCAGGACAGAGACCCAGCGCGGTCGTAGCGACGCGTCCGCCTGGTTGAAGATGATCAGACGCCTCAGCTCCCGCTCGAGGTCAACGGGAAGCTCCACGTCCCCTGCTACTCCGCTGCGACGCTCAAGGGAGACAGCGGGCGCGAAGAGGACGTCGCGTTCTTGGAGCATCTGGCCGAGGAGGAAGAGGTTATACAGGTAGTCGGGATCATCGTGCGAACCTACTCGACCAAGCAGCTCCGCGCAGAGCTGAGCAATGGCGAGTTCCTGGCCGCGACGTTCGCCGCCCAGGCACAGCGCCCCCCAGATCTGCTCGGCCGGGCGGTACTCCGAGCCGAGCGGCGGCAGATGACCTCGGAGAAGGCGCGCAAGGGCGTCGGGCGTCAGGGCGTCCGCGTGGCGCAACTGGGCTTCCAGTTCCTTGTGAGGCGTCAGCGCTTCCATTTCGTGCGGTCCCTACAGAGCAGCTTCCGGCAGCCAGTCTCTGCCCGCTCGGGGAAAGCCGGCACGCAGGGCATAATAGTGGCGGGTTCGGAGGACCGCAAGGCCCTCTTCCCCAGGGAATGTCGAGGTCCTATCGATATCGCCCGTCCATTGGTCGATCCGCAAGGCAATGGGGTGGTGAATCACCTCTGGACAGCAGACACCGGCCCCGGAGAGGTCCATGGCGAACCCGGTTGGCTCGCCCGGCGGGGACACGATGTGCCAGGGCTGCCAGTCGGCATCCAAGCACGTAGGTCGGTAACACTGCCCCACTTCCTTCACTTCGTACCGCAGGAGGACGAGCCACTGCTCGCTTTCGTAGAGTCCTAGACCGAGCGCGTCCCGGAGGCGGTCCGCCCAGCGCGGTCGGCTCACAAGTGGGGCAACGTCGGCCCAGAACGACGCCCAGACGGGTCTGTCATCAATCCCATCCCGATTATTCCACGCGCGGAAGAGATCGGTCAAGAGATCGCGGACTCCGAGGATGCCGCGTTCCCTCCGCGCGGCATCAATCTCTGCGTCCAGCCAAGACCCCCAGTGGCGACCTACCCGCGCCCTGGGCAGTTGCTCGCTCGCGCTCTCGCGGAAAGCCCGGGTGTTGAGGCAGACGACACGGCACAGCTGGGTGTCGCGCCGAATCGGCCCAGAGATCAGGTTGAAGTGGTTGGAGGGGCCACAGTATTCGCATGGGTTGCCGTGACAGATGCAGGCATCATGGTAGCGCCGGTAGCAACCCTCCAGAAGCGGCTCCGCGTTCGCCTCGCAGACGTAGCTAACGGCAACCCTCTCGCGCTCAAGCGCGACCCGCCAGTCGCAACGCCAGTTCTCGGCCACGAAGCGGTCGGTGGTGGTTGCGGTATCGAGCGGGGCGAGCTTAGCCTGCAACGGATGGTCAGGTGACGCGTCGCGCCCGAATATCCGTGCCATGCTTTCGGACCCCCTGCGGCAAAGGCGCAAACGGATATACTAACTGCTAACAGGTTCGGGGCGAGAGAGCTGGTTCCTTCTGAGATCAGTGTGTGTGCCGGTTGTCGCGAGGCAGGCGCGGCAGGTGCCTGCGGCGCCGCTGAGCTGCTCTGTTTGGCTCGCTCACTCCGGGTGGGGCGAAAGCGCCAGCAGCCGGGAAGTAGGGCTTGGGCGCACGCCGGCGAAGGACTCCCCTGGAGGCGTCACATGAAGCGACTGATCGGGATTGGACTGGCGGCGCTGTTGTGCGGCGCGGTGGCGGCTGTGGCACTCACCCACACCGCGGTCTCCGGCTCGCAGTCCAGTGGCGAGGTGAAGACCTACGCCTTCGATAGCCAGCAGGCCCTGGCCGGCTGGGCTCTCACCGGGGATGTCGCAGTGGACCTGACCAAAGGCCGCGAGAGCAAGGGGGGCGCGCTCAGGATTGGCCCGGGCGGCGAGGCGGTGCTGAAGCTGCGCAACCGGGACCGGTCGGGGAAGGTGGAGCTGTGGGTGTATGACGACGGCACCAATCCCCAGGACCCCAAGGCCAGCCGGGTCGGCCCGCGGTGGGGCCTGGTAGCGGCCGACGGGAAGGCGCTGGCGGTCGGGGTATTCTACGCCAGCTACCTGGGTGGTGAGGAGGGCTACACCGCCAGTGCCTATGACGGGGGAAGCTGGTTCGACGGGATGTTCTGGCTCGGGGTGAATCGCGCTCCCGCGGGCTGGCACAAGTGGACGCTCGACTTCGATCCAGAGAAGGGAATCCACATCTTCCACGATGGCCAGGAGGTGGACGCCGACCACTTCGATAACACCAAGGTTGGCCTGAGGGGCTTCAACGCGATCGCCATCTGGGGCGACGAGGGAACCGGAGCGGGACAGACGATCTGGGTGGACGATCTCTCCGTCGCCCTCGGTGGGCCGGTGAAGTCCGTCCCCGCATCCACGCCGCGAGTGGAGGGGCCCAACCCCTGGGTCCCCTCCGGGCAGAAGGTGATGATGTACACCAGAGACCATCCGCCTGCTACGCCCAGGCTGGAAGATCTTCCGCTCATGCGGACCGTCTCCCAATATGGCATCACCTGGACCTTCAGCAAGCCGGCCCGGGTGGGGCAGTTCGTGAACGGAGACTGGTACGTGGTGGGCCCGGTGACTGTCACGGCCATCAGCCCCAAGCCGCTCTACGGTGAGGAGATCCCCGAGGCCGAGCTGGACAATAACGACCGGCATTGGCCGGCCGCGCAGCGGGTCCGCAACGGTTTCATGCTCGACCCACCGGCGGAGATGAAGCTGTCCTACGACAGCGGGGTGCGGAACTGGTTCGACCCCTCACTCATCCAGAAACTCCCGGTGGCGATGAAGCCCGGGGATTCGCTGGTTTCCACCATCAGCATGCCCAAGGGCCTGGTGCTGCCGGCCCAGCTGAGGAACAAGATCGAGCGCGGGGAGGGCGACAGCAGCCCGATCCGCACCGCCGCGGTGCTGACCTGTCTGGGGGAGCCGCAACCGCCCGACGCCTTCCGCCCGGCCTTCTGCTACCGCCAGCAGAGGATCTACCTCTCGCGTGATCTCAAGCGCGCACTGCTGCCCTCGGCGTCTGCCGCCAAGAGCATGCCTGACGTTGCCCTCTACGCTCGCTTCACCCAGCGGCCCTGGGTGGGAACCGGCTTCTTCGGCTTCGAGGAGCCGGTGGAGAACATGCCCCAGTATGGCCTGGAATACGGCCGCGTGGCGGGCATCTCCGCCCTGCTGCTCTGCACCGACCTGAAGCCGGAGCAGAAGGAGACGCTTCTGGTGAACTACCTCCAGGTGGGCATGGACCTGGGAGGCATGGTGCGGGCGGGGCATCCCGGCTGGACCGGCTTCGGCGGTCACGGCAGCGGGCGCAAGCTGCCCATCGTGTTCGCCGGGCTCCTGCTGGGCGACCAGCAACTGGCCCACATCAACCAGTCCTTCCCCAAGGTCTCCTTCGGGGAGGACGAGCAGACCGCGTACGGCGACTGCTGGACCGGCGCCAAGGTGGTCTTCGCCGGGCATTCTGGGATTGACGTGGTGAACGGCGAGGGCCGGAGCCGGGGCAACGGCTGGGGCCCCTACGAGCACCTGCCTCCGTCGCAGTGGAAAGCAGGCCAGAACACCAGTGAGAGCTATCGCCGCTGCTGCACCAGCATCGGCTGGGTGCCCCAGGCGCTGGCCTTGCACCTGATGAAGGCCGCAAAGGCCTGGGACCACGACGCTTTCTTCGATTATGTTGACCGCTGGATGTATGAAGATGACGCCGGGTTCGTGAAGACGATCAGGGAAGCGACCGGCCAGGACTACTCTCCCGACTGGGCGCGCCAAGGACAGGCCTGGGACGCCTTCATCAACGAAATGTGGGCCGCGCACCGCACCGACCCTGGTATGCCGCCGATCAATGGCTGGAAACAGCAGCACGACGACAGCTACTACCGGCGGGCGGTCGAGAAGGTGGAGGCCCGGGCCGAGTGACCTGCCCCGCGCCTCCAGCCCAGTCCAGCCGTGGGAGATTGGCGCAGGTGGGATCGAGTCGAGGGCGTAGCCACTGAAGGGCTGCGGTCCGTCGGCTGACGGACGCTGCGGGCTTGAGAGCGATTTCGCGCGAGGAGAGGACTGCTATGGCGGAGCTGGCGATTGCAGGCGGACACCCGGTAGCAAAGCTCGAGACACCGGCCTGGCCGGTCCATGGCGAGGAGGAGAGGCGGCGACTGCTGCGGGTGCTGGAGAGCGGCGCCTGGTCGTGGATGGGCGAAATGGAGACCGCCTTCAACGAGGCGTGGGCGGACTTCAACGGCGGCAAGCACTCACTGCTGGTCTCCAACGGCACGGTGGCGCTCCAGTTGGCCTACGAGGCGCTCGACATCGGGTGGGGCGACGAGGTGCTGGTGCCCGGTTCTACCTGGCAGGCCACCGCGGCCGCGGCGCTCGACGTCAACGCCGTCCCTGTGCTGGTGGACATTGACCCCGAGACCTGGTGCATAGACCCCAGGGCTGCGGAAGCGGCGATCACCCCGCGCACGAAGGCCATCGCGGCCGTGCACCTCTACGGCTGCATGACCGACATGGACGCCATCCTGGATCTGGCGAGCAGGAACGGGCTGTACGTCGTGGAGGACTGCGCTCACCAGCATGGCTCGCAGTGGCGGGGCCGGGGGGCCGGAACCATGGGCGAGATCGGAACCTTCAGCTTCCAGCAGAGCAAGGTGATGACCTGTGGGGAAGGTGGAGGCATCCTCGTCCGCGATGATCGGCTGTTCGGTCGTCTCGACCAGCTTCGCAACTGCGGCCGCTTCTCGCCGCACCTCCCGGAGGGCGATCAGCGGTACCTGCAATCCGGCAACTACCGCATCACCGAGTGGCAGGCCGCCGTGCTGCTGTCCCAACTCGAACGGCTGCCCGAGCACCTGGACCGGCGAGACGCGTCGGCCAAGCGGCTCAACGACCTCCTCGCGGAGGCGCCGGGCGTGCGCCCGCTGAAGCGCCACGCTGCGGTGACCCGCCAGAGCTACTACGGCTACGGGTTCCGCTTCATCCCGGAAGAGTGGCCGGGCGTGACGCGAGACCGGTTCTGCGCCGCGCTCTCGGCCGAGACCGGGCTCGGGTTCGGGGGCACGTACGAGCCGCTCAACCGTAGCCCCTTGTTCCAGCCCCGGACCAAGCAGCGCCATCGCATTAGCGACACGCTCTGGCGACAGATAGACCCGTCGCGCTGCGAACTGCCGAACACCGACAGAGCGGCGTACCGGGAGAGCGTGCTCATGTCTCACCGATGCCTGCTGCTCGACCCGACTGACATGGACAAGATCGCAGAGGCCATTCACAAGCTGCACCGCCATCGGCACGAGCTGCAAGAGAAGGTCTGAGCACCCATGCAGGCCGGGTTCGCCAGAGCCGACATCACCCCACCTGCGGGCGAGCATCCCGAGATGATGGGGTTCGGGCCGTTCCTCGGTCGGTCGGCGCAGGAAGTCCTCCAGCCGATCCACGTGCGAGCGAGTTACCTGGAGGATGACGCGGGCCAGGCCGCCCTCCTACTCTCGTTCGACCTCTGCGGATTGCGCGAGGAGCTGGCCGACACGATCCGGGGGGCAGCGGGCAGAGCCGTCGGGTTGGAGCCCGAGCGGGTGATCGCGGCCTGCACCCACACGCATTCCGCGCCTTCGGTCATGCCGATCATCGGCTGGGGCGAGTTCGACGAGGCGACCGCGGCCAGGCTGCCGGCCCTGGCCGCGCAGGCCTCCAAGACTGCGAAGGCCGCCGCGGGACCTGTGAGCATCACCGCCGGATCGTGCGCGCTCGAGGGCTTCAGCCATAACCGGGTGTATGGAGCAGGTGGGCCGCTGGACACGCAGCTCTCGGTGATCGCGTTCAATGCGCCCGAGGATGGCCGGCTGCGCGGGCTCTGGGTCCACTACACCTGTCACCCGGTGTGGCTGTGCGAGCAGTCCCGCGTGATCTCGCCCGACTACTGCGGCGTCACCATGCAGGCGCTCGAAGCGTGCCACTCGGACGCGGTGTGCAGCTTCTGGCAGGGGACCTCCGGCGACATCAACCCGGTGCGAGCGCACCTCAAGCAGGAGCGCTCCATCGTGAACCTGGCGCACGCGGCCTACCGCTTCCGCCGCTCCGTCGAGGAGGCCGCAGCCGCCTGCGCCCCCGTCGCCGCCGGCCGCCTTGCGGTCAGGTCGGGGCGAGTCGCACTGCCCGTGGGCCTGCATCACGAGGCCGACCTCCGCGCCTTTGAGGCCTTCGTCGGCCCGAGAAGCGAGGGATGGCGCAGGCTGATCGCCATCGCCGGGCCGATGCTGAGAGCGGAGGCGGAGCGGCTCGGCCGCTCCCCGGAGCCGCGCCGGGAGGTCCCGGTCGCCGCCCTGGCACTGGGCGAGAGGACGCTGGTCTTCCACCCGTTCGAGATGTTCACGCAGATCGGCCAGGACATCCGCCGGAGGCTGGGCAGCGCGACCTCCTGGGTAGTGGGCTATGCGAATGGCTACGAAGGGTACGCGCCCACCCCCGACAGGTTCGCACCCATGAGCGGCGACTATGCCGCCCACGCCGTGCCCTTGATGATGGGACGCCATCCCTACCGGGCAACCATGGCAGAGGAGCTGGTCGAGGGCCTGGTCGGCCTCGGGCGAAGCGTGCGCTGACGCGCGGCGGCACCTGCCGTCGGTCTCTGGGAAGTGCTCGGCCGAAGGCAGTCCCACCTCCACATCGGCCTCGCCGTCGCCACAGGGGGGGCATACCTCCGTCCTGTTGAATCCATAGCGCGCGCAGGAGGCGACGACTACGACTGGTCCCGGGCGAACAGAGGCCGCGGGGAGGCCGAGGGAGGCGCTGGCAGGGCTGACCTGGCGAGCCCTCCTGCTGGCAGTCGCGCTCACCATCGCCTGCGGGGTCTGGGTCCGGCAGGCCGAGATCGTGGTGATCGCTACCCAGATCTCGGAGTCGGTGCCCGCCATCCCGGCCCTGGGCGCGCTCCTCTTCCTGCTGGCGCTCAATCCGCTCTTGCGCGCGGTGCGGCGAGGGTGCGAGCTGAGCCAGGTCGAGATCCTCACCATCTACACCTTCGTGGCGATCGCCATCTCCATGGCCGGGGTCGGCGTGATCCGGTACTGGCTCGCCTCCGTCACCTATCCCTTCTACTTCGCCAGGCCGGAGAACGATCTCGCCTCCCTCCAGCGGTACATCCCCGACTGGATGGCGCCCCACAGCGCCGCCCTCATCGAGGGCATCTATATGGGATCGGGGTCGGTGCCCTGGGGCGTCTGGCTGGTGCCTCTGCTCGCCTGGAGCGGCTTCTTCGCGGCCTTCTGGTCCGCCATGCTGTGCATGATGGTGCTGGTGCGCAGGCGCTGGCTACAGGAGGAGCGCCTCAGCTTCCCCATCGTCGAGCTCGCCCTGGAGATGACCGATCCCACCAGGGGGCGCGCCACCCGGCGTCCCTTCTTCCTCAACCCCATCATGTGGGTCGGGTTCGGCCTGACCTTCGTCTTCAATCTCATCAACATGCTGCACGCCTTCTATCCCTCGCTGCCCGGCATAGAGTGGTGGATCTCCGCCGGTCCGAGCGGCCTGGGTATGCCCTGGAGTTCCGTCTTCCCGGTCACCGTCGTCATCGCGCCCCTGCTCATCGGCTTCGGGTTCCTGGTCTCCACCGAGATCAGCTTCTCCATCTGGTTCTTCTTCCTGGTCTACAAGCTCGAGGGCCTGGTCGCGGCGAGCTATGGCTACGCCTCCGCCGACTTGCCCTATCCCCAGGAGCAGAGCATCGGCGCTTTTCTCGTCCTGGGGGTCGGGCTGCTGTGGGCGGCGCGCGGCAGTGTCAGGCAGGCTTTCGCCGAGCTGATCGGCCGCGCCCGCAGCCCCGGTGACCCCAGCGCGCCGTTCGCCCTCCGGTGGGCGCTCGTGGGCCTGGTGGTAAGCTCCCTCCTCGTCTTCTGGTTCTGCCATATGGCTGGCCTGGCAGCCTGGGTGGCGATCGCCTACCTGGTGATCCTCGGCCTGGTGGCGGTGGTATGCGCCCGCATCCGCGCGGAGGCGGGAATGCCCCTGGTCTGGGCCTTCCCCTTCTGGATGCAGAAGAAGGTCCTGATCTACACCCTGGGGACAGAGCTGTTCATGCAGGGCGGCCGCCCGGCCACCCTCGCCATGCTGGCGCTGCTGGCCTTCCTCTCCCGCGGCTACTTCCCGTCCCTGATCGGCTACCAGGTGGACAGCTTCAAGACCGCGGAGCAGACCCGCATGAAGACCTCGCACATGGCGGTGGTGGTGATGCTGGCGCTGATCGTGGGACTGGGCGTGGCCTACTACTTCCATCTCGTTCCCTACTACCAGTACGGCGCGGTTCATCTGCGGGGTGAGATCTGGGGCACCAGCCTGGCCGAGTCAGACTTCGGGGAGGTGATGTCCGCGGTGCGGGCGCCCATCCCCCGCGACCTCGCCCGCATCATCGCCACCGGCTGGGGCGTGGCGGCGACGGGGGGCCTGCTCTGGCTGCGACAGAGCCTTGGCGCCTTCCCCCTCCACCCCCTCGGCTTCGCCGTGGCCACCGCCTATGGCGACCTGGTCTGGTTCCCGTTTCTGGTGGTGTGGCTGTGCAAAGTGCTGATCCTGCGGTACGGAGGGATCAGGCTCTACCGGTCCGCCATTCCCGGCTTTCTCGGCTTCGCCCTGGGCCACGTCTTCGCGGCGGGCGTGCTCTGGGGCCTGATCGGCGCCGCCTTCCCCCGCGTGGTCACAGGCTACGCCGTGTGGTTTGGGTAGGGAGGTCTCTGCGCTGTCCTGATGCGGTCAGGCCGTGGTAGAATGGCAACGGTCCGCGGCTTCGTCACGCATCCCGGGCCGGTCACCCGAGGCGCTTGGGGTTCCTCGGCCGGCCGAGCCTCGATTGCACTCGCTGAGAGGGCGGAAGGCTGCCCGTTGGGCAGGAGCTTGCTCCTGCCCTCATGGGGGGTGACAGCAGCAAGCCCGCCGGACGTGTGCCGGGCAAGTTCCCTTCGACTTCACTCAGGGCAGGCCTGCCCAACGGAGTGGGCCGAGATTGTCAGTCATCGAATCCCTGCCACCTGCGTTTTTGCGCGGGCTGTCCATGCACTCGCAGGAACATCTCTGCGGCCTTCTCGTCGGACGGGAACTCCTCACCACACACATACGACTTGTCCGGCAGCAAGGGGAGGTCGGTGCCGAAGTAGCGGTCGAGGACCAGC
>Ga0315285_10008453_pt1 | contig 10550 bp, 6 predicted proteins | sample YL17G09_36_MG_FD_203698 | JGI IMG/M metagenome (GOLD analysis project Ga0315285, IMG submission 203698) | Sediment microbial communities from Yellowstone Lake, YNP, Wyoming, USA - YL17G09_36 | ecosystem: Environmental > Aquatic > Freshwater > Lake > Sediment | place: USA: Wyoming | collected... | reverse complement strand
CCGGAAATCGCTGGTGGTGCGCTTGTTGATCATCCAGGTGAGGCCGGCGCTGGCGTTCTGCCCCAGCGAGTGGTTGCGGGTCAGCAGCCCGGGATAGATCTGCCCGCGGTCGGAGGCCGACTTGTTCCTGGTGTACAGCGCGAACACGTTGCTGCGGCTGCGTTGCGACAGCCCGCGGCCCCACCTCGCGCTGAACTGGTCGTGGCCCGCCGGCAGCACCTGCTGCAGGTGATAGTTCAGCGTGTTGCCCGGCAGGTTCGGCTCGGGGAAGAAGCGCAGCAGCCCCGAGGCGGCCGGGTTGAAGCGTGCCGCCGGAATCCGTTTACCGGCCAACGGCTGCCCAGTCAAGGGGTCATAGACGACATTGGCGATGCCCGAGAAGTCGCCCGCGCGCATCGCCGAAAGCGGCACGGTCGTAGTGGTGTCCTGCGACTGGAAGCCGCGCTCCACTTCGTAGTTCACCATCCAGGTCATGCGCCCGGCCTTGAAGAGCTTCGGGATCTGCATTGGCCCGCCGGCGCTGACGCTGTAGTTCTTGCGGGAGTAATCGAGCTTGGGCTGCTCCAGCCCGGAGAAGGAGAAGGGGCGGGCGTCGAAGATGGAGTTGAAATAGCGCATCCGGAAGCTGCCTCGGACGCGGTTCAACTTGAAGCCGGGTCCGCCCCAGAACCCGGACAGGTCGGGGGAGCCGCCCGGCGGCGGCGGAACGACATTGCCGGGAGCGCCGGTGCGGGCCGCGGTCGGAACCATGGCCCCGAAGCCGCCCTTGGCCTCACGCCCCCGCTCGGCGATGGCCTTCGCCAGCTTGTCGCGATAGGCCTTGCGCTGCTCCTCCGCGATTTGCGCGGCCGTTTTCTTGGCGGCCTTGCGGGGCGGCGCGGCGCCGCTCTTTTCGGCCGCCGCGGCCGCCGCCTCTTTTTTGGAGACCGGCGGCGGGATGCGAATGCCGGCCACCTCGCGGTCCGCGCCCGGTTCCGGCGCGGCCACCAGGTTGCGCGCGATGGTGCCGGAGACCACGAATGCGTCTCCCGTGGACTCCGCCGAGACGTCGGGATGAGGAGCGGGCGTGGCCGAGCCGGCGGCGGCGTTGGCTTCCGCGGCCATCTGCGCGGCGGCTTCCGCGTTCAGCACCGCGAAGGCGCCCGATCGCGCTGCTTCCACCAATTCCGCGGGCACCCCCGGCGGCGGCGCCAGCGCCAGCGTGAATTCCAGGTCGGCCTCCTTCTGCTCCGCCTGGAATTCGACCACACGGTCCTGTGGCTGAAACCCGAGAAGGCTGACCTTGACGTTGTACTTGCCGGGCGGCAGTGCTACCTGAAAGCGCCCGTCCTCATCCGAAAAGACGGTTTTCCTGGCCGCCTGGCCCTCGATCGCGACTGTGACCCCAGGCGCCGGCATCGCACCGGGGGAACGCACGATTCCCGTGACCGCGACGGTCTGACCGAAGGCGGCCAGCGCGAGCCAGAAAAAGACACAACCCCCTTGGACCGCCCCTCGGCGCATCGATCCTTTCTAACACGAAAGCGGCAGTCAAGTTGCGCCTATGGTTTGCTCAACGCGAAGCCAGGAAAGTGCAGAGCGGCCGCCGCGGCAACCGAAGGGCATTGAACCGCAGAGACGCAGAGGGCGCAGAGACAACCCGGAGAAGCCCTCTGCGTGCCTCGGTGCCCTCCGCGCCGCTGCCCTGAAAATTCCCGCGGCGTCCCGCCGCCAGAATGTAGCGCCGGCGTCCCGCCGGTAATCGTCCTCCGGCCGCCGACCGGTTACCGGCGAGACGCCGGCGCTACAAGGGGCGCGCGAGACGCGCGCTGGGGCATCGCGCCATTTTCATCATTTCTGGGCGGTCGCCGCGGCGACCATGCCGGACCACTGCTGTCCAAATTAGCTGAATCCCGCCTTGGGCCCCGCTGAAAACGCTGGACATACCGCTCCCTTTGCCCCATTTCAAAAACGAGGTTGGCGCTGTTTTTGCCCTCGGATGGTGTCCAGATTACACGCCCGAAATCCTCCGATCTTTGGCAATCTTCGTGCTCAGCTCCTGCTCCTGCTGTCCAACTTAGGAGGTAAACGCCAGCGGCAACTGCACATCATGCATGCCTTCCAGCGCCGGCGGAGCTTCGAACGGCTTATCCAGCCAAGCAAACAAGTCGCGGTAGACGAACAGTTGCTGGCGCAGCAGGGCCGCCAGATTGGACAAGGACCAGCCGAACTTGGCCCGCAGTTGCAGGTAGCGCAGCAACAGGATGGCGATCAGCGCCGTCCAGACCTGCGTCTTCACGGCATTGGCGCTGGCGCCCACGAAGGTCTTGATCTTCAGATTCTGCTTCAGCGCCTTGAAGAACAATTCGATCTGCCAGCGGGATGCCCAGGTGCTTCAGCTTCCCCTCGCAACTGGCCAGCCCGCCGCAAATCTCGCGTAGCGAATGCGCCCGCCCCAGTTGGCAGAACAGCATCGCCACAAACTGCCCCCAACTGGTGAACCCGCGGGCGTGCCGCTCCGCCTTGTGGGCGCGCACAGCCCGCTCAAATTCGAGGCGGGGAAATAGCTGTAGCAACTGCGAGAAAATGCTGCATACTCGGCGCATGGCTGAGTCTCCTTAGTTTGGCATCGGTTCTTTGCTTGAACCCGATCCAGACTATCAGAGGCTCAGCCTGATCCCTATACGTCGCGAAGCGCGCAGGGCCTCGAATTCAGCGAGCTAATTTGGACAAGAGTGACTGCGGATGCGATGAACACGACGATCGCCGGGAGGACCTTGACCATTGCTTTCATACACCCCAGCTTAGCAGTGTTAGAGCCAAGATAATATTTACCCAAAATCGCCGAATGAAAATCCCCAAGTATGAGAGTAGCCACGGAAGCGCGCGCCGCCGGGTTGGTTATCCCTGCCCTGCCTTGGTGGCAGGGCGGCCGAACATGCGCTTTCTGTATTCAGGCCTGGAATGCGGCGTCACCACCACGTCGCGGGCCGCGGCCAGGTCTCCGGCCAGCATGTGGCGGTCTTTTTGCACGTCCAGGTAAGCCTTGTCCATGGCCATCGCGCCGTGGCCCGGAAGCAGCACATCCCAGCGCGCCGGAGCGAGATCGAGCGTAAACTTCAGCAATTTCTCCAGTGAGGCCAGATAGCGCTGATTATCGGCGTAGGGGTTCAACTGCCAGCCCAGCATGCCGTCGTAGAACACGGTGTCGCCAGCAAGCAGAAGGTTCTTGCCTTCGACCTGGAGCAGGAAACACGCCGACCCAGGTGTATGGCCGGGCGTGTGAATTACCTGCAACACCTTATTGCCGAGCTTCAGATCCTCGCCGTCCGACAGGCGGCGGTCCACTTTCGAAGGCGGGAAGGTGAAAATGCCCGACTGTTTCCCGCCGCAGTCAATCAGGTAGGTCAGGTTCGTCACCTTCTCCTGTCCAACCAGGTAGACGTCGGGCGCGATCTGTGCAGGCATGGGGATCGGAGCAGGAGGAGTGTCACGATCCAGCCCGAAGCGCACCAGCGCCTTGCGCAGGTCGGGGCCAGCGGGCCAGGGCTCTTCCAGCGGCAAGCGCTTGGCCAGTTCGCGCGCTTGCCAGGTCTGGCGTGGGAACACCACCCGCTGCCCCTCTTCGGTGACGATCGCTCTCACCGGTTCCACGCTTCGCTGCTGCCAGCCCCGCAACAGCACCAGAGGAAACAGGTGAAACAGGAATGATCGGCGGCCCAGGGAAGCGGGAATCATCATGGCCATGCGCTCCAGAATTTGAGCAGGTGTCAGGTGTCAGGTTTCAGCAGTGCCGCTGCTGACACCTGACACCTGGCACCTGGCACCTGACCTGACGAACAACTACTTTCGGTTTCGCCGGGCCCTGACGCGCCCGACGTATTCGTAGCCGGGCTTCCCGGCGAAACGCGCCTGAGGGATGGTTACTTCCGACCAGCCATCCGCATGATACAGGCGGTAGGCGCCCGGCTGGGCGATGAACCAGGCCTGGCCTTCAGCGTCGGCGCGCACGCCGGGAGCTACGCTGACTTCCTGCCTGCTCGGCGACAAGACGACGAGATCATGGGGGGCAAGCCCGGAAACCAGCACCTCGCCCGCCGCCTCCCCCTGGTACGGGACGGGAGCGCGATCCGTGTGCTTCTGGTAGAGATCGGCGAACAGGCGGCTGTACGGACCGGCGTTCCACGCCGGTTGGGAGGGGTCGCACCAGTTCGGCATCGACGGCGCGGCAACGCCCGGCCCACCATCGCGGTTCCCCAAGCCGCTTTCGCTCAGCCACTCCACCCGCAATGGACCTCTCCCTTGGATTAGCGGCAGGTGCTGGACGATAATTCCCGTGCTTCCACCGAGGTATGACTTCTCGTAGAGACTCCGGAAAAAGCGCGCCACGTTCTCGAAGTCTCCGAAGCCGCCATAGATTTCCTTGGTGAGGAGCGGTTTGGTGGAGGCGGCCAGCCGCTCAGCCATCCGCGAAGCGTCGTCGTACTCGCCGGGGTTCCTCGGATCTTTGAGGACGCTTTGCGACCAGGCGGCAATGTCGCTGTCGTCGGCCAGCGGGCGCGTTCCGTCCTCCCGCCGAACGTATTGGGCGAGGCCGGCCACGAACTGCTCGCGGCTGATCTGCACCTTGGGAGGCAACACATCGGTAGGCCGCCAGGCAACGATCGAGGCATGATTGCGCCTGGCGCGAACCCACTCGCCGGTAGTGGCGCCCATCCAGTCGACCCAGCCGTCATCGGCGCGCGACTGGATCTGCGGCCGGCCGTCGCAGAAGAACTCCGCCAGAACCAGCATGCCCATTTCATCGCAGAGCTCCAGCCACGGCTCGCCGAGGTCGTCCCAGTGGCCGTGCAGCGTATTCAGCCCCGAAGCCTGCATCGCCGCGATCATGCGCCACTCGACCCGGCGGTCATTGAGGTAGCGAAGCGGTGCGAGTTTCGGGAAATAGGTTCCGGCCATCCAGAGCTTCCTGCCGTTCAGCAGCACATCGCGCCCCTCGATCCACACTTCCCGGAACCCGAACCGGGTGAAGCTGCGATCGACCACTTTACCGCCATGAACAAGCTCGGTCCTCAGCACGTACAGCTTCGGCCGGCCGTAGGGAGGCGGTCCCCACAGCACCGGGTCGCTCCAGTTCGCTGCGAGGGTAATCGCACCGTTGCCCGCCGCCGTCTTGTCCGGCAGTTGCAGGACGACGCGTTGCTGATCGAGAACGGCGGCGCGCACAGTCAGTCCCGAGTGGGCGGTTTCAGCCGCGGAAATGGCCACTCGCGCTTCCAGCCGCTTCTTTCTTACCGATGGGACGACGAAGACATCGGCGATCTGCACGGCGGGACGCCACGCCAGCACCATATCGCCGACGATGCCCACCCAGTTCCTCTGGAACTCCTGGTCGGTTGCCGCCCGGTATGCGTTCCCAACCTCCGCTTCGGTGACGAGCGCGCCGGGACGCACGTATTTGCCCGAGGCGTTGTGAACGTAGATCGCAAGCTCATTGACCTTGCCCGGCTGCAACGCTCCGGTGAGGTCCGCATGGAACGGCGTGAACTGCCCGTAATGCTCGGCTATCCGCCGCCCGTTGCAGTAAACGGCCGCGTAGTGCCCGGCCTTTTCCAGTTGCAGAATGAATCCGCGGCCGGGTTTTCCCCATTCGCCTGGAATCGTGAACTTCTGCCGGTACCATGCCGACACCGTGGGCGGGTTGGTGGCCATGGGCATAGCCGGCACACGACGGCCTTCCCACCCTGCGGCCGGGATCTGCTCGTCGCCGGCATTCAGGACTGTCTCCCAGGTTCCGTTAAGGCAAATCTCGGCGCGCAGCAAATCCCCCGGGCGGCTGGTTGTAGCCGCGCCCACCCAGCAGGCCGTCGAGAGAATCGCGGCAAACATCACCACCAGGTGTGTGGGAACGGAGGGCAGACAACGATGTAACAAACATCTTTGAGGCACGAAGTTCTCCTGCTTCACCAATCTTTTTCGGCAACCGCTGCTATCCGTGTAACAGTCGCACCACTTCGTGTTTCTTGAGCAGCAGATTTACCTGCAAAAAACAATCCGCCGACTCACGCGGATTAACACCAATTCCGGAATCCGCGTTAATCCGCGGATTGTTCTTGGTTCCGGTCAGAACTGATAGCGCAGGCCGAACTGCATCGAGCGGCCGGCCCCGGCACTGACGATCGTGCCCCCGTTGATGGCGAACGGTCCCGCATTATCGCCTTCCGCATTCCGTTGAACGCCCGGCACCAGGAATGCCAGGTCCTGAAAATTACGCCCGTCCAGAGGCATCTCCATGATCTCCTGGGTCACGATCACATCGCCGCGGACTGCGTTCTCCGTGTTGAGCAGGGAGACCTGGCCCTGCACTTCCACGGCTTGCGAGAGTGCTCCGACCTGGAGCTGAAGCTCGAGCCGCGCGGTCTGGTTTACCTGTAGTTCCAGCCCGGTCTCGCGCAGCGCCTCGAAGCCCGTTTTTTCAACCAGCACCTCATACCGGCCGGGTGAAAGATTCGTGATGGTGAACCCGCCGTCCTCGCCGGAAACAGCCTCGCGCAGGGCGTTTGTGTCCGTGTTTCGGACCTTGACGGCCGCGCCGGGCACCGCCGCCCCGCTGGCATCTCGGATGATTCCCACCACCGCCGCCGTGGGACTCTGCGCGGACACCTGGAAACAAAGGGCAAGGAGAAGGAACAAGCCGGCTGACAGAACCCGCCGAGTGAGCGACCCCATGGTGCACCTCCGCTTTTTCACGGCGCTACCGTTTAGAACTGGGCTCTCAGATCTTGAAGCACTTTATAGCGCCGGCCGCGCACGGTGGCAAGCGCTAAAGTGCGGCCAAAACGCGGTTCGTACGCTGTTACCGTCTCGGTCGCGCAGTCTGCGAGGTTTCATGGCTTCGCTGCGCGATTTTTTAGCGAGCTGGGCATACCGTGCGGATCTATCCTAAGCACCATGCCCCGAGGAGACCGATGCCGGCTGCCTCGGATTAATCTACGATCTCACGCAGCCGTGGCGTCGACCGCGGCGGCACCTTCGGGAAACAAAAATGGCGCAGTTCAGGCTGTTTCCGTTTTCCCCCGAGGGATCGAAAGGAGACAACGCGGTGTACACTTGGCCTGGAATCGGGAGCCGAAAACGGCAATCCTGGGATACTCGTTCACGGAGGAACGAATGCCTTTATCGCGCAGACATTTTCTTTTCCAGACAGGTGTTGCCGCGCTGAGCGCCACGTCATGGGCGCAATCGGCGCGCAAGCAAGCAGGACTGAACTTCCTGCTCATCACCGCCGATGATATGAACTACAACTCGCCCGGCGTGTTTGGCGGGCACGTCCCCGGCATTACTCCCAATATCGATCATTTCGCGTCGGAGGGCATGCGCTTCGAATACGCTCACGTCACGGTAGCTGTCTGCCAACCCAGCCGCTCGGTGCTGATGACTGGCCGTTACCCACACCGCAACGGCGCCGAGGGATTCGGACCGATTCGTGAGGGCATACCAACGCTTCAGGAACGGCTGCACGCCGCCGGCTATCTGAACGGCATTATGGCTAAGAACGCGCACCTGGCTCCTCGCGCGAAATTCTGCTGGGATTACTACATTACGCCCGAGCAACTTGGCCAGGGGCGCAGCCCATCGCTCTACTACCAGTACACAGCCGAATTCCTGAAGAAGGCGAGAGCGTCCGGGCAGCCGTTTTTCCTGATGGCCAATTCGCAGGACCCGCACCGTCCCTTTGCGGGCAGCGAACAGGAACTGAAGAATTTCGGCAAGCATTGGCCCTTCGACCGCCGCATCAGCGAATCCGAGGCGGTCGTGCCCGGTTTTCTGCCCGATATCCCGGATGTGCGCAAGGAAGTGGCGCAGTATTTCACCTCCGTGTATCGTTGCGACCAGACCGTGGGCCAGGTGCTGCGGGCGCTGGAGGAAAGCGGTTTGGCCGGCAATACCCTGGTGATGTTCCTCAGCGACAACGGCATGTCCTTCCCGTTCTCCAAGACCAATTGCTACCTGGCCAGCACGCGTACCCCGTGGATCGTCCGCTGGCCCGACAAGGTGGCCGCGGGGTCGGTGAACCGCGCCGATTTCATTTCCGGGATCGACTTCACCTCGACGGTGCTCGATGCCGCCGGTCTACCGCAGATCGACGGCGTGGACGGACGCTCGTTCCTGCCGCTGCTGAGCGGGCGCGCGCAGGGCGGGCGCGACCGCGTTTTCACCGTTTTTCATGAAACGTCCGCACACCAGCGGTTCGAAATGCGCTGCGTGCAGGACCGCCGGTATGGCTACATCTTCAATGCCTGGTCAGATGGCAAGCGGGTGTTCAAGAACGAGTCGCAGAGCGGGCTGACCTTCAACGCCATGCAGCAAGCGGCGGCCAGCGACCCCAAAATTGCCGAGCGAGTGAAGCTTTTCCTCTATCGCGTGCCCGAGGAGTTCTACGATTTCCAATCCGACCCAAACGCGCTGACGAACCGGATCCACGATCCGAAATATGAAACGGAAGTGCGGCGCTTCCGCAAACTTCTTCGCGAACACCTGGCCGCCACCGCCGATTTCGCGCTGGCGGCCTTCGACAAGATGGAAGGCAGATAAACCAGGTGAGAATAAATGGGACACGGATGAACTTGGACCAGCCGAGCCGGAACCCATCCGCAGATTACGCAGATTACGCAGATTCCAGAATTGGATCTTAATCTGCGTAATCTGCGAAATCTGCGGATCGGTTGTTTGGTCCATCTTTGAGGGGGGCGAGGGGCTGCCTGAATTCGCTGCTAAAAGAACAACGATTGGTACGACTGTTACACGGATTCCGGAAGTGGGTCTTAATCCGCGTCAATCCTCGCTAATCCGCGGATCCGCCGCGTAACGGCGCGTCAGTTGCGCGTTTTGGGTGATCTCATCCTTGAAACGCGGATACAGCCCGACGATGACGCAGTCCTGTGGCTTGATGTTCTCTAAAACGAACCGAAACGCCTGCTCCACCGTTTGCGGCGGTTTAAAGGCCCGTCCCGCCGCCAGGAGGAAGGAGCAAATCGAGAGTCCTACTTGCGCGGCGGGTAGTTCTTGCTGAAACCGTTCCGGCTATTGCTCACGGTAAAGGAACCATCCGGATTCGCCGCCAACTTGATGAACGGCACTTGTTCGGCCCGTTCGCCGCCGATGTTGGCGATGAAGTCGTCTTTGGAATTGAAGCCGGCTTCGCCGCCGCCGGTGATCTTCTCCGTTTGCCACATGTCCAGCCCCGGCACGCCGAGCACCGTCTTGATCGCATCCGCCGTGCCCTCCCGGTGGCCCTGCTGCCCCAGGCTCAGTAGAGCGACACGCGGATTCAAGCCCTGCACCTCGGCAGGGGAACAGCACGAAAGACCGGCATAGTAGTCGCCGAGCCGATTCGACATGCTCTGTGCGTGGTGCGTAACCAGGTAGGCGTCCACCGTTCCGATCAGGTTCCTGGGGCAGAAGAGCCGGTAAGACACGTTCCAGGTCATATCGCCCAAATAGGTGAAGCGGAACTTTTCGTCTGCTATCACCACCCCGACCGACTGCCCGTCCTCGGCATCGTCCTCTGCGCGCTTTTCCACCTGGGAGCAGACCGGATTGGAGGCGCCGCCGCCCTTCAGCGGTTTGGCGATGTTCTGGCCGGCGGCGGTGACCACCACCACGTCCAGACCCCGGATTGGCACCCGGTCACCGGCTTTCACCGGGATGTGACGCCCTGCGGCCCGCGCTGCCTTGTAATCCTCGAAGCGCTTGTTGTCCGCCTGGCCCATGCCGGGCCGTGCCCACGGGCCGCGCCGCTGTTTCCACCATTCGTCGCTCTTGCCATAGACCGCGCTCTCCCCGTGGTCCACCCAATTGAGAATCGGCACCTTCTTGGAAAGCGCCGCCGCCGCGCCCATGTGGTCTTCTTCAAAGTGGCTGATCACCAGGTAGTCGATCTTTTTGATCCCGTTCTGCTGCATGAAGTCGTAGATGCGGTTCAGCATATAGCCCGGACCGCAATCCAGCAGCATGGTCTCGCCGGACGGAGAGACGACGAACGCGACGTTCCCGTGACCGATATCCACGAGATAAAAAGTGGCCGGTTGTGCGCTCAGGGTGAAAGGACCGGCCAGAAAAGCCAGGGCAAGAAAGGCAAGGTGCAGGCCAGCGGTTCTCATTTGCGGGCAGTGTACATCAAAGCTGTACGACGATGGTCACCTTCTCGCAGCAAGGAAGTGCCTTGAACTATGGCTCGTATTCCAAAAGTGTAAAGACAGAGGGTGGCTCAGACGTGCTTTTCCTTCAATGGATTCCTCCCCTCCCCCAGGAAGGGAACCAGCGCGTTGCTGCCAGACTCGGCGTGCTTTCATGGCCGGCCCCAGAACGCCGTTCGTGAGTGGCGGTTCTACAGGAAGGTTGGGGGCGCGAGCCCGAATGCGGGCAAGCCCGAATGCGGGCCAGCCCGCGAAGCGGGCGATAGATGAAAGCCCATCTATGAAGCGCCGCCGCTTGTCAAGCCACAATTCCACTACCTGGACAAACCCGGTGGGTTGGTCCACACTGATCCCGGTCGGCGAAGCAGAGGC
>Ga0315285_10008451_pt1 | contig 10552 bp, 18 predicted proteins | sample YL17G09_36_MG_FD_203698 | JGI IMG/M metagenome (GOLD analysis project Ga0315285, IMG submission 203698) | Sediment microbial communities from Yellowstone Lake, YNP, Wyoming, USA - YL17G09_36 | ecosystem: Environmental > Aquatic > Freshwater > Lake > Sediment | place: USA: Wyoming | collected... | reverse complement strand
TAATCAAAGAACTGCAATGTATAAGGACCGCCATAAGAAGAAAAGAACCCATCAGGAAACAATGTCAGATCAATTGTTGCAAAGCCCTCTATGACCTCCGCTTGCTGCTCAAATGTAATCCCTTGACCATTTGATATTATGATTTTAATATCTTCACTTGTGTAATCAATTGGAACCTGCACCAACATTTCAGAAAAACAAGATTGGAACGGTGAACAAATCTGGTAACACGTTCCGCAATTATTACAACTCATATCTTTTTGAATTTTTACAAAGTTACAAATTACAGTTGCATTTTTCTCGCATCAAATTTATCGAGGTTATAAGTTGAAGTTATTTCCAGAAAATTCCCATAAATGAAATACCTAAAACAATCTAGTGCATGGCTCATATTTGGGTTTTTCTTTTTCCATGGATCTAAGCTAACTGTCCTGTCAACTTTTGCCTCCTTAAAATCAGCTATCAATTCCTTACAGTTTGGAGTTGAAATCCAGAATAGGCATTTCTTAAAACACATATCAGAAATCAACTTTGTAGCCAGATGTGAAGGGGCAAACCTTAACACCTGCATATTAATATCCCGAACCCCCAAAACTGATTGAATCAATTGAAAGTTGCTGATATTGTTTTTCGTCCCTGCCTGTCTGCTATTTCCTGCCGGGTCACCATTGATAATATAATTCATACCGGGATAATCCAGCATGATAGCCTTGCAAAGTTCTTCCAAGTCACCAACCCGATAAACCTTTAGGATATTGATTTTAGCATAATAGCCAGCTTCTACGCTATTCTTTGAGAATTGAGCAATTACACAAGTATTGGTCACGTTAAAGTCAAAAGATAGGTACAACTCTAATCCTGGATGGGCTTTTACTGTATAGTTTTGGCAATGTTCATCTTGTTTAAAGTTTCTGGCAAATAAGGATTCCCGATCCCAAACTCCCCAGTTTCCTTTCGCATAGACCTCATAAAAGGTTTCATCAACATCTTTTAGTGATTCCATCCTGACTGCGTATTCCTTATCTAGCTTATCCAGATTATCTAAGTAGGTCGCATGGATAATTAATATTGAATCCTTTTCGTTTTGTGGAGGTTCATCAAAGAATCTTTTTTTAATCCAATGTGAATCTGATACAGGATTAAAAGTAATGAAGAATCTTTTTTGAAATTTGCTGTTACCTCTTAACCTCAAAGTAATTTGGGTGAAGTCTTCCATTGTTAGTTCAGTCGCTTCCTCTATCCAGATATATTTTGCCTGACTTAATGACTTTAATTTCTCAGGGTCATCGCATCCTAAAAAAACTATTCGGTTAGTGCCTGCATGGATTTCCAAGTAACTCTTTTGGCATTTGACATTATTTGTCAAATTCCAATCTGATACTTTATTTTTAAAATCAGCAAATACTGAGTTTCTAAGAGTGCCTGCTACTTTGCGGATAACAAAGTATGTTTGATTCTTATTAACCTCATGATTCAATATTTCAGAAAGAAACAATTGAATCATGGTCTGTGACTTCCCAGAACCACTTCCACCAAAAAGTACATTGTAGGTTTTTGGATATAATACTGCCTTAAGGTATTTATTATTCCAAAGCTTACGATTGCTAAGATTTACTATTGACACAAATTAGCCTATCAGTCATTTTCTTCCAAATCTGAATTTATAGGAACTGGCATTATAACTGTTCCTACATTTCCAGAAAGTTCAGTTTCATGTTTGTCTTTCCAGTCATCCTTAAATCGGTTTTTCATGTTGAAAATCCATGCAGCCGAGTTTAATGAGGTTTTAACCGCATTAAAATTTCCAGATTCATCCTTTTCCATAGTTTCAATATTTACTATGTTTTCAATGCCTACTTTTTCCCAAAATAAACGACTTTTATCTGTCGCACGTTTTTTGGCGTCGGAAAATTCAATATGAACTTTTACCCATTCATAAAGTGTATCCTTACAAGTATCTGTTATTGCGGCAAATGATTCAAATGAATATCCTTTGGTCATGTGGTCAATAAGCAAATCACAAAACCTATCCTCATAAGTTGTTGGCCTACCACTTGCCATAGATTAAAAATTTAAGTGCCGTCATTTTACTGATAAGATTTTTTACTAACTATTTCTTTTTCGTTGGCTTCTTTGCTGTTTTAGCAGCCTCCTTAAAGTCCTTTGCTGAAGGTGCAGCCTTGCTTCCAACCCGATTCATCTTTTCATCTGAACCTGCTGCAATGCGTTTCTTCTTAGCGTTGATGTTTGCGTATAATCCTGGCTTTTTCATTTTATGTCCTTTTAAATTTTACAGCTTTTGATTTTACCGATTTCTTTCCAACACATCCCCAAGCTTGACGGCTTAGGTCATTTGCACAGGGTGGGTTTTTGCATTTCTTAATCCCTGCTGACCTTGCACAATAGGAATCCCCTTTTTCAGTTCCTGGAGCAATGGAATACCCTTTTGCCCCAAACTTAACGGTTTTACCTCCGATTGTTTTTGTGAATTTCTTTTCGGCCATTACTTTTTAGGCTTTTTCTTTTTTGCCTTTTCTGCAACACTTAAAGCAATGGCAACCGATTGTTTCTGAGGTTTTCCAGACTTCATTTCGGTCTTAATATTTTTGCCAACTGTTTTAGCTGAATATCCTTGTTTTAATGGCATAGCTTTATAATTTGTTTGGCAAATATAAATAAAAAAAACCTTCAATTAAGAAGGCTCATTTTTTAATTCAAGTAAAAAGGATTTGACTAATAGTTTAATCGTCCCTGCGTGGCTTATTGGAACTCTGAAAGAAACTGTTGCTGTTTGCGGTCCTGCTTTACGTCCTGCACCTGGTTTGCGTGTTCCGGTTGTTGGTATTCCTTTAGGCATTGGATTAATTATCTTCGTCAAATTTTGATTTCCTAAGTTCAAAAATGCCATTATAAACAGGGTATTCCTTCATGAACTTTCTGGCATAAAAAGCTTTGAAATTGTTGTTAATCTTGAACCCATCATTGCCATGTTGCATGTATTTAAGCCATCGGATTTGATTATAAATCAATTCGGCTGAAAGCTTAGTAAATCCCCTGTCGATTAGCTTAAAGGATAGGTTTTGAAATTCTTTCCAGATGTGAGGATTTTCAACATCATAAACGCAGAATTTGCGGTTAATTTCTTTGTTTTCCATTTTGTTGTTTGTTTAAAAGTTAAGGGGCCGAAGCCCCGATTTGATTAATTGGTTTCGTATTTTGTTAAATCATTGAACTGCTTTACTTGTGCTACTAATTTAGCATGTAACTTAGATCCAACTGTTACTGTTTGGCCTAAAACTTTTACTTGTTGTTTTTGATTTTTCATTTTGTTGTTTGTTTTTGTTTTTGTTTGTTGGGTCAAAAGTACAACCTTATTTTAATTCTGCAAACATATTTAATAAAAAAGATAAAATATTTTTAAAATAAATTATATTAGGTTGATTTTCAATAGTTTAAAACCTTTGATTTTTTCAAAAAATATCGTTTGTTTTGCTGCATGGAATTAGAAAACTTTAACCTTTCTGAATTTGATAGCCCAGACCAATCAGGTTCAGGGGCAAAAATGAATCCTGACTTTCTAATGAAGTTGGATAAAGCCAGAGGAATTGCCGGAGTGCCTTTTAAAATCAATTCTGGCTATCGTAGTGAATCACATAATAAAAAGGTTGGTGGAACTCCTAATTCAGCTCATACAAAAGGATTTGCAGCTGATATTGCCTATTCAACTGGTTCCGATGGTTATAAGATTTTAACAGCCTTGCAGCAGGTTGGTTTCACTCGCATAGGCATTTATAAAAGTTGGATTCACGTTGATTCCGATCCTGCACTTCCTTCTAAAGTTATCTGGTCAAAGTAATGAAAGAAATAATTGTTCAATTCCTTTGCAGAATAAAGGAAGATTGCTATAAAATGATTACGGATATAACCGTTTATTGGCTTTGGTTCTTGTCGGTAATGGAATTATCCGAGTCATGGCTTTTATTTCATGGTGGTGCAATCCTGGTCTTAGGTAGGTTAATCCTTTTGGGAATGGACTTTTACAAAAGAACAAGAGATTTGAAAGAACCGGAATGGAAAACCAACATTTCACCAATCTTGAAAAAGGAAGCAATTGAAGACCGCAAAAAGACTTTTCTTCAAAAACTAATTGATACTTTTAAAGAACTTTTAAAATGGTAAAAAACACTTTAATTCTGGCCTTGCTTTTAGCTTTTTCCTGCGGTCCATCAAAAACTGAAAAGGAACTGACTAACAGAGTTGATTCATTAGCAATAAGAACTCATCTCCATCAACTTGAGATTCTAAGGTTATATTCTGAAAATGATTCTTTGCAAAACTTAGCATTAAGTATTCAGCAAGAGCAAAGAATAACCGAGTATTACTTGAATCAGGATTTTGAAAGACTCCATTCCACAATGGATTCCCTTTCCAGAGCATCAGGTGAAAAAGGCAAAGGATGGAGGATCTTGGGTCAAATCTTTGGTGAAGCAGCCAAACGAGTAATACCAGGTTTATAATGAATTTCCAAAGGTGGATGGAACTTGCTTCTTTCGTAGCAGTAATTCTATTTACTGGAGGGCTTTTGTTTGGCGTTGGTTGGCTTTACAAGTTTGAAAAGATTGACACTTCAGATTCGATTCTAATCTATGTCTTAGGTCAATTTATTACTGGCTTTTGGGATATGATTAAAAAACGAAACAGGATTGAATCCTTACCTCCGCCTCCAAAGAGTTAAAAAAAACCCATCAGAATTTCCGATGGGCTTTAACCTTTAAACGTCTATCATTAATTTAATTTTAAATCAATTTCTTTGATTCTGGAAATATTTGTCACTCCTGTTGTAACCAAAACAAAGGTATTACCTGTTAAGGTTATTCCTGTTCTTGTGAATGAAATGTTAGGGGAATAGTTCAGGTTAAAAGGAACCCCATTGACTGAAATAGTAAATGTTTGATTAGGCGAACCTGTTCCAAATCCAGAAAACAATTCTACCGTTTTTACTGTAACTGTTTGATTGTAGACAAAAGTTACCGTTGTCGGTCCTTGACTTACAAACCTTGTGTTTAGGTTCCCATCAATCGCATTTGCAGGACTTCTGATGCTTGTATCGGAATTAATATAAGGAACACCTGAAACTGTAACAGACCTAACAACTGGATTGGGAGTTACAGGAGGTGTTTTAAGGCTATCGCATTCCGATTGACTAATAAGAGGCAAACAACTTGCATTTTGAACTGATAAACGCATTACGTTCCCGGGTAATGGGCCAAATCCTTTATTAAGATTGATACTTCCATTATTATAACAATATGACATTATAGTTGCATTGAAAGTAGTTTTCCTAATTGTTCCGCAAGTGCCTTCGCCTTGAAAGCAAGAATCAATCCTTCCTGTTGTTCCATTGGGCAAGTTCCAACCGCACCAATGCGTGTGTTTTGAGCCGAAATTATGGCCCAGTTCATGAGCAATGACATTGACTGACCAACTGTATAAGGGTAACTGTTGATAAGTCTTATAAATACTTGAATAACCATAAGGGCTTGCCCCACAAAGAACACCAACAAAGGCCAAACCTCCGAGGCTTGTACCATTTGGCTTAATGTCAACTAAGTGCAGCAAATCGCCATTAAATGACCCCACTGGCCTAACTGCCATAAGATTAGAAAGGCATTGAGTGGCATTAGTGCATCCGTATACATCAGGAGTAGAATTGATGTAAATTACCGATAACTTCAAAGGAATATTTTCATTCCTGTAAATCTGCTTAACCACGTTAAACACCCCTGATATGTAATTGGCAGTTGCAACCTGTGAGCTTCCAAGTTCTTTAAACATTGCGTTAGTAGCCTCAAATCCTATTCTGGCCACCTTACAGGCTGCTGACGTTCTTAATGCTGTATTAGGTTGGTGATTGTCGGTCAAATCAGAATCGGAGGTTTCACAAAGGAATGGCAGGTTAGGGATTTGATTTTCTGCAATGGTTACAAATTGGCCTTTCCCATTTTTGCCATAATTGTACGATTTGCCATTTTTTACAAAAACTCCCATTGCATCATTTTCAAAGAAAGTGACCGCACAAACTCCAACTTTCGATTGGTAACTCACCCCGGTGTATTTCTTACCGTTCATTAGGATATTTTTATCCTTAATCTGGAAATCATTGGTTAGGTTATCAACCTTAAAAAGCTTGAATCCTTGCCAGTTGATGGACTCAGGTTCTGAATCAAAAATATTTAATTCCTTTTCGTTTTCCTTCTTGCATCCAAATAATCCTATAAGGAGTGCAATAAATACAAAGTATTGGTTTTTCATATTCAAATTAAACATTTTTATAATTCAAATAGGGTAATCAATACTTTGTAAAATATTACACGTATCTAAGGATTGATTCAAGCTTTGAAATTTCCAGTTTCTTTTTATGGATGTAAAGCTTTTTACTCGTCATGTTTTTTTGATTCTGAGCAAGGTATTGATCCAATTTCCTGACTTTTATTTCCAGTTCTTTTTTTAGGCAAAGCCTCAAATCGTACCTTGTCCATTTATGGAAATCAGCTTGATATGTGCCGTCCATTTCCTAAATGTTTAACAAAGCCTTGCATTAAAGTCGCAGCTTTGAAACCTGCCTTTTTATACACTTGACCAACTTGCATTTCAGATGTCCAAGGTTCTTTTATATTAAATGTTGTGACAGCAGAATAACCATTTGGAAAAAGGTTTTTGTAATCGGATAAACGTCTAAGACCCGGGTTAAAAGACTGGCCACTCCATTGACCTCTATAATCTGAACTCATCATTTGGTATCTCGTTCTATTAGGAGTCATTCGGGGAACTCCAACAACTGGATGACCGTTCCTATCGCTTTGCGCTCTTAACCAGACCTGCATAATCATTGGGTCATTTTCGAGTATGTCCATTGACTTTTCCATAAATCCTGTTTTATAGAATTGCCAATCGTCCTCTTGAAAAAATATGTATTCATTTTTGACATGGCTATACAAAATATCAATTGCCTTAATCTGGCCTAGCTTTTCAGTTCCTTCAATAAACTTTATCTGTGGATATTGTTTGATTAACGATTCAGGGATTGTCTTTCCTGAATCGTCATAAACTATAAAGTTATCAATAGTCATATCGGCAAATTCAAAGAAACTTTCTAAGGTTTTAGCCAACAAATCATATCTTCCGCAACTGGTTAGGATGCTGTCTATTTTCTTTTGCATTAAAATAAAGAAAGTTGGTGACTTTTTTCGTGTTCAAATCTATTTTGAGCATCCTTAATATTTAAAGTCATTTGTTTGTAATATGAATCCTTTAATTCAATTCCTATTGCTTTTCTGCCTAGTGAAACAGGGCTAAAAACTTCGCTACCTACTCCAGCAAAAGGAGTTAAAACAACTTCACCGGGATTTGAGTACAATTCCACTATTCTATCAATTACATCTAACTGCAATGGATGTACGTGTTTTTCGTCATCTTCTTCTCTTGAATCTTTAAAAGGCAAAACATTATCATTTCTAATATCATCCCAAACGCTTGAAGCATATCGCTGCCAAATGATTTGACTCAGTTTATTTTTTAAATGGTCATCTCCCTCATTTGTTGCATTTTTATAAGTTTCAACAATGTGTTTCCATTGTCCATACTTTTCTTCCATCTGTTTAGTTAAAGGAGTATGCCCATAATATCTTTTAAAACCGTTTGGATTAGTAACTTTAGTTTGGTTTTCTCCAATTTTTTTAAAAATTAAAAGGTAATCAGGAATTGCAGTAAAACACATTGTTGAATCCTCTGCAATGTTTTTGTGCATTAAACTCCTGACCATTGTTCTCATTCTAACCTCTAAAGGTTCTTTCCAGATGGTTATCCGATTATGATAGCTAAACCCGTATTTTTTATGAAGTTCAATTATATCATGAGGAAAATCGTAAAGAATATGAGCTGTTGTATCTGTTAAAATTTCCTGACAATGAACTGCATTAATTCTTCCCTTCTTTGTAATTCTTGCCATTTCTGCAACCATAAATTCATACTGTGCTAAAAACTCATTTTTGTTAGCACAATTTGAAAAATCTCTATGGTCAGAACTGTAATTGTATAGTCCTGCAAATGGAGGTGAATAAACTGCTAAGTCAATACTTTGACTTTCAATTGTAGGTAAAACGTCCATGCAATCTCCATTATAGATTGAATAATTTTTTTCGTGAATCTGCTCTTTTACTTTCATAAAAATTTCGGTTTTTCTATTGTTTTTGTAAATTGTTTTTTATCTAAATTGACTAACCCATTTACATTTTTCTGGATTAAATCAGTAAATTCAATTGCTTTGTTTGTTTTGTAAAGTAATGTATCAATAACCCTTTTCTGTCCATCAGAGAGAACCAAATCAACGGTTACATCATTCTTTTGACCAAATCGCCAAAACCTTCTTATTGATTGGTAATATTGCTCATAAGACCATGTAGGAAAATAAACAGTATGGTTACAATGTTGCCAGTTTAATCCGAATGAGGTAATTTTTGGCTTAGTTATAATTCTTTGAATATTACCATTTGCAAAGTTCATCAAAATATCTTCCTTTTTTTCTATGGTCATACCTCCTCTTATCTGAACCGCATCAGGGTCTAATTCATTCAATAAATCGCCCTCATCATTAAAGTTACACCAATAGACCGAACACTTATTAGAGGCTAACTCAACAGCCTTTTCACATCGTTCATAAAAAGTACCTTTTTGTTCTTCACGAACTTCACTCATTGTTTTTGCAATAGTGTTAAAAAGCATTATTTGACCATTGATTACCCAATTTTTTGAGTTCTTAACAAATACCTTATTTTCAATAAGATTTGGCAAAACATATCTTTCATCAGAAAATCCCAGGTCGGAAGGCTTTTTAATTGTTACACTCCATTGATTTAACCAACTAAAAAACTCATTTTTTGCATGAGGTTTTAAATACCATTTTGTTCCGATGTCTTGAGGTCTGATATTGTTTTCATTGTTTGCAAAAAACTTAGTAAGCATATCATGATAAGGCATGTAGCCTAATGCTTCAGAACTAGTTCCAAATTCAATGTAATCATTAGGGGCCGGTGTTGCAGTTGAAAGAAACCTAAAAGGAATTTTTTTCATAAAATCAGTTACCGCCCATTTGGTCTTACCGTCAAAGTTTTTAAGTATTGAACTTTCATCTAATATAACACTTTCAAAATCAGATGAATTAAAGTAATGCAATCTTTCATAATTACATATTACTATTTTCTTTGTGTGCTTTCCATCCTTTGAATATTCTATGTCATCAATTCCAATCTTTTCAGCTTCTATGATGAATTGAAATGCAACTGCTAAAGGAGTAAGTATTAAAACTTTTTTGTTAGTATGTAAAACGATATTTTGAGCAATAGAAAGTTGGATAAGTGTTTTGCCCAAACCTGTATCAACAAAATTTGCCATACGGCCCTTTCTAACAGATTTTTCAATAATTGATTTTTGAAAATCAAAAGCTATGTCAGGAATAAACTTTGGCTCAAATCCAAAATTGCCAATTGAATGTTTTTTCTTTTCTAAAAATTCTAAATACGTTTTATTTTCCATGAGGGTAAGGTTTTAAAAAATTCACATTGGTAACTACTGACCTCCGATAATTGCCATAGGCACAAACCAACACTTCTTTTTCGTTTCTATAATCCAGAATGATAACATCTGAATTATCTGATATGATATGGTTAGTGTCTTTGTCCATCAAAGTCTGCGTTGGTTTACAGACGCTAAAAATGGGCAACTCCTGTATTGACATAGTTAAAGATTTTTACCAATAAAAGTATCAATAAAATGAGTAAACAAAGAACAGAAAAGAAGGAGATCACCCCTTCTTTAATTTCTCTTCTGGTTTCTTTTTCGGGAATCATAATCATACAACAAAATAGGAGTTGTCAATGATGGTTAAACGAGTGCCTGCCTCGCAGATAAATTTATCACTTGAAAAAGCAACAAGTTGATTTGCAAACGAAACTTCTGTTAATTCAAATGTTGCATTCACTTCTAAGTTTTTTACTTTGACTGTAAAAAAGCCAAAACAATGGCTTCTACCTTCAATTAATTCCTTTTTGTAAATTTCAAATTCACCTCCCAAGTGGAAGGCCATTGCCTGAATGCTTTCTAAACTTGCATAGGATATTCTAGCATAAATTTTCTGGTCAGATTCTCCTAATAATAAAAGACCTGTGTTTAAGAATGCAATGTCGCTGATTGGTTTAATAATTTTTTCCATTTTGTTTTTTTGTAAATTTGTTTCTGCAAATAAATAATAAGCTTTTCACATTTGCAACTTTTTAAAATAAAATAATGTCAAGTTATACTTCCATTAAAGGTTTTACGGCTGCACAAATGAAAAATTTAAGCAATGCCATGAACCCTAACAAGGTTCTAAGAGAAGCAGTTGTGACACTTGTACCGGAAATGAAAAACAGGATTCAGCAGGATGGAAAAAAATCTGATGGCAGTCAAATAGGACAGTATTCTGATAAGACAATTACCGGAGGTCCAATTGCAAGTA
>Ga0315285_10008450_pt1 | contig 10552 bp, 5 predicted proteins | sample YL17G09_36_MG_FD_203698 | JGI IMG/M metagenome (GOLD analysis project Ga0315285, IMG submission 203698) | Sediment microbial communities from Yellowstone Lake, YNP, Wyoming, USA - YL17G09_36 | ecosystem: Environmental > Aquatic > Freshwater > Lake > Sediment | place: USA: Wyoming | collected... | reverse complement strand
GGGCGGCGAGCCCGAGCCCCAACTCCCGCAGGCTTTCCCGGATCCCGGCCCCGTCGACGCTCCCGAACACCGCGGCCCGCCGCAGCACGTCGATAACCACCAACACATCGGCTCCTGAGCTGCAGCAGCCCCCGAGGTCGAGGCGCTCGAGGCGGGCGTCATTGCCGTGCAGCAGCGACTGCAGCCACGCCCGCGCCGGGACCCTCCTCCCCCCGTCGCCATTCCCGTTCCTCTGCTGCTGCTGCTGCTGCTGGCCTCTTCCGAAGCTCAGTAGCGCCGGGTTACCGGACAGGTCGAGGACGCGAAGGTTGTCGGTCAGCGACGACGACAGAGCAAGGTCCCGCAGCGACGGCGCCGACGGTGGCGCGTCGCCGCCGCCTACGCCGCAGCGGGCGAGCGACAGGGCCGCGACGGCGCCGCTGTAGGGTCCCGCGTCGTCGGTGCCCCTCTGGAGCAAGAGTAGCGCGTCCCTGGGGAGTGGGCAGCAGTCGGAGAGGTCGACGGAGAGGAGCGGGACGTACGAAGGCGGCGGAGCGGAAGAAGAAGAAGAAGAAGGATTTGCGCCACAGCCGTCGGTGTCTAGGCTGCCGGCGAAGAGGGCCCTGAGCGCGGCGGAGAGCTGGTCCGGGTTTGTCGTCTTGGAGAGGGAGATGACGGCTCCCATGTCCTTGGAGGGGCGGGAGGCGCCTGTGTTCGGTGGTGTTAGAGAGAAAGAGAGAGAGAGAGAGAGTTGTATCGGGTTTTTTGGTCGGGGTTGAGAAGGGAAAAAGGTGAGTGAGGTCGATTCAATCGACCGGCAGCGACAGCCCGCTCGCTTCGACGACGACGACGAAATTGAAAAAAAGACTCCTTTCGTCGCACCTCTCCTGAGGCACAGCCTCCGCGGCACGGCCTCCATCTCCCTCGCGATCCTGTCATCAGGGATCAGCCCTTCGTCTGCGCACGCCGAGAGGTAAGAGCAGAGCAGGGGGTGAGGAGGAAGAGGAGGAGGATTCGTCCGTCCAGTTTTGTTCGTCGCCATCGTCGGGAGGCCATCGCCGACAGTGATGCCGCCTCTGCTACTGCATTCCGCGAGGGGCTCTCGTTCCTGGCTCTGCGCCTGCGACTCGGGCACGGCCGCGGCCAGAGCGTCCAGGAGGCAGCCGCCTTCGTCGCCGTCGCCGTTGGCGGCGGCCGCGGCCCCCGGAGGCCGAGCGGCCGCGGAAGAAGCCATCTTTTCTTTCTTTTTCGTCGCCCCCGCCGCCCCAACGGAAAGAGAAAGAGTGACGAAGTGAAGAGTTTTTGAAAATCAACCTCTACCAAAAGTAACTCCGCTCGCTTCCTTGCCCTCTCTTCCCTGAAACCGCGAACAGCGCGCGCCCCTCTGTCTCTTGATCGAGAGCCACGGCAGAGAAGAAAAAACAATAGAGCTCCAGAAAACAGATTTTCATTTCAGAACAATGCAATTTCTCTAACACACAGGAGCCTCTCTCTCAAAAAAAAAAACCGAAAACTCAACGTTCTCTCCTCTCCTTTCTCTCTTCTCTCCTCTCTCCCTCCGAACTCACTCGATCCCAAACAGCTTCTTCAGCTTCACCACCAGGATCCAGTCGTCCCTGTCCAGGTCCTCCCTGAAGTGTTCCTTCAAGACGTCGATCGACTTTCGGGTCAGCTTGCTCACGAGCCTGTCGTTGTGGTCGAAATGGCGGCCGTAGAGCCGCGCGGCCTCCGTCGAGTTGGTGGCCTCGATCTTCATCGCGACCGAGTCGCCGCGGTGCGCCCTGTCCACGGCCTTGTGGTTGAGCTCCAGGGAGGCGATGCGCCCGAGCTCGAAGCCGCCCTGCGTCGGGACGCACAGCGGGGTGCCCACGGCCGCGGTCCCCTCCTCGACCTCGACGCCGAGCACGATCGGGTCGCGCTTGTTGAAGACGCAGGCGGGCAGGATCTTGAGCACGCAGGGGAAGGCGGCGTGCGCCTTGGCCGCGTCGGCCTCCTCGCGGCGGGCGAGCCGCATGTACTCCGTGAACTGATCGAAGAGGTGGTAGATGATGTCGGCCGTGAAGACCCTCACGCCCAGCTCGTCGGCGAGCTCGCGCGCCTCGCGCGTCACCGGCACGTCAAACGCGAGCACCGCGGCGTACTTCTTCTGTCCCTTCTCGAGCATCACGGAGGCGCGCATCACGTCGCGCTTGTGCACGGGACCGATCGCGATGCCTGTGACCGGGATGCGCACCGCGTCAGAGCGCAGGAACTCGAGCAGAGCCTCCAGGGACCCCAGCGTCGACGCCTGCGCGCAGACGCCCTCTCCGCTGCGGTCGACGGAGGCGAAGATGTCGTGCATGTCCTCCATCGCCTCGAGCTTCAGGGCCTCGACGTCGTCGAAGCCGCCCTCCGGGGGCGCCTGGGAAGGAGAAGCGTGGTGCGCGGAGTCTGCGGTCCTGGCCACGAGCAGGGCGGTGCCCGCGACGGCCGACTCCAGCCCGTGCGCGCAGATCTTGACCCCCTGCGCGCCCTCGACCTCCTTGTGGTGCTGGTACGACCCCTTGACGCGCAGCTCCTTGAGAGGGTGCGGCGTCAGCAGCGAGCGCACGGTGGCCACGAGGGGCCCGCCGAGCCCGCAGGCCACGACGGTGTCCCCCTCCCGGAGGCGGCCGTTGACGAGCACGACGTCGACGGTCGTGCCGAGCCCCTCGATGACCTTGACCTCGAGCACCGAGACCTGCGGCTCGTCGACGAACACCAGCCGGTCGCCCATCAGCCTGCGCGACTGCGCCACCGTCGAGAGCACGTGCAGCAGGTCGGGGACGCCCTCCCCGGTGATGGCGGAGGTCGGGACCAGGCTCACGTACTTCCTCGGGTCGGGGTTGTCCCAGTACAGGGCGACGTTGAGCCCCTGCTCGTTGAGCGCGAGCGTCGCCGCCGCGACCTGCTTGTCGAACTGACCCCTGACGTGCGGCTGCTGGCTCTCGAGCGACGTGCGCATGGCGCCGTCCGGGAGCGGCCTCCAGTCGAAGAGGCGGTCGACCTTGTTGAGTGCGACGATGAACGGCGTCTTCCGGGATTTGAGCAGGTTGATGGACTCGATCGTCTGCGGCTCGAGGCCGTGCATCAGGTCGACGACCAGCACGGCGACGTCGCACAGGCCGGACCCGCGCGAGCGCAGGTTGGAGAAGGACTCGTGGCCGGGCGTGTCGATGACGAGCAGGCCGGGCAGGCGCAGGTCGAGCGGGGCGCAGAGGTCGAGCGCGTCGGCGCTCGGCGCCGGCGGCGCCCCCCCTCCCCCCGCCCCTCCCGCCCCCGCCCCCGCCCCTCGCCGCAGCGGCGCCGTCCTCTTCACCACCGCGTCCGCCGGGATGTACGTCGCCCCAATCTGCTGCGTGATTCCCCCGGCCTCGCCCTCCTGCACGCTCGTGCGCCGGACGTTGTCGAGCAGCTTGGTCTTCCCCGTGTCCACGTGGCCCAGGATGCAGCAGATCGGCGAGCGCAGGCGGTCCGGGTCCGCGCGCTCCTTGGCGAGGGCCCAGCGCGCGGCGCGGCGCTGCTTGGAAGCGTCGAGGGCGCGCTCGCGGGCCTCCTCAGAGTCGTCCGAGTCGTCAGAGTCGGACTCGGACTCGGACTCGGGCTCGGACTCGCTTTCCTCGTCCTCCTCGGAAGAGGTCGCGGCCTCGTCGTCGTCGTCGTCGTCGTCTTCCTCCTCGTCGTCCGAAGAGGCGGCCGCCTTTGTCGCCTTGGCTCCTCCGTTCGCCGCCGCCGCGGCCTTCTTCGGGCGCGCCGCGGCCTTGGCAGCGGCCAAAGCGGCCTTGGCGGCGGCCGCCTTCGCGTCCGCGGCCTTCTTCTTCTCGGCCGCGGTCAGCACGGCGGGCTTCTTTTTCGCCGCGGCGGTCGCTGCCGATGCCGGCTTCTCAGCCGCCTCGTCCTCCTCGGAGCTCGACGAGCTCGCCTCCTCGTCGTCGTCGATCCTGGACTTCTTGAGGGGCAGCACGACCTCGTCGAGGTCGAGCTGGTCCCAGGCGTCGGCGGCGTCCTCTTCCTCCTCTTCTTCGGGCTCGGCTTTCGGTTCTTCCTCCGCCGTGTTAGTAGCAGCTTCCGCCGCCGACGCCGCCGACGCCTTGGCTTCTTCTTCCTCCTTCCTGGCCGCCTCCTCCTCCTCGGCAGCGACCTCCGCGGCCTCCGAGGGCACAGACGAGGGAGCGCTCGTGAGCGAGGGGGCACCCTGCTTGCCGCCCTGCTTCTTCTTCTTCTCGTAGACTGCCTTCTTCGGCCTCTTCTCTCCCCCTCCTTCGTCGTCGTCGCCGCCCCAAGCCGCCGCCGCACCGGCCGCGCCGCCGCTGCTCTTCAGAAACTGCTCCCGCACCGCGGCGAGCCTCTCGGCCTCCTTTTTGGCCTTGCCCGTCAGCAACAGCCCCTGCTTTTTCAGCTCGGCGCGCCGCTCCTTCTGCCGCTGGCGCCTCGCCTCGGCATCGGCGGCCCTGCGCGCCTCCTCGGCCTCCTGGGCGGCGATTTCTGCCTCCTCGGCGGCGACGCGCTCGGCCTCGGCCTGCGCGGCGGCGGCCTCGGCCCTCTTCCGGGCCTCGAGCTCCTCCTGGAGGCGGCGGACGGCGGCGGAGGGGCCCTTGGCGGGCTTGCCGCCCTTTTTCGAAGAGGCAGCGGCGGCAGAGGCAGCGGTCTCCTCTTCTGCAGAAGCGGCAGCAGCAGCGTCGGCGGCGGCGGCGGCATCAGCTTCAGAGGCGCCTCCTCCCCCGTCGCCGCGTTTGGCCGCCTTTTCCTTTGCCTTCTTCTTCAGCTTCTTCTTCTGCGCCGCCGAGAGCTCCTTGGGCTCGCCACCGCCGCCGGTGACCGCTGCTGCTGCGTCGTCATCAGAGTCTTCGGCGGGAACAGGAGCGGAAGAAGAAGAGGCAGCGGCGGGAGCGGCGGGGGTGTCGAGTCCGAGCTCCGCAAGCGCCGTGTCGAGGTCGTCGACACCGCCTCCCCCCGCCGCCGCCTTCTTGGCCTTCTTCTTGGCCTTTTTAGAGGCGGCAGAAGAAGCGGAAGCAGAGGACGGGTTCTCGATGTTGAAGAGCAGGGCGTCGATCTCCGGGTCGCCGGTGGCCTCGGGGCCCTTTGCGGCGGCGGGAGCGGGAGCGGCGGCGGCGGCGGCGGGAGCGGGAGCGGCAGCGGCGGCGGCGGCGGCGGGAGGGGCGGCAGCAGACGAAGAAGAGGGGGAAGCGGTCTCGGGCGACGGCTCTGGCTCTCCCTTGTCCTTTTTCTTCTTGTCCTTCTTCCTCTCCTTTTCTTCCTTCTCCTCGCCGCCTTCGCCTCCCTCGATCTGCGCCATCATCGCGTCAAGGTCGGCCGTGCTCTTCTTCTTCTTGGGTTTTTTCGAAGAGGCGGCGTCGGCAGCGGTGGCAGTGGCGGCGGCAGCAGTGGCGTCGGCGTCGCCGTTTGCTTCTTCCTCGAGCGCAGCCAGGGCCGCGCCGAACTCCGCCGTGCTCTTCTTCTTCTTCTTCTTCTTGGCCTCGCCGCCGAGGTCCAGGGACTCGGCAGGAGCGTCGGCGGCAGCAGAGGAGTCGCCCAACGCCGCCAGCGCCGCGGCGGTCGCGGCGGCGGCGGCGGCCTTCTTCGCCCTCTTGCGCTCCCTCGCCGCGACGCGGTCCGCCGCGGGGCCGAACAGGGCCCCCTCCGGAGGGGCCGCGCCGGGGCCGCAGGCGACGCGCGACCCGGGGGCCGCTCCGCCGCCCTCCAGCCGCGCCGGGACGGCCGCCGCCGCCGCCGCCGCGGGGTCCCGACCCGCGCCGTCGCCGCTCCAGCAGAGGTCCGCGCCGGAGCAGAGCGCCCCCTCCGAGGCCACCCCGCGCACGGTGGCCCTGGAGACCTGTGCTCTCGAGCCCCCGGGGAGCGTGGAGCCGGGCAGCGCCAGCACCACGGTGTCTCCGGCCTCGAGCTGCGCCGCGGCATTGGTCACGACGCGCCTCGGCCTCCCCTTTTCGTTATCCCCTCCCGCGGTCCCGGCGTCGAGGCTCAGGACGGAGAGCTTCTCCGCGTCGGGGTGGCGCTCGATGGAGAGGATCCTGGCGGCGACGAGGAGGGAGGAGGAGGAGGGCTGGTGTTTTTTGGGTGGCGTGCGTCGGGGTTGGAGGTGGAGGGGTGAGCGTCGCCGTCGTTTCGGCCGCCGTCGATCGATGGAGGCCCTCGAAGAGGGGAGTCCCTTTCTTTCTCTCTTTCTCTCTCGCTCTTTACCTCTTCAGCCGTCTCGCTCTCCTCGCTCCCGTCTTCGTCGTCGCCGTCACCGGCCCCCTCGTCGTCCAGGCCCAGCGCCGCGAAGCTCGCCGCGGCCGACGCGCGGCGAGGAGGCGAGGGCGACCGCTCAGCATCGTCGGCGGCGGCGGCACCGTCGCCGACTTCGTCGCTCGCTGCCTCATCGTCTTCGGCGGCGAGCAGGGCGAAGGCAGCTGCGGCAGACGGAGCAGGAGCCTTCTTTTTGTTCTTCTGCTTCTTGTTGTTCTGCTTGGCTGGAGCGGGCGCAACAGCAGGAGCATCGTCGCCGTCGTCGTCGCTTCCGGCCGTCGCCGCTGTCGAAGCAGCGGCAGCGGCAGCTTCGAGCGGATCGACGACGAGGTCGTCGTCCGAGCCCCAGTCGGCGGCCTTGCCCTTCTTGCCGCCCTTTTTCTTCGGGGGCATGGCTGCTGCTGCAGGCTGGTGTGTCGGTACTGGCTCGATAGAGAAAGAGAGATGGGTAGAAAGAGCTTCGGAGAACGCGCGACTTCTTTCTCTCTTTCAGAGAGAGAAGAAGTTGAGAGTGGGAGAGATCGAGGGGCGCCGGGCGTCGAGAAGAGACGTCTCGGGCGCCACTTTTTTCTTGGCTTCGCAATCGAGGTTTTTTTGGAGAAGGAAACGCCTTCGCGGAATCAGCGACGATGGCCTCGGCCTCTCTCTCTTCGCAGGCAGCGACCGCGCTCTCTCTGGCGTCCTCCCTCGGCCTCAGCCTGCGCGCCGACTGGCTCGAAGCAGCAGCGAGAGCAGCAGCAACAGCAGCGGGAGGAGGAAACTTGTCGTCATCGTCTCCGTTGACCGCCGAGGCGCTCGTCTCCCTCGTGCTGAATGCGGACCTGAACAGCGCAGGGGCGGGGGGCTCACTGCCGGGGGACCTCGATGTGAGAAGAGGAAGAAAGAGAGAGAGAGAGAGGGAGGGAGATGCACGGCCGAGAGAAGAAAAGCGAGAGAAAGCTCGGAATTCTCGGTCGTCTTCCTCCCTCCTGTCCGCTCGAGGAAATCGAAAAAAAAAAACTCACCTCGACCTCGACCCACGCAAAAAAAAAAAAAAAAACAGTCCCTCCACGGCCGCACCCTCTCCGGACGCAGGATCCTCCAGGCCGACGAGGTGGTCAACGCTGCCGCCTCGGCTAAACACCGGTAAATAATAACTCTGAAGGGGAAGCGAGGAAAGAAGACTTTCCTTTTCGTTTCATCGTTCTCTGGAGGAGGGAGGGAAAAAAACTCACAACCAAAAACGCCCTTGTCGAAACCGAAACCGGGGAATTCCAACGACAACATCAGCTACTCCGGCGCGCCAGTCAGCGGGAGGATGCTCAAGCTCCTGCTGACGGACGGTGAGTCTGTTTTTTTTTTCTTCGGAAAGAGAGAGAGAGAGAGAAAGGCAGGAGAAGAAAGGGAACGAAAAAAAAAAGACCCCTTTCGACGCGAAACGTGAAAACGAGAAAAAAAACTCAGACCTATACGAAATGAAAAAAAAACGAAATCCTTCCTAGGCTCCCGCCACGTCGTCGCCTTCGAGCTGGAACCCGTCCCGGCCCTGAGTGCGGACCTGCCCGCCGGGTGCAAGGTGAGGGAACAAGGAGAGAAAGAGAGAAGAGAGAGTTTCTTCTTCTCCTTCGCCTTGCTCCCTCTCGCACTCTCGTTCGTGCTCTTGCTTCCCTTTCTCTTCACCCTTCCCCCCCCTCTCTCTCCTTTTCGACCAACCGAGAAACCTCCCCTCAGCTCGCCGTCACCGATCCCCTCGTCCTCCGCGGGATGCTCGCGCTCCGTCCGGCCAACGTCGCCGTCCTCGGGGGGCGCGCCCCGAGGCTCGGGGCCGCCAGGGAGAGGGCGCGCGCGGAGTGGGCCAAGGCCCCGGACGGGAGGGGCGGCGGCGGGGCAGCGGGCGGCGGCACCTCGGGGGGCCGCGGAGGGGCGGGGGGCCCCACGCTGTACGGGAAGGCTCGGGCGGCGGCGTGGCCTGGAGCGGCGGCGGAGGCTGAGGCGGGCGCTGCTGCCCCCGCCGCTGCCGCGGCCGCCGCGGCCGCCGCTCCTCCTGCTCGTGCTCCTCTGGTCGCTGCGCCTCCGCCGCAACAACAACAGCAGCAGCAGCAGGAGCAAAATCAGGCCCCGTCTGCTGCTGCAGCTGCTCCTCCCCCCGCCGTCATCCTCCTCGACTCCTCGGACGACGAGGACGTCAAGATGGAAGCGCGGGACGAAGGGGATGAGCAGCAGCAGCAGCAGCCCTTCTCCCCTCTGCCCGCAGCCGCGGGCCCGGAGCCGGCCTCCTTGCCTCTGCCCGCAGCCGCGGGCCCGGCGCCGGCCTCCTTGCCTCGGCGCCCGCTCTCGGAGGCCGCCGCCGCCGCAGCAGCGACGACGCCGGCGGAGGGCTCGGGGCGCCGGTGCCTCGTCAGGGGCCGCGTCGTGCAGGCCACGTCGGCCCTCAGGTTCATGGACGCGGGGACCGGGAGCGCCCTCGAAGAGTTTGGGCTCGACGTCGAGCTTGAGGAGTCTTCGGCGGCGGCGGCGAGCGGAGGAAGCGGGAGCGGGGAAGAGGAAGGCTTCACCGCCCTCGCCCGCGTCCCCGCCACGCTCTCGCACCCGCTGATCTCGGGTCTGTTGGGCTGCATCTCGCCTCGAGACCTCGTCGACCAGTACGCGAGGGAGGGGGGAAGGGAGGCCCTCGTGCGGAGGCTGGGCGCCGTGAAGGCGTTCTTCGACGCGTTCGACGGGTGGCTGGCTGTCGAAGGGGCCGCGCCGGCGGCGGCGAAGCGGGAGAGCGGAGGAGGTTCGACGGCTCCGGCGGCGACCGCCTCTCTTTCTCTCGTGGTCGTAGGGTGGTGGGAAGCCTGAGGAGAGCACGACTGTAAACCATCTGTGTATCGGTGCCCTATCTGCGGGAGGAAGACTGTAACGCGAAAAAAAACGGAGAGAGGAGGGGCCTCGTTGGGGTCGAGGAGAACCTCGACTGACGACAAAGCGAAACCATTTTCAGCTCTTCACACGCTCTTTCTTTTGTTTTTTCCTTTTTTCCCCAATTCCGCCCACGAGTGCGCGGAAATTCTCTCCCTCAAGATGAGGACCAACGCCGTCAATGTCGCGTTCTTCCTGCTCGCGCTTGCGCTGGGGCTCGCAATGGCGCAGCTGCCGGTGAGTTGTTTTTTGATTGCGGACGAGGGAGTTGTTAGCAGGAGGCTCGCTCGCGGCGAACGACGACGCGTCTGTTTGCTTTTTTTTGGAATGCGTCGTCTCTCCTCCACGAGCTTCTGAAGTAACATCGTCTTCTTTAATTTGCGCTTGTCGCAAGAAGCTCAGTTTGAGAAACGAGCTCGTGGAGCGCGGGGATTCGGGTTTCTGGTGGGAGGCAAGAGAAGGGGTGGGGGGCGAAGAGAAAAGGATGAAACTGCTGCTGCTCTCTATGCCGCCATGGCTCTCGCTCGAAGGAGTTTCGCATTTTGTCACCCGCGCCCCCGCACGCAGAGCTCCTTTCTTTCGCGTGCTCTCTTCACCGGAATTGCTCCTGGTGATCAATATTGTGCTCTAGAGTGCGGTAAACAGGGATGAAAGGACGGTAGTTACTCGGGAAGGAATCCCGCATCTTCCTCCCCAAGGTCGAATAGAAAACGATATGACGACGACGACGATGCCCCCGTCGTTTCACGTCGGACGAGGTTTTTTTCTCTTTCGTTTCCCTCGTTCTGCCACGCGCTCACTCAACGCTCTCTCTCTCTCTCTCTCTCTCTCTCTCTCTCTCCCTCTCCGTCCTTGCCAACTCCGCCATCCCCCCTTCCAACAGAACCCGCTCACCGCCGGCTCCCCTCTCGAGGCCATGAAGAAGAAGTCCGACGCGGCCTACACCTGGGTGCAAGACGAGACCGCCGAGATCGCCAACACGGGCTACAGGCTCAAGACGATCTACCAGCAGAACAAGACCGTGCCGCGCAAATACCTGACCCGTAAGTTGGAGTTTTCGTTCTCCGGGTCTCTGTATCTAGAGAAGGAGAGAGGAGGAGAGAAGAGGAACGAAGGAGAGCACTCACAAGGAGCTTGTGTTCTCGTGTCTCAAAAAAAATCAAAACAAAACAAAAACGTCACCAACAACAGTGCTTAACACCTCGCTCAGCTACTTCGACGCGGCCTGGGCCCGCGCGCGCGAGATAAGGCTGCACCCGGACACGACGATCGCGATCCAGAAAGAGGTATGCAAGCTTTTTTAAATTCAAAAAGGGGAGAGAAGTAGACAGACAACAGAAAGGGAAAAAACTCGGTCACTCTCACTCTCTCTCTTCTTTCTCTCTCTCTCTCTCCTTTCTCTCTCCCTCTCTCTCCCCCACCCCCGCTT
>Ga0315285_10008449_pt1 | contig 10553 bp, 18 predicted proteins | sample YL17G09_36_MG_FD_203698 | JGI IMG/M metagenome (GOLD analysis project Ga0315285, IMG submission 203698) | Sediment microbial communities from Yellowstone Lake, YNP, Wyoming, USA - YL17G09_36 | ecosystem: Environmental > Aquatic > Freshwater > Lake > Sediment | place: USA: Wyoming | collected... | reverse complement strand
TTCTTTGGAACTCTGGTCAAGATGGGATCAGGTTCGTTTTTAGCATGAGCCTGCTGAAGAGCGTCAGCCGGTTTATCCGCTACACCCACCACTTTACTGCTGTCGCCCGATAGAGCCACCCATTTATCCGGGTAGTTCTTCAGCATTTCACTTAAATCTGTATTCTCAACCATATTGCTACCTCTATTTCAGGAGACGTACATTTAAGATTATAATCTGTGATATCAACTGATAGCAATATACCAGTGTACCTTTACCTATCACTTTGACCCCTGTCAACCCTTTTACCATCATCAAGTCTATTCTTCATTCTTCTATTACATGGGAAGGTGGGAACGAGGAGGAATGGGAAAAGAGGATGCCGGCTGTGCTATAATTGCTCGTAGCAAGGGGTAGTCAACCATGAAAGTTTATAACTACACAGTGATATTTGAGCCGGTGGAAGAAGGGGGATACGACGTTATAGTGCCAGCAATTCCAGAGATATGCACGTTTGGAGCCACCATCGAGGAAGCACGAGAACTGGCCGAGGATGCCATACGTTGCTATCTTGAGAGCGCATTAGAAGATAACGAGACGATCCCGCAGGATAAAGAGCCATCTCTGGAACGCATAGCTGTAAAGATATAGAATGCCCAAGCTCCCTATTCTAAAGGGCAAACAGGTCCTCGATACCCTGATAAGTACTAAAGGGGGATTCTTTATTCACCACCAACGCGGCAGCCACGCAAGGTTGAAACACACGACTAAGAAAAACCTGAGAGTCACCATACCTATACACAGTAATGACTTGCCTGAAAGGACTCTGCGAAGAATACTCAAACAGGCAGGCTTGACCGACGAGGAATTCATCAAGCTGTTGTAGAATAACTTAAATAGGTTCGATGCCTTCAAGGACAACCGAAGGCCGATGGTCTGTGAAATCAAGATATTTAGACGCCCCCAGTATTTCTACGCCTTGCACTCTGCCATCTTTATCCAGGTCAACAGCTGTATCAGCGCTGATCTGAACGGTAGTCACCTGGGCAGGCCCAGATTTAAAGGAAATATACAAAGCATCTGCTTCGAAATCAAAGGTAATTTTGAACATTTTCCCTGCACTGTTAATTAGATGGCCATGTAGTATTGGATATCAAATAATATCAAGATTTATAGGTAGTTTCACTACGGCGTACTACCTGAAGGATAACAACCAGCTTTTTGTCATCGTAGATATCATAGACAACCCGATAACTGCCGACCCGTATCCGGTAAGCGAAATCGGATCCTTCAATCTTCCTCACACCATGGGGACGAGGCTCTACAGCCAGTTTATCAATAGCTTTGCTCAAACGGTCAAACTCCTGCTTGCGTATCCGATCCTGCAATTTCTGAAGATCACGATCCGTGGCAGGTGAGACTTCAATTCGATAGGCTGATGATTCCGGCATAAGGTACCTGTGGTTTACCTTTTACCGTTCCTTTTAGCGATAGATTGATTCATTTCCTGACGAACTTCATTCCAGGGACGGCCACCCTTCGCCTGATATTCGGCACGCGCAGCTTTAATTACGGGCACAAGCTCTGCATCCTCACGGCTTTCAAGCCACTCGGTTACAGCCTGAGCAATTATTTCACTGGCCGTGAGACGACGGCGAACAGCAGCTACCTTCAAATCAGTATAAAGCTCATCATTATGGAAGACTACCGTCATTCTTCTGCTCATTTTTTTCCTCCATGCAGGCATACATACATAAATCCATACATACGCCTATATTATAGCAGTAATATTTCTTCCAGGAAATGTAAGCAATAGATTAGCTTGCAGTAATTGCTATAGCAGAATGATGTGAGCTTCTATTGGATACCGTGAATACTTCATTTTGATCCCCCATCAATCCTTTTTCCATTGGTACTCACGCCAGTATAGATGGATAGCAATTACGGTTTCTTTATATTAACCGGTAATTCCATGGATTTAATGAGAAACCACGCAGTAATGCCGTTAATCTGAAACCGCTTTCCCCAGGCTGCGTCCGGGACTCTGTTTTTCGCATGGCTCCTCAAACAAGCCTCCCAGGCCTCATGGTTGGTAAATGGGTCACCCTGATCATTCATTTCATTGGCGTTAAGGAAACCGAGATATATCAGGACAACCGGCACCCCAAGGTTTGCAAGCTTCCAAGACCAGGCAAAGCGGTTGCAAAGCTGATAGTCGGAATCACGCGAAAGCTTCCAACCTTTAAGGATGCTATTCAAACCGGCATTGGCCTGTTCAATTGCTGTGCCTATTTTTATGTGATTCAGCTTACCATTGGCTGTTATAGGCGGCTTCTTGCCTTCCGGCGACAACTCCTTGTTATGGGCTTTGGCCTCCACGAGTAAGAGGCCTCGTTTTACTTCAATCTGGCAGGTAGAGGCAATATCCCAGTTGGGCAGACGAGCACGACGGACCACTTCAAGCCACCAACCTGTTAATTCCTGACTGACACACGGTGGAAGAAAATCAGCCTTATCTACCAGAGTGGTTTCTTTGTAATCCTCTCTACCCCTTGGTCTCCATTTATCCCGTCCTGCTGTGATCACGGCATCAGAATGTTGGGCGAGTATCGTGAGATGTTCTGCAACCTGCGGAGCCGGCAACCCCGTCATATCCAGACAACCACGTAAACTACCACGCAATCTATCTTCCGTTAGCATCTGCTACCACCTCACTTCCCTCGATTTCAACTTTATAACTCATTCTACTCTTGTGAGACATAGGCGACAATGCGAATATCTCAGGAAGCGGGAGAGACCAGAAGAAGTGAAAGATAAAGGGTGTCAGTTATTTAATAAGCTGTAAACGACGTAGATCTTTAATAGACCAACCGATATCGTCAAATAGGGATTTCAGGAGGTTTGGACCAAAGGTTTTACCAGCATGGTAATGAACAGAAGCTCGCCCGCCGCCAGGATGTTTATAGATACGCTGAGAACCTGCCTTAGTATCCAGTTTCCATCCGTCTTTCAATAATGCGGCAATAAGTTCATCTGCGGAAAGATTTTAAGCTGGTCCCAGATAGGTTTGGGGAATTTCACGCGGTCGCTACCGTCAAATCCTCTTTAAAGCTACGAGAAGATGCCTTACCCCGACCGGCTTTCTTTAAATCTGCTGGGGGAACATCTATTACTACACCAACGGGAATTGGGTCACCGTGCTTTATCAGCGATTCGATATAAGCGGTAGCAGCATCCCGTGCATTGCTTAACGCTTCTTCTACAGTTTCGCCACATGCATGAAGGCCTTTCAGTGCAGGACAATAGGAGTGGTATTCATCACCATCCGGCTCTACTATGATTTCAACTTGGAACTCGATTTGTTTTCTTCCATTGCCCGGCATTTTAATTCACCTTATTTAAGTACGGAAGAGTTATTTCCGATTGCATGAATATGATAATGGGGGCAGGTGTGGGTGTCAAACAAATTATCTAACGCTCCTATCCCTTGACAGTATGTACTCAAGTGTGTTAGTATATATCTAATGGAGGTTCACGCAAATGGACAAATATACTATAACACAATTCAATAAACAGTTTCCCAATGATAACGCTTGCCTTGAATGGATTATGCGCCATAAATATCCCGATGGTATACATTGTTCATTCTGCGGCAAGATAACCAAACATTACAAGATAACTTCCCGCCAATCTTATGCCTGTGATCTGTGTGGGCATCATGTTCATCCAATGGTTGATACTATATTCGAGAAGTCTACCACTCCATTAAAACAATGGTTTTACGCCATGTTCTTAATAAGTGCTACACGTTGCGGCATTTCAGCCAAACAATTACAACGTGAATTAGGAGTAACTTATAAAACCGCTTGGCGTATGTTCTTTCAAATCCGCTACCTTATGAACGAGAATTGTAAACCGTTGGATAATACGGTTGAATTGGATGAAACTTATATCGGCGCAAGAAAGCATGGGAAACGTGGCCGTGGGGCCGCCGGAAAAGCCTCTATCTTTGGTATGGTAGAGCGCAAAGGCGATATTCAGGCTGTTGTTACCAAAGACCTGAAAAGAACGACTTTATATCCCATTATTAAAGAACACGTATTACCCAAGAGTATGATCTATACCGATGAGTTTCAATCTTATACCGGCTTATCTCAAGAAGGTTATGGGCATAAGAGAGTACATCACGCTTCAAAGGTTTATGTATCTGGTGACGTTCATACTAATACCATTGAGGGATTTTGGAGTTTATTAAAAGGTGGTATTAGCGGAGTTTATAAGGCCGTTGGGCAGAAACATCTACAACACTATGTTGATGAGTATGCTTTCAGATACAACCACAGGAAAGACGAACGGCCTATGTTTTTGACTGTTTTGGAGCAGGTATAGGCTTATGGCTGATAGCCTTATTTAACAAGGCTTCGAAGTCTTTCCTATTGGCTACTTGTTTTTTGATTTCGGAATCTTGAATCTTTGGCATTTTATCGCCCTTTCTTTCCAGATTTGGAAAATCCATAACCGCCTCCAAATCCACCCGCCAATGCAATCGCGATGGTTAAAATCTGAGTTAACAGGGATGCCTGGTTTATTATCATAAAGAATATTGTGAGAAATATAAACAATAAGATCGCAATACAAAATGCCGCAAATAAAAACCTTCTATTTGAGACCGTATCCTTGTAGTCTCTTTCGCTGTCCTTATCCAAAATCTCAAGAAATTGGCTGATATGCTCAGGTTTCATTTTCTCAAACAAAGGATTAACTGGGCCTCTAGTCATAGAAAATGCTGCAAATTCCATAGCTTGTGTAACTTTTTTCTTGATTTCAGGGGGCATATCTTTAGTTAATTCGCTTGGAATTAATTCTGCTTGTTTTGGTTCAACAGCCTTCTTAGGCTCGTCTTCCTTGTTTCCTTCTTCCATTATTCCATCCCTGGTAACATAAATTGTCGAACACTACCATGCTGACATACTTTAGAAGACCACTTCTCAAGGGAATCATTTAATTTGCTACTAACCAACTCCGTTAGCAATAGATGCATAATAAACTCTGCCGCATCACGATCCAGTTGGTCATTGTCAACTGCAAACTTAACATGTCTGATTTTCTGAATAATGCCTTTTTGAATTTCAGCAGAATCAAACAATTCATTGCCGCAAAGAATCTTTATAAATTGATGCTTTAAATCACTTCTATATTCTTCGTCTAAATGAAAAGTTATAGGTGAAGTCATGTATTCCTTTGAAAAATTGATACCTGCAATTGCCATACTATGCCTCCGTTATGGCTAGTCAACTACCAAGATTATATAACTTCTGTCAACATGGCGCTAATAGCATGATGGCATTACGCTCATCATTGACACTCTCTGTTATACTTAAATAATCATAGGATGGGAGGTAGAATATGTCATATGAAGTAGGTGCACCAATCTCTTTGGCTAAAGATATCACTATCGCACTAATCGAACGTAATAGCCTAGCTATGTCACCTGAAGCGGCAAAATGGGCAGGGGAAACATATAAAACCGTACTCAAATCAATTATGGAAGCCGCAAATGATCCTAAGGCCAAATAGCCATCAATAGGTATTTTATTTCCTCTAAATTTAAACTCCTGCTTCTCAACCACTCGTATATAGCAACCTTTTTAACAAGTTGCTCTGGATACTCTATGGGTTTTAACGTGCCGTCTTCTTGTTTTTCATATAACATAGGCATAAAATCACCTCGCAAATTTAATATAGGAGGATAGGGACATGAAATGCCCACTTTTTGTAATGAATAAATCAACAAACTCTGATTGCTTAGAAGCCGAGTGTGGTTGGTACCACAGACTCGATTTAACGGAGGGGCAGTGCGCTTTAATAACCATAGCTGTTGGCATGAGCAATGTGGATGACAGTATAGAAGAATTGGATAAAAAACTTTCTGTTATTGTTGATTATCTAAAACCTCGCCGGAAATATAGATAGCCTACCTACCTTCAAGGGATAGGAGCGTTATCTAATTTGATCCCCGTCAACCTTTTTACCATCGTTAACTCTATTCTTCATTCTTCTATTCCGCGGGAAGGTAGGAGTGGGGAGAGTGAAACCGGGGTCGGGGATGAAGAGCAGGCAGTTAAGGCAGAGCAGACCGGGCTGAGGGTTATCCGCCTGCACGATGCCAGGCACACACATGCCTCGATAATGCTCAAGCAGGAGATACACCCCAAGATAGTGCAGGAGCGCCTGGGACATGCCAATATCGCCATCACGCTGGATACATACTCCCATGTTTCACCGGGGCTGCAGGCTGCAGCGGCTAAAAGCTTTGACGAGGCATTTGGCAATAACTATAATAAGCGGTCTGATGAAGCGCTTGAAAAATTCGGTTAGCGATCCGTTAGCTTTTTTCTGTTATGTCAACTGGTGACCCGGGCGGATAGGCCGATTTTAGCTTCAAAAAGCGACCTGGAGGGGTGACCGAGTGGACGATGGTGACGGTCTTGAAAACCGTTTTAGCTTCGTGCTAACGCGGGTTCGAATCCCGCCCCCTCCGCCAATCCAGCAACTGACAGACAATGGGTCCTATTCAGTATATACTCGAATGTTTGTGCCTCACTAAGCCGGCTTCGGCGCTTTACCCTTCAGCGTGAATCCCAGTGCCATCAAAACCACGCCGAACATGATCAGGTAAATAGCAATAAAGAAGACCACTGCGAGAGCGCCCGTTCCCGGGTAAGCGATCATTATTGCGCCGAGTAAAACTGACAGTATGCCGCTGAGCAGCCAGAGCCAGTTATTGGGAAGTGTTTTCCATGTTGCAGCGGAAAAGATAATCTCGAATATTCCGGTAACCAGCGCCCAGAAAGCAATTAAGTAAAGCAATACCATCGCGGTAATCGCCGGCCAGGCGAATACAGCAACACCTACCAATATGCCCAGCAGGCCCTCCACGAAAAGCCACCACCTGGGCTTATGATGGGCCGCACTCATCAAGGAAACGACAACGGCAAATATGCCGTCAACCAGCGCGTAGGCACCAAAGAAAATCACCAGGAATAAAATGGATGGGATGGGGAAGAACAGCATAACAACACCCAGGATAAGTGCAAGCAGGCCGCGCAGAGCGGTAAGCCACCAGTTACGAGCCAGTGATTCCAGCATACCTACCTCCCATTAATAGATTTCCTCTGTATTATATTCCGATAGGCCAATTATTTAAATGCCGTTATTAAAGTATGCTATAAATCTATCATTGGTGTAACATATATATTTTGGTGCTATGAACGACAAATCCAGGATAGCGCTGATACTAATACTTGTCAGCTTTATTATCATCACGGCGACCTTCGGCGTGATATTCCTTGCTATTAGAGGCCTTTCATGCATTCAGGAACCTGCAAGCGCTGCAGGTATTCACTGTACTGCGCCATAGCGCGCAGTACCATTGCTGCTTCATCGGGCATGGTATAGCTATGCATGTTGAGTTTGGAGACACCACGTATTATGTCCTGCTCAAGGCTATGCTCTCCCTGGGGCAGGGGCATCTCTGCCGCTGTGATTATGGGTTTACCGTATTTCTCTGATATTTCCTTGATCCTCTGAAAGGCGTTTATGAACGCGTCTTTAACCACCTGTACCCTCTGTTTCCTTTCCTCCTCGTCCTTAGGATACGCGGCAAATGCGATCGGCGGGACCGGGATTCCCAGCGAAATGATACTGTCTGTTTTATCCCACCTGGCAAGTATCTCTATTACACGTAGCATCTCATCGCCCATGGCACCCGCCACAAGGTCGATGGGATTATTCCTGCTCCACCACGCAGGTAGAAACGAGTCCAGCTCATTCAGTATTTCATCTGACAGCTTCACAACATCAAGCCCCAGCTTGGCGCAAGCATCCGCGGCCAGGACCCCCCAACCACCACCCAGTGTCACGATGCCTACCCGCCGTCCTTTTGGAAGTGGGTTACAGATAAACCCGACGCCGACATTCATTAATTCATTTAGATTGTGAACCCTGATTATCCCTGCCTGCCTGCACATCGCATCGAATATGACATCGGATCCTGACAAAGCAGCCGTGTGCGATTTCGCAGCCGAGGCGCCGGCTTCTGTCTCGCCTACCTTTATCATGACGATAGGCTTCTCGCGGCTGGCTTGCCGCGCGATTTCGAAAAATCTCCTGCCATCCTTGAAACCTTCTATATAGCTCAATATGACTTTGGTTTGCTCATCGCTTGCAAGGTATTGCACAAAATCCTCAGCGTGTAGATCTGCTTCATTGCCTGTGCTGATCACCCTGCTGCAGCCAAAATCAATGGCCATTGCCCTTCGCGAAATAGTCAGGCCGACGTTCCCGCTCTGCGATACAACACCGATGGGACCAATTGGAGGAAATATGCGCGGCATCTGAGAATAGAGCTTAGCCGGAGTGCTGAGTATGCCGAAGCAATTGGGCCCTATAAGGGACATGCCGCCTTTACGGGCAAGCTCAACCATTTCCTGCTGCAGCTTCGATCCCACCTCTCCTAATTCGGCAAAGCCCGCCGTAATAACAACACCGGCTTTGACACCTTTATTGACACATTCCCTGATGGTATCAATCATACTTGGTGGCGGCACAACTATTATGGCTAGATCGGGCACTTCCGGTACGTCGCTAACGCTCTGAAAAACGGGTATCCCGAGTATCTCGCCACCTTTTGGATTGATAGGGTATATCTTGCCCTGGAAACCACCGGATACAATATTGGAGAGCACCCGGTAGCCCCATTTCCCATGATCAGCGGAGGCGCCGAGAAAAGCCAGCGAGCGCGGAGAGAAAAACTTATCCAAATCAGGCATTTTGTACATCGGCCTTCGAGTAAAAAATAGCTACAAAACTGTGAGGTATCGACAACAAAACAGCAGATATTTTAACACCGTTGACCTGATTTGAACAAGAAATTTGTATTTCGCACCGTCAATTAATGGCCGATAAGCTGGTATAATAGATTTAAGCGGGTCTAAGGAGGCTTCGCATGGAGATCTGGAAAAGGCTTCTCAACCGCATGCTGCGGGCGGCTAGGCTTGACACCAGCCTCTACGAGCAGGTGGAAACCGAGGAGGACGCAACCGCCCAGGCGATCATGATCGCTCTGCTGGCAAGCGTGGCCACGAGTCTCGGTATGGGGATAGCGGGCTTACTGGGTGGCCATGGTGCTATGTGGTTCCTCTGGGGGCTCCTTAGCGGTTTATTAGCTTCCCTGGTGGGCTGGTTCGCCTGGGTACTCATAACCTATTTTTTCGGGACTACCGTATTTAAAGGTCCCGAAAAGGATGTCAGCTTTGGTTCTCTGATCAGGACTATGGGGTTTGCCAACTCTCCGGGAGTAGTAAGAATACTGTGTTTCATGCCCCTTATAGGATGGGTAATTACACTATTAGTGGGAATCTGGACGCTTGCTGCCGGTGTAGTAGCCGTTATGCAAACCTTTGAGTTCACAGCAGGTAAAGCAATGGCAACCTGTTTTTTCGGCTGGCTGATTTATATGGCTGTGCTTTTTCTTATCTATTGGTGGTTGCCGTCGTCGTTCAAGATGCTCCCATTCTGACAGCCAGACCTCCTGCTCGCACCCGTAATGAAATAGCAGTATTAGTAAGCTAAATCTCGTTTAACATCAATATTTCAACCCTGCCATCCAGGCAGGGCTTCAAAGTGGTGAACATATCTTTGAAATGAGGCGCTGACGAATGATAGGTCAGCGCCTTATCATTCTCGTACTTCTCATAAAAGAAAAATATGTTCGTGTTATCAGCGCGTCTGGATACCTCATACATAATAGTCCCGGGAGCCTTGAGGAACCTGGGCGCGTATTCCTTGATAACTTTCGCCAGGTTTTCTGCCTCGCCGTCTTTGGCTTTCATTACTGCTGTGACCACTAACATTTTTCCCCTCCTATTGATTATTGAAAACTTTGATCATGGGATTGCTTCGCTAAGCTCGCAACGACATCAGAAAACATGTCATCGCGAGGAACCGAAGGTGACGCAGCGATCTCATGGTTAAATAAACTTGCTGAAAAAATCCGTGTAGTTCTTTGACCCGGTCGTCCTTGAGGCGAAGTTATTTTTATCCACCCATGTTATATCGCCACATTCAGCCATGAGTTCGAGGTGGCTCATGACCTCGCGCTGGGAGAGGAATCTACCGAACCCCGCCCGTAGCCTCGACGGGAACAGCTCTATAGAAATTTCTTCGAGTCCCATAACTTTTTCTCGCATAATGCCCAGAATATTGGTACACCGCTCCTTGTGGAAACGGATTATCTCCTCAGCCCTCTCCACAGGCTTGAGCAAGTTTATCCTGCCCTTTTCATAGAGCCTATGGCCCGGGAGCAATAGATCAACCTCTTTGCAACTGTTCTTTATCTCGTTTAGCGATCTTATATACACCATTAATCCATACGAGGTGTTGTCAGTTGCATATTGTGAAGGCAGGATCCGCCGGTTGACCAGGTATTCCAGCATTAAAGACGGGTGCGGCGTAATCGTGGCTAGGACCGTATCGCCCGTGAAAACCACCTCGTCTTCCAGTATAGTGCAAAT
>Ga0315285_10008447_pt1 | contig 10553 bp, 3 predicted proteins | sample YL17G09_36_MG_FD_203698 | JGI IMG/M metagenome (GOLD analysis project Ga0315285, IMG submission 203698) | Sediment microbial communities from Yellowstone Lake, YNP, Wyoming, USA - YL17G09_36 | ecosystem: Environmental > Aquatic > Freshwater > Lake > Sediment | place: USA: Wyoming | collected... | reverse complement strand
TACGGCGGCCCGCACTGGCGCGAGCGGCTCACGCCTTACCTCGTCCACACCGGCGCGGTGGAACCGTGGCCCCTGACGAAGATCGACGAGGCCCGATCGCGCGACGCCTACGGGACGGTCTGGCGGCTGGACCTGCGGCCGTTTCACATCGAGCGGCCGGCGCTCGCGGCGCCGTCGTTCGACAACTACCGGTTCCCGGAGCCGGCGGCCTTCCTGCGGGGCGAGGAAGACGTGAAGCGGGCGCTCGAGACGTGCGCCACGTGCGCCGACAGCTTCCTCATCGCGGGGCAGGGGTGGGGCCTCTTCGAGCGGAGCTGGACGATCCGCGGGTTCGAGAACGCCCTCATGGACGTGGTCGCGGAAGAGGATTTCTACGGCGAACTCCTGGACCGGCTGACGAATCTGTACCTGGCGATGCTGGCCGGGAACCTCAAGCTCCCCGCCGACGCCGTCATGTTCGGCGACGACTGGGGCGACCAGCGCGGCGTCATCATCGGGCCGGCGCGGTGGCGGAAGCTGCTGAAGCCGCGGTGGGCCCGGCTTTACGAGGCGGTCCACAAGGCGGGCAAGCTCGTCATCACGCATTGCTGCGGGAACATCACGGACGTCGTGCCCGACGCCATCGAGATCGGCCTCGACGTGCTCGAGAGCTGCCAGCCGGAGGCGATGGACGTCTACGCGTTGAAGCTGAAATATGGAGATAAGCTAACGTTCTGGGGCGGGCTGGGCAGCCAGTCGACGATCCCGCGCGGGACGCCGGCCGACATCCGCCGCGAGGTCCGCCGGCTTTGCCGGGAGATGGGCCGCCGCGGCGGCTACATCCTCGCCCCGGCCAAGAGCCTCCAGCCGGAGACGCCCACCGAGAATGCGGCGGCCGTGGTGGAGGCGTTCACGAATCAGGACGCCTAGCGTTGTCGCGGCCGTGCCGCACCCGCGCGGTACGCTGATACTACAGCGCCACTTCGCGCGGCGGGTCTCCCGACCCGCCGCGCACGAGGTTAAGTAGTGTTGTAGTACTAAACACGTACCAGGAACCCGTGGCACCCGGCAGTGAGGCCGCTGCGCAGCAATCAGCGAACCAGCGGTTTGGCGCCAAGCCGGCTACCGGTATCCCAGGGCCTCCAGCTGCGCGTCGAAATCGGGCGGGAGGTCGGCCAGGGGTTTGCCGGCGTCGCGGGCGGCGTAGTTGAGCATGTTCCTGAGGATCCGCTCGGCCACGGGGCTGGGCCCGAGGTTCTCGCGGACTCGCAGCGTACTCAGGATGAATCGGCCCGCCCCCAGGTTGTGGACCGCCACCAGGAGTCCGGAGGAGTACCCCTGGGCGGCGTTGATGGCGCCGGCCACGGCCTCGGCCGGGGCAGGTTGACCGCACCATGCCGTGTCGGGAATGATCTCGCGGTAGACGGCGTAGTCCATCAGGCCGCCGGCGGGCAACCCGTCGAAGATCGGGTGCCTCTTCGCCCACTCGTCCTTGTGGTAAAGCCACGAGGGCAGCCCTTCGACGCTTCCCTTCTCGCGAAGCGGAACCCACGCGGTGGGCCGGCCGTCCTTGGCGAAGATCGCGGGGGAGAGGAAGACGGCGGTCGACCCTCGTGCGAGGCGGCGCGCCAGGTCGGCGAACGTCGCCGCGCCGCCCGGCGGAGGCGAGCCTGACGCCAGGATCACCTCGCGTGCGGTGGGCATGCCGGGCGCCGCCGGCCGCGCGCGAATCCCGTGGTCCGCCAGCCATCTCGACAGGCCGGCGTCCTCGCCCCAGAGCATGACTTCCGTCTCGACGGGCGGCATGCGGGCCGGATCGGCGACATGGAATTCCACCGCCTCGCCCGCCGCGGCGGCGCCCCGCTCGAACGTGGCCAGGAAACGGTACTTGCCCGCCGGGCCGTCGATCACCATGTCCTCCGCGAAGACGGGCAGGACCATGGGCGGCTCCGTCTTGCCGCGCGGGTCCGCGATCGTCACCTCCAGCGCCCGCTCGAACACGCGCGCGGCATCCGGCCCGACGACTTGCAGCCGCACGGGATACTTGCCCGGCGGCAGCGCGTCTTCGTTCGCCAGGACGGCCTCCAGGCGCACGGGCGTCTTGCGGTAGACGTTGACCGGCTCGACAAAGAGGCACCAGCGGAGCGGGGCGAAGCCGTCGAAGACGGCGTCGGCGGTGCCGGGCTTCAACTCGCGGAACGTGGTCCAGAGGCCCTCGCCGGTCATGCCCTGGTCGACCGTCCCGGTGACGCTGTGGCCGATGACGTTGGGATTGGAGCGGATGGCGTTCAGGCCGAGGAGCCGCTGGCCGGCCATCCGCGCGTTGGACTGCGCGAAGAAGTCCTCGGGCCGGTCGAACGCCTCGGCCATTTGCCACCGCTCCCAGTCGGCGAGGTACTTGTCTCGCTGGGCGCGGTAGAAGCGGGCGTCCTCGGCGTCGGCCTTGCCGATCTGCTCGTAAAGCCGGACGACCCGCAGCAGGTCCACGGCGCTGCCGATTCCGTACTCCGACAGGAAGACGGGCTGGTCGCCGCGATTGAGCGTCCGCAGCGTGCGGATGATCCCGGCCGTGTGCGGCACCCGCTGGTAGGGGTGCTGGTCGCTCAGCACGTCCTCCCACGCGGCGGAACCGGGGTTGCTCAGGCCTCCGAGGCGGGTCTCGGTGATGCCTTCGGGATACAAGGTGAACGTGGCCGCCTGCGGGACCGGGCCGGGGGAGAACTGGCCGTAACTCCAGGGGCCGCTGGGATTGCGCTTGACGGAGAAATCGGCGGCGGCGTCGGAGACCTTCCCGCCGGCCGTGAGGGTCACCGCCAGGGCCGTTGTGTCGGCGCCGTAGTTGCCGTTGCCGTAGCCGACGGCGCAATCGATGGTGTCGCCCGCCTTGACCTCGGCGGCGCCGCGGAACTGCGCCTCCGGCCCGCCGTCCTTCACGTTGATGAAGGCGTCGAAGATCGCCGCGGCGTTGTGCAAGACATGGACATCTGTTGTGGCCCTTTCGGCGATGCTCTTGAAGGCGGCGGCGATCTCGATCCGGCCCGCCGCGGGAGCGGTCCACCGCACCACGCCGTATTCACCGTTCACACCGGGATGGAACGCCAGTTGCCCCGGCGCCCAGGTGATGCCGAGGGCCTTGATGACCCGGCCGGTCGGGTTGCGGGTCACGCACGGGTCGCTGCGCGCCGCGGGGCGCCAGGCCTCGAGGCCCGCCGTGCCGCCGCCCTGGTTGTCCCAGCGGCCGCTGTTGAGCATCACCAGGCGCGAATCGTCCAGCGCCCTGAGCGCGGGCAGCAGGGCCACCGCATGGCGGAAGACCGGGCCGTCGGGCGTCTCGTTCAGGAGGCCCCACAGCGTCACGCTCGGGTGGTGGCGGTCGCGCCGGACCATGCCGAGGACGGACTCATCGTACCGCGCCGTCATCCTGGGCGAGTCGGCCAGGCACCAGCCCGCGTACGATTCCTCGTAGACCATCAGGCCGATCTCGTCGCACAGGTCCAGTTGGTGGCGTTTGGCGACGCCCGCGATGAACCGGATGGCGTTGAACCGCATCGCCTTGGCGTTCACCAGGTCGCGCCGCAGCAGGTCCGGGTCGTGCGGAAGCTCCAGGCCCACCGGGCAGCAGTTGCCCGTGTGCGAGCATTTGAGGTACAGGCGCCGGCCGTTGAGACGGAAGTACCCGTTCTCAAAGCGGAAGTCTCGGAAGCCGCAGCGGACCGACCGCTCGTCGAACGAGGCGCTCTCGGCGGCGTCGAGCCGCGCCGTCACGCGATACAGGTACGGGTCGTTGAGTTCCCACCGCCGCGGGCTCTCGACGCGCAGTTCGGTCTCGAGGAGCGTCTCGCCGGGCGCGAGGTCCCGCTCCAGCCGCGTCGCGCCGAGCGTCTCGCCGCCCGCCGCCGGGGCGACGGAGACCTCCAGCCGGCCGCGCGTCGCACGCGCGAGGGCGCTGCGCACGGTCGTCTGGACGCGGATCACGCCTGTCTTGGAGTCGGGCCGCACGAAGAGGTCGTCGATCCGCACCGCGGGCGCCGCCAGGAGTTCCACCGAATCGATGATGCCGCCCTGGTCCCACGCGCTGCCGGACGTGTAGGGGAGGGCCTTGTTGCGGTGCGGCGTCTCGTTGAGGACGATGCCGTCGATGGCCTCGTGGGTGGGGTTCAGGACGCGCACGGCCAGCCGGTTGGCCGCGCGCGGCTTGAGGGCGTCGGTCACGTCCAGCGTGAAGGGCGTCTCGCCGCCTTCGTGCTCGCCGACCCGCGTGCCGTTGAGCCAGACCTCGGCCTTGTAGTCCACGGCCCAGAACCGCAGGAGCCATCGCCCCTCGGCGTGGGGATTCGCCGGGGCTGTGAACTCCCGCCAGTACCACGCCAGGCCGTGGTAGCCGGGGAAGGCGTCCTGGATGATCCAGGGGACCTTCGCGGGCTTGGCGTCGGGGCGGGGCGCGCGGAACCACGCCTCCGCGCGTCCGACGTTCTGCGGATCCACGGCCAGCAGCCAGCCGTCGCCGTCCAGCGAGATGACCCTGGTCGTCTCCGGTCCGCGGTCACCTGCGCCGGCCTCGCCCGCGCGTGCCGGGTGGGCGATGGATATCGCGAAGATCACGGCCCATGCGGCGTATCTCACGGCGTTTTCCCTCCCGCGCGGTCGTCGACCGCCGGGGCGGCGGCTTCGAGTATCCGGGCGATAAGCCCTCCCTTGGCGCAGGCGGCGCGGATGTCCTGGCCCGCCAGCGCCAGCGGATAGCTCCATACGACCATGTGATCGTAATAGTCGTGCCCGTGGCAGGTGCCGCCCGTCACCGAGCTGAGGCCGCACGGTTGAGACCAGGGCATGGCGTGGGGTCCGCGGAAGATCGTGTCGAGCATCGTCCGGGCGGCCTTGAGGCCGTCGTCGCGCCGGCCCGCGTAAAGAAAGACCATGGCGGCCGTGGCGTTGCACTGGATGAAGATGTCGCGCGACCAGACGCGGTCCCCGCCGGGGCCGCCCTCCACGCACGGCTTGCCGTCGGCGAAGACGGCGTCGACCATGCCGAAGGGCGAGGCAGGCAGGTTCAGCCGGGCGATGCTCTCCAGCGCCGTCGCGATCCGGTCCTTCGGCAGCGGATCCTCCAGGCCGAGTACCCGCGTGCACCACACGCTGCTGAGCTGCGCCGCGAAGCAGGCCTCGTTGCGCCGGCCCGTCGCCGTGTCGTGGTACGTGCGGTAGTAGCGGCCGGTCCAGAGCTTCTCCTCGTAGCTCTTCCTGCCTTTCTCGAGCACCTGGCGCCACCGCTGGGCCTGCGGCTGGTCGCCGGCCCGTTCGGCCATCTGGATGCCGCAGATCAGGGCGGCGAGTCCCTTGCCTGCGGTGTAGCTGCTGGCGCCGTGCCAGGGCCAGCAGTCCAGCGGGTTGTTGCCCGGGAAGTATTCCCCTTCCACCGCGTGCGGATGATCTTCGACCAGGCCGTCGCCATCCCGGTCCAGCGAGAGCATGAAGTTCAGGGCGTCGCGGGCGGACGGCCAGAAGTCCTTCAGGAAACCCTCGTCGCCGGTCCGCAGGTAGTAGCGGTAGAGGAGTTGGGCGTACTCCCCCGCGCCGCAGGTGTGCTGGCAATGATAGCGGGGATCGCGGATTGCCAGGCCGAGCCCCAGGCAGAACGGCGGCTCGCCGCCCCGGAGCTGGAAGTAGCGGAGGGCCTTTAGCGTCGTCAGTTCCAGCTCCGGAAAGAAAAACAGCGTGGGCCAGTGCCCGAAGAACCGGCAGGGCATCGTCTCGGTGACGGCGCACGTCAAGAAGCTTTCGTTGACCAGGAAGAGCCCCTCGTCGCCCCACCAGTCGTCGGGCCGGGTCCGCGCCAGCCAGACGGAGTTCTTCGTCAGCGTGGAGGGAACGTTCACCAACTCCTCCTTGAGCCAGTCGGGCAGGGCCGAGCCGTACAGAACGTCCTGCCAGGCGAGGACCCGCCGGAGCCACTCGGGGCGCCTCTTGACGGCCTCGGCCGTCACGGCTTTGGCGTCGGCGAACCGCTCGGCGTACTTGTGTTTCTCCACGCGGCCCGAGCCCTCGCGGAGGAAAGGCTGGTGCCACGCCAGGAGGAACCGGACGGTCGCCGTCTCGCCGGGCTTCAGTTCGCGCGAGGCGGAAACGCCGGCGCCCGCGCCGTCCGTCTCCGCCGCGCCTTTTTCCACCGCCAGCGCGTACGTCGGACGAACCCACCCCGGCAGGGCCTCCAGCGGACGATGGCTCACCTGGACCCCCGCCCAATCGCCGTCGAGCGAGAATCGCCGGGCCTCGCCGGTCGGGAAACCACCGGGCGAGAAGGCGATCGTCGCCCGTTGCGGCTTCTCGGCGGTGCTGGTCAGGCGGACCTCAAAGACGGCCGCCGGCACGTTGCTGCCGGCCGAGTCGCCGGGGAGGAAAGGGCTGTAGGCGCGAAGCTCAACCTGGATCGGCGCCTCCACCTCGAAACGCACGTCGGCCACGGGGAAGTGTCCGAAGTAGTGGACGGCCTTGACGTCGCCCGCGCCGTCCTTGGCCGTCGCCAGCACGAGGCGCCGGCCATCGACCTGGAGCGACAGGAAGGGCCGGTTGAGGGCCATCGGCGCGGGGAAGCGGTTGAAGATCGAGCACTTGCCGAGCCGGCCGTCGGGGTCGATACAGAGGTATCCCGTGCCGAGTCCGCCCAGCGGCATTCCGCCCTGTTCAAGGCCGGAGGCCGGGTAGACGGTGCCGGAGGCCGGGTGGCTCAGGCCGTCGACCGAGAACGTTTGGAGTCTCCGCGGATCAGCGGCGGCGTTGAACAGGTGGGGCGCCGCCGCGGCGCCGAGGCCCGTGACGATCATCGCCAGTAAGCCGAGGGTATCGACCATGGAAGTGTCCTCCGGTGCGAGACCCCACGCAGGCCCCGGGCAAGCCGCGGTCCTGGCCGCGAGGCTTCGGCGTCCTTTGTATCTCGAGTGGCGGGCAATTTCAACCGGCCACGCTCCTACGCCTTGCTCTCGGCGGCCCTGCTCTGCCGACGGCCTTGCCGCCACCCGCGTAGTCTCAAGGGCTTTGCGGGCCGGTGGCACCCGGCCAGACTCGGACCTGACTGGCACTCGTTCGAACGGCGCGCAAAGGCAAAGGGCTTCGGCACTTGCCGAAGCCCTCTCATGTTTTGGTCGGGGCGACTGGCCGAACTCCGAACCGCACCTCGCCGCCATCAGGCCCTTCCTGAAAGCCTTCTCGGGTCTCTCCCAGCCGTGTCTCCTTACGGCGGCGAGGCCTGGGCGCAAGCCCCTTGGGGTAGTCGCCCTTGAATGAGCAACCTTCCCGGCGACCTCACGTTCGCCTGCGGCGAAGGAGTACGCCCAGTCCGCCCAGGGCAATCAGGCTCAGCGTTGCGGGTTCGGGCACGGGGGCCATCGCGTAGGTGGAGGCGTGGTCGATGTTGGCCCAGACGCGGTTGTTGTCCACGTCCACGCCCCAATCGCCCAGGACTGCTGTCGGCGCACCGGCAGACTCAGCGCCGGGGCTGGACAGACCCCTTGGCGTTGGACGCGGTGATCTGTTTCGAGGCCGATGCGAGGCTGTATGGGCCTGCGGCAGAACGGCTTGCGAGTGTGGACGGTGGACTTGGCCGGATAGACGCGGGCAATGACTTCGGCGAATACGGGCTGGGGCGTTCACTCGTTGAGTTGCTGTTAGCCATCGGCAGCTCTCCTTCGGGGTACCTCGGCGAATTGTAACAGCCTTGGGGCTCCTCGGCCAGTAGGTCCGTCGGTCGCCACGCTTTATTTCGCAAGGTAGAAATTCCAAAAGGCGTTGGTCAGAAAACGATCTCCGGTCACGACGCGGAACACCGAGTCGGTCGACTTTTCCCTCAGCAGCAAGTACCGGCTATGGCCGACCATCTTCTCGCAGATTCGGAACTCCAAGGTCCCCGTGAGGATTCTGCGGATCAGGTCTGCGCACGCGGCCGTCGTGCGAGCGACGAGCACCCCGTTGGCAACGCCGGTCGCAAGGTGTACCTGAATGCCAAGCGGGTGCGATTCTTTCAGCGTGTCTGCACGCTTGTCGTAATGCGCACGAATCGCCTCGCCCAGCTTCCGCTTGGCGGCGCCCAAGTCCATAGCTTGAGGCTTCGCCACCCACTGCTTGACTTCGGTGTCCGTCCACGCCCCCTCTGGGGCGAAAACCCTAAGTTGCCCAAGTACTAGCTTTCGCTCATCTGGCTCCGGCACTCCCTTCGCAACCATCTCAAGCAGTTCCTCTACGTGCGCTTCCTGGTCCTCCTTGGATACCTTGGGGATGTATGCGATGACGATCTTCCCTTGAGCCAGTGTGCTGGCCAGTTCCGAATCCTTGCCAAGCGTATCGCTCTCTTGCGCGAGATACAAGGTGCAGGCTGCGCGCTTCAGCATCAGGCCCTCCGCAAGGCCCTTGTCGATCCTATCTTCACAGTACGCCTGAGTCGGATCGAACCACCGCAACTTCAGATCCAGGAGCGCCGGCTGTTGGAACACTTCCTGAACGACTCGGCTGACGATCTGATACTCGTGCCGTTCCCGCATAGAGGTAGCCACGTACACGTCTATGTGATTCGAGACCAGGTATGCCTGGTGATTCCGGCGGCCCTTTTCGACGATTCGCTCGCGATCCCGAAGCTGCTGCTTCGCTTCCTGGTCGTCATGGTCCCGTTGGATGCGATCATCGAGGTCACGCTTTATGAGATACCCCAGGTAGTAGGTTTGTTCGCCCGGAATCGGGTCGACCGGGAGCAAGGGGTCATGCCGAGACTTGAACTCCTCCGGGTCAACCCGCGTTGTGCCTTCTAACTCGTCTAGATCCGTTTTCGGGTCCGAGAGGTACTTGAAACCAAACTTCACATTGCCGAAGTTGAGAATCGCCAGCCTACGGAAGCGGTCGACTCCGTCGCGAAACTCGTCGATGGACTTCAAGGCCGCTCCGCTCTGGTACTCGGTGCTGCCATCGACGAGGTACTGGAAGAAACTCGGCGTGACGCGATCATATCCCAGCAGGAGCAACAGCTCATTGAGGTGGCTGTACCCGAGCCCCGTCCGACTGAACAGTTCCACCGCCTGAGCCTCGAACTGCTTCTCGGGCGGCGCGTCCTGACCGGTCAGATCGGCAAGAATGGAGCAAATGCTGTCAGGCATGATCGCCCCTGAGTCGTTGTCGTTCTTCCAGCCCGGTCCCCTACGAGCGCGCATCGGAACGCCGCGACTTGATTATGGACTATGACCGAGGCATAGACAACAAGAAAACTCTCAACTTCCTGATGGTGGGGCCTCTCCCGGCGAAAACCGGGCGGCTGACGATACTCTTGACGACTTCTGGCCGAGCTTGGACCGAACGTCCACGGTGGTCTGCTACTCATCGCCGCATTCGTCGAGCCGCGGTCGCGAGGTTCTGGAGTGCGTCAGTTCGAACCGCGCCCTGAGCGACGTAAGTCTAGTCCTGACAAAGAGAAAGCCCTTCGACGTGCTCGCCGAAGGGCTCTCTTTGATAGTTGGTCGGGGCGAGTGGATTCGAACCACCGACCCCTTGCACCCCATGCAAGTGCGCTAACCAGGCTGCGCTACGCCCCGACCTTTGAATTTGCACGAACTCCCAACCCATCGCCGCGGCGACTGCGCTAACCAGGCTGCGCTACGCCCCGACGTCCGCTCACTGCTGCCAGTGATTATACCCTGTGCGGCGGCAGGGTCAAACCCTTTTGCCGATGAATGTGCGCTGGCCAAATGACGAATGACGAAGTCCGAATGACGAAGCAATGACAAGACTGCAATGGCGACGGCGGCGCCACGCACCACGCCGTTCGTGCCTCACTCCTTTGCCGCCGGTTCCCGGTTCCCTGTTCCGGGTTCCCTGCCTTTGAGCGGCAGCCACTCGAGCACCCGCTCAATCTGCTGGTCCCAGCAGGCCCACTCGTGCGTGTCGGGACCTTCCTCGTAGGTGAGGGCGAGGCCGATGCGGCGGGCGTGGTCGCGGAACCGTAGGTTGTCCTGGTAGAGGAAATCCTCCGTCCCGCACCACTGGTAGAGGGCGGGGCGGGGGCCGGCAGATCGGGCGAGCTCCTTCGCCATGTGCAGGAGATCGTCGGCGCTCCCGGAAAGGGCCTCGAGGTTGCCGAAGACGTGTTCCAGTTCCGCCCGCCACTCCTTCTCGGCGGCCTTGGCCTGGCCGGCCATGTCGAGAGCTCCGGAGAGGCTGGCCGCGGCGGCGAACTTCCCGGGGCATCGCAGGGCGAGCTTGAACGCGCCATAGCCGCCCATTGAGAGGCCGGCGGCAAAGTTGTCCTCGCGCGCCGCCGACAGTGGAAAGAACGAGCGGGCCAGGGCCGGAAGCTCCTCGCTGACAAACGTCCAGTACCGGTGTCCGAAGGCCGTGTCGCAGTAGAAGCTCCGCCCGACGGCGGGCATGACAACCGCCAGGCCCAGCGGCGCCACGTGCCGCTCGATCGACGTGCGGCGCTGCCAGATCGTGTGATCGTCCGACAGGCCGTGCAGCAGGTACAGCGTCGGGTGTCTCCGCGCGGGCGGGGACGCGGAGAGCCGACCCGGCGCAACCGGCCCGCCGTCCGGGGGACGGTT
>Ga0315285_10008443_pt1 | contig 10556 bp, 13 predicted proteins | sample YL17G09_36_MG_FD_203698 | JGI IMG/M metagenome (GOLD analysis project Ga0315285, IMG submission 203698) | Sediment microbial communities from Yellowstone Lake, YNP, Wyoming, USA - YL17G09_36 | ecosystem: Environmental > Aquatic > Freshwater > Lake > Sediment | place: USA: Wyoming | collected... | reverse complement strand
TTCTTGCGCGGGTCCATGATGTTGCCGATCGTGTAGAAAATGTACGGACCGGAAAGAGGTTTGGGCACCTGCGGCGTCCCATCGGCATAGAGCCGAAGGATCTTCCAATTCACATCCGGAAATTGTTTTTCAAAAACCTCCTTGCAGAATTCGGACGCGACGTACAAAGTGCCATACTTGGCCAGTTTCCCATAGGCGGTATTAACTGGTTCCGTCTCACAAATGGTCATATACATCATTGAATTACACAAGGACGCGTACTGATCAACCATCGTGATGTGTTCATCGGTCGGAAGGACGAACGCGAACCCTTTTTCGTATCGCGTCTTTTTGGGCTGCTGGCCAAACTCGACGTACTCGGCTTCTTGGCCGTTATCACGGAGCAACTCTGCATAACGGTTCGTCACCTGCCCGATACCCGCCAGGAGCCGAGGGCCTATGAACAGCCACTTCATTTACAGTCATTGGCGACCATGCGTTTAACTAGTTCACGAAACGAAATCTTCCGCCGCCATCCCAACTGGTCTTGGGCCTTGCGCGCGTCACCTATGAGCATATCCACCTCGGCGGGACGGTAAAACTCTGGATTCACCTTGATAATTGTTTGTCCGGTTGCCACGTCGACGCACGTCTCGTCGACGCCCGTGCCTGTCCAGCGGGTCGCGACGCCTAGCTCGTCACATGCGAAAACAATAAACTCGCGGATGCTGTGCGTCTCTCCAGTCGCAATCACAAAGTCCTCTGGACCGGGCTGTTGGAGCATGAGCCACATGGCCTCGACGTAATCCTGCGCGTGACCCCAGTCGCGCTTGGCATCCATGTTCCCGAGCTCGATGACTTTTCCAGACTTTTTCCACTCAGCCAGACCGAGCGTGATCTTGCGCGTCACAAACTCTGCTCCGCGCCGTTCCGACTCATGGTTAAACAGAATGCCGGTACAAGCGAACAGGTTATAGGACTCGCGGTAATTTTTAGTTATCCAGTATCCAAAGAGCTTGGAGACGCCGTATGGACTCCGAGGATAAAATGGTGTCCCCTCATTTTGAATTGGTTCCTGAACCTTTCCAAACATTTCACTCGTCCCAGCCTGATAAAATTTGAATTTAGAAACAAAATTGAATTGACGAATTGCTTCAAGAATTCGAAGGGTACCCATGGCGTCGACGTTCGCCGTGTACTCGGGCTGCTCAAAAGAGAGCTTCACGTGTGACTGGGCTCCGAGGTTATAGACCTCCACAAGGTCGTACGTCGAGCCGAGTTTACACACCACCGAGTTGATTCTGGCCGTGTCCGTCAGGTCCCCCTCCATGAGACGGAATTCTGGATGGGATTTCAGGTGCTCGATCCGCTCATGCTTGCGTTCAGAACAGTACCGGGCTAGACCATACACTGAATAGTCCTTCTCGAGTAAAAATTCGGCAAGATAGCTTCCGTCCTGGCCAGTCACGCCTGTGATAAGCGCCGCCTTCATAACCTATTAGAGAACATCTTCCTTATTTGGTGTGTCAATAGGGCTACCCGTAATTCAAGTGGATTTTTGTACAAAATGTTCAGCAAAATCTCGCGTTGACGGCGGTTCAAGGGGTTCGTTCCTGCCGGATACCACGAGGCCAACCATGGTATCCAGTTGTCCATCTGATTTTTGTTCTGAAAATAGTTTCTCAGGAAATACAAGATATGAGTTTCATGTACGTGTTGGCCATGACGGCCGCCGAGCTCGTAGGAAACGCCCACCTGAAGTGGTTCGCCGACGAAGGCAAGCATCATAACCTGATGTTCGGTATATTGGCGTGGATGGCGGTTCTGTTCTTCCTTATAAAGACTCTGAGCAGCGCCAGCATGATGTGGACGTGCATTATGTGGGAAGCCATGATTGTGATCGGGGGTGCGATCACAGCCTGGCTGTTTTTTGGCGAGAAATTCAATCACTGGATTCAATGGCTCGGCCTCGTGTTCGCCGTCGCTGCCGCCCTGTGTATCAATTACAAGTGTGGGGACAAATAAACGTTTGATGGTCTGTTAATACAATGGGATCTCTGTCCGAGTTTGAGCGCCACGTGTTCCGTCGGCTCGACAATTTAGAAGCTGAATTGAATGAGCTCAGGGGCGTGACATGGCCGGTGTGCCAGGGACTGATTGAGGAGCGTTCAGGGTCTTTCCAGGCTATGAAGGACAAGCGGCGGTTTTTCAAGTTTATACACGTCGACGACATTATGAAGCTTCTCAAGTCCAAAGCGCGATTTATGCGAAATTCCCAAGATTTAGTCTACGAAGAACTTCGACAGGTGCGGGTAGAGATACCTCGGGTGGACGAGGTATGAGCTGCGTCTGACCGTCAATGTGAACTCCACCCTCGATCCACTTCTGGTACGTCTCGGGATCTTGAATAACGTGCGTTGCGTCCTTGGCGTGTGCGTAAGTACTCATTTTCTTCCAGATGTGCATAGGCGACCCAAAGCTGCTCAGGTGCCACCCGGCCGTTCGAAAACACGGAAACTTCCAGCGTGCGTCCCGAAGATGATTCGGTCCTACCCGCTTGAAGAGTTCACAGTTGGTGATGACTGTTCCAAACCACGGCTCACCCGTAAACAGATAATCCATAGAGTACTCGAACATCCACATGTGCACAGATGTGATGAGGTGTGGAAGCTTCTCGAAAGGAACCTTGGTCATATCAGGAATCTCGTCCACGTCACTGATCATGACGATCGACTGGTCGGGCACGGGTCCATGAATGGAGCCGTCGGCGTGAGTTCCGTCCGCGAGGCCACGCAGGACGCACTCGCGTTGGTACTTCTCGCGCGCCCATGGATTCTCATCCTTTGGGGCCTCGTCAGCTTTGACGATAATGTGCGTAATCTTGTGGAGCCACTTGGCGTAACGCTCCTTATTTTCATTGAAATAGAGAGGCTTTGGACCACCCACGTGATTCACCTCGGCCTCGACGAGCACGAAACGGTCAACGTACCTGTCGAGAACTTCTAATCTAAGTTCCAATACATCAAACTCATTATAGAACATGAATGTGTCACAGAGCATTAAACTTGTAGTAATTTTTACCCTTATCTTCAAAGTTTTTTAGGATTTGACGGTTGTTGGCCATGTGCCCACCGTCTCCAGCCACGTGGTGGAGCGCGTCAGCCTCGAAGCCGTACTGGTACTGCTTAATGTGGCCCAAATTACATTCAGGGACGAAAACCGTCTTGCGCTTGACGCCGTGTTTTTCCAAAAGGTTGCATAGGATCATGTCGTCGTGCCACGTCACGTCCAGGAGTTCCTTGAATTCGGGGAGGATCGTCTGAAGCCACCCCGCCTTGACGATGACCGAGCCGTAGCCCTCGAGGACGTCAAGAGGGACCCCGTGTTGACGAGGAAATTTACCTTCAAAATACGTTTCAAAATTGAAGCCGCTCAGACCCCATGCGCTCTTCGTGTCCGTCATGAACCATTTCAAAAGATTTGTCACTAATTTAGAATCATAATTGGTATCGTCATCCACGTAGATTATGAGATCCTCGGGATCAAGATGGGTGGCCACGCCCATGAACTTGGTGCCCGGGCCAAGGTCTTCACAGTCCCGATTAATTTTTAATTTTGAATCAAAATTGGAAAGGTCCGGGAGTTGACCGTCCCAATCTGGAAACCTATTGTACTTTGGTGGGACATTAAGCCAGACCTCGTGACACGTCTGAGAAAGTAGTCCCGGAAGGACGGTCTGTAATTTATCGAAACGACTTGGGATCGTGGTCAGACTCACGATGACCTTCATTAAATTATCCTAGTCTGAAAATTTTATCTGGAACCTGGAATAATTTTTCATTTGGAAATTCAAATCTAATTGATTGGAGCGCAAGAGCACCGTTGTGAATCTCGGTGAACCCCACGTTACCATCAGGCACGTTGTAAAGTTTCATTATAATTTCATACGGAAATACATCGTTTTTGAAGAGCTTGAACTTCCTAGGCCACTTGGCGTCCTCAATTTTATTTACAATTTCATCCTCGAGTGTCATGACTTTTTTGAGGAGCGTCAGGTCCGTTCCCTCTTCTACTACAAAAGATACGGGCCGATCGCATGGTTCCCAGAAGTTCATCTCGAGTTCTGGAACGTCCCCGCGACACTTGCGGTCGAGGGGGGTCGGGAACTTGCGTACACTGGGCACGACCGTCACGAGATCCTTGCGAACATAAGTACACTCGAGGTACCTGGGCATCATGTGAACGCGATCGATATAGGTCCATGGCTGGTTATGACAGTTGTTTCCGTGAATATGTACGAGGTGAAATGTTTCATTCAGTTTACCAATAACGTCACTGTGATCATTTTGTAGATCGTGAAACTCTACTATCAATTGACTCACCCGGGAAAGATCCGCATATTTAAGAACGTCCCACTCGGCCCCTTCCACGTCCATTTTCAGAATAAAATCAGATCCCTCGGGAACGAAACGCTTCACGTGGTTTTCAAGGCTGAAGAGGGGTGGGTCGTCCATGGGTGCGATGCCTTCCTTGACGTACGTGACATTCGGCCCGGTCAAAGGTATCTCGTCGATCGTATGGTCGAATATATGGGCCTTGATACCCCAAGCCTCCGTGAGTTGATTTTCAAAAGAAACATCCTTGTCCACGCCGTACCCCAAAAGGTGTTTGGCGCCGAGAGGGTCGTTATAAATTACGTAACCGCCATCCTCATCACGGCCGTAACGCTTCATCTCCCTGGTCCCAACGACATCAAAGGGGTGAAAGTCCATGTACTATATAAGGTATCTTTCACTTTAAGGTGAGCATATATAGAGTCGATCGAATCAGGGCCACAATTTCATCCTGAATATTCTTCAGGTACGTGTCTCCCCGTGGGAGGCGGATCGCCCGGACGCGCATCAGAAGGCTCTTAAAGTACGCCTTGGCCTTGGTCGGGTCCTTCATGAAGCGCTTGTTCAGACTGACGCGGCTGAGGCGGCCGTACTTGCCCATGTAGGCCTCGGCCCACGCATCGAGCAGGGGGACGATGCCCTCGTAGTACGCCTGGAGAGCCTTGTGCTCCGCGAAGGAGCTGGTCGTGAGGTGGAAGGCGTGAGCCTGTGTACGGGAGTTCATGAGAAGTCCCACGTAGCGATTTGCCATCTTATCATTTCCGGATATTTATTTCTGATTCAATATTAGAATGGTCTTTACAGAGACGATTTTCCCACCAGGGAAGGTTCTGTACAAGGGTCTCGAGGGCGTTCCGTGTCAGGTGCTCCTACACGACACGCGGTTCTTCTACCTTACGGAGAGCGCCCCGACCGCAAAAAATTACGGAAACCTGTGCACGTTCCGGGTCAAAAAGACGCTGCGTCTGTTTGACTTGACGCACAAAAACGTCGCAACGCTCTTGGGCAGCAAGTACCCCATATCGAAAGACACAAAGGGTCTCCTACGTATCGTGTTGGGCACGGGCATCACGATCGGTGAGCAGGTGGCGGCCGTTCGTGAACTTCTCGGTAAAAACGCAGGGAAGCTTCCCCAGAACACAAACACGCGTGCCGGTCAGCGCCTCAGCTACAAGGAGCTGAACAAGAAAGCATTCGGAGCCCTTGCCAGAGAGTTTCTGATTCCAGAAGGGTATGATGGGTACTACGCTCCTTCTAAAAAGTCTGTGTTTCACGGAGGTACATTCCATCATGAAATTATGTTGACCAACGCATACCAGAAAATTGAACGGGCGCGCGGTCCTGCGCCGGTCATTTCCGGAAAGTCATTCTCTTCTGCACTTCCGCGCATATTCATGGACTATTGTAAAAAGACGACCCGTCTTGTCCGGCCATACGGTGGCGGCCTGACCATATTTTGCACAGGAGGTATGGGCGTCCGTTTGTACCTCTCGGCCCTCGGCAAGGATCTCCCTCCTAAAATTCGACGTACAAACGATTTTGATTTCACGTTCGCCGTGCCACGTAAACTCGCGTCTGAGAAGCTCGTATCCACGTACGCTCTGACTATGCGCACCATTATGTACGAGCATCTGAACGGCTTTGTCCGCTATCTGAACAGACACTACACTGGTATCAACGCTTCACTCCGCGTGAACAGATACATGAGATCGGCATACGATGCTCCGCGCCTACAGGTGCCCGGTACGGGTCGTCGCGTTTACCAGGTTATGTCGTGGCAGATCATCACAGGTAAGAATGAAGTGACTGACCTCGTGGACACGGCTCTGGCCGTCTACCCACACTCCTCGCGTGACATGCTCCACTTGCCCTTCTCTTACAAAGCTGGAATTCCTATTCAAAAATTAAAGTACCAGCTCAAGGACTCGCTCGCGCTCCTGTCGGGTTCACTCATTCATAAGGGTTTAATTTCCAAGAGAAATCCCTTGATAGGAGAGGCGAAGGAAAAGGGTCAGAAGAATGTGGAGCGGGTCAAGGAGCTCATGAAGGTGATCCGTAAAAAACGCACGTATTATAAGAATCTCGTGCCCATCGCCAACTCTACGGGCCCTTTGCTTGTGAATTTGAATTTAGAAAACCTAAAAGCGGCGCGCCGAAACGCGGTTGCTGTGAACAAGGCGCTCAAAAAAATTAAGTGACCTTATTAGATGTGGGTCTATTTTGCACTTGTAGCAGTGCTGATGGTCATCACGTGGGCAGTAGTGACGTGGCGAAACGGCGGACGTGGGTTCACCGCGTCGACCAACCCATGGGAACCTCCAGTCGTCGTGGATTCCGTATTGGCCACTGCCGACTGCAGATATCTGATGGAAAAAGCGAATTCATTATTCAAGCCAAGTGGCGTGGTTGGCGTGAACGGTCAGGATCCGTCGCGCACGAGTGAAACTGCGTGGATATCAAAGGACGATCCAGTTGCCAAAAAGGTGTTTGCCAAGGCATGTGAATTGACTGGAAAAGAAATGAGTTGCTGTGAGGACCTACAGGTTGTCCGGTACAAACCTGGCACCTTTTACAAGGCCCATCACGATTCGTGCTGCGATGACAGCAAGGCGTGCCAGGAATTTGAAACGAAAGGTGGGCAGCGGGTGGGAACTCTGCTCGTGTATTTGAACGATGATTTTACCGATGGAGAAACTCATTTCCCAGAGCACGAGGGTGTGAAAATGAAAGCACCCCCTGGTTCGGCTATATTCTTCAGACCCCTTGCAAATGACGCACCTAAGTGTCACCCCAAGGCGCTCCACGCGGGCCTCCCCATTTCATCCGGTACAAAATACGTGTGCAACGCATGGGTACGCGAGGGCGCATTCTAAAAAAACGTGTCCTGTACGAGCCAGGATTTGGATCGGATACAGAATAGTCACCCAAAAAAGCCAACTGCCATCCCAACAACCGTGTGTTGTGAGAGCCACTTAAACGCACCAGCACCAACCAAAAAACAAATGGCTTCCTTCGCTGACGCCGTGAACGCCCTGGTCGCCGAGCGCGACCGCCAGTTTGTGGAGCGCATCGCCAAGGAGTACAGCCTGAACTTCGAGGAGCTTAACAAGAAGTACCTCGAGACGGCTGAGATGGCTATCAAGGTGCCTCGCAAGTACACCAAGAAGGCTACAAAGGAGCCCAAGTCGGTAGAGGTGGTGGAGGGCACCGCTTCCGATGCTGTGCAGGTGGCCAAGGCTCCGAAGGCTCCTAAGGAGAAGCCCTGCTGCACGGCCCATACGAGCAAGAAGGAGCCCTGCAAGTTCAGTGCGCTCAAGGGTGAGGTGTTCTGCAAGCGCCACCTGAAGCAGTCACAGGAGGAGACCGCCCCCAAGGAGCCGAAGGCGGCCAAGGCCCCGAAGGCTCCCAAGAAGGCTGAGCAGCCGGTGCACACTCACCCCCTCGAGGAGACTGACGAGGCTTGCGACCTGTGCGCCTCGCACGGCAACCCTCTCGAGAAGACCGAGAAGGACTTTGAGATCGTCATGAACTCGCCGGCTACCGGCCCGGTGAAGCAGCTGACCACCGCGCAGCGCCTCGCCGCGATCCTCGACTCCGGCGACTCTGACGAGGACGAGGTCGAGGACGAGGGTGATAAGCTCGAGGCCGCCTTTGACGAGTACGAGGAGGATGACTAGAAGGGCCAAGCCTGACGGAGTACGCGGATATCTGCGCGCAAGTGAGCAAAGTCGGTTTCCTGTAATCGAACAAACGTTACGAACCAAAGAGTAATCATAGCCGTCCACACGAATAGGTTCTCCTCCTTTTGCGTCTTGAATTTGTAAATAGGCCCCACAATTTTCCCGAAAAACGTCTCTTCGTCGCACGTCTTGCCCGTGACCAGCTTCTCCATCTCGGTCAGAGCGCAAACAGATTGATTAGTCGCCCAGTGTAAGAGTATAAAAGGAACTATCAGAAGGTGCATAGACATTAGGTATTCGCTTCCAGTAAATGGGGCTAATACTAGAAACATAAATACTAGGAAGTGAATAAGTTTGATGAATATCGTGACGATCATATCTACTAGGGCCCTATAAAAAAAGTGTCATGTCCTCGCCAAAAGACTCGTCGCCAAGTGTAGAGCACCTACAAACAAAATGAACTTCAAGCGCCCCATCCCTCGCTCCCGTGGCAACGTGCCCACTCAGTTCGTCTCGAGCGCCTTGCCTGGAGGTGGCGTGGTTTCTCGGTGGACCTCTAACCCGTCCAAGCCCGTAATTCCTTCTGGCCACCCTAGCGTGGTTGGGCAAATTGTAGATAAAATGCGTCAGGGTTCGTGTCTAGCGGGTACGAAGCCGACGGTATGGACGCCACCCATGACGCACGATTTCGTGGCCAAGTACATGGACAATCCCGATGCTTTCCTCAAGCGGTGTGAGGACTGGTACGCACAACACCCGGGCGCCGTGCCGCGCGATCGGGTGACCGCCCCTCTTCTAAATTTGGAGCCGGTCATAGCCGTCTACAAAAAGTGGGCGCGCGGTGAAGGAGGCGCCAAGCTCCCGCCCATCTCCGAGCGTGAAAAGGCGTGGCGCCTTGCGGGGTACAGCGATGCGAAGATCCACAAGGCTCTGGCGTACCACAAGCGCATGGAGGAGACGGTTGATGCGCGGCAAGAGGCGCTCGACTTGATTTTCGCCAAGTTCCCGAGCGCCAACAAGCCGACACCCAAGACCAAGGCCAAGAAGGTGATCAAGGTTGTTAAAAAGAAGATGCCCAATTCTAATAATGAATAAACGCTGGGCGGATATGAACGACGACGACCCCATAGAACCGTGGGTCCTTGGTGACGACGATCTTGAAATACCAGTTACTATTTCCAAGCACGGAATAAAAATCAAAAAATCTAGTTACGTCCCGCCACACTTGCGTCAGGATAAAACCAAGCCTACCATAGATAGTAAGAAATGAGCTGCGAGGTGTGTTGTGAAGTCTTCAACAAGTCGTCTCGTGCCAAAATCAATTGTCCCTACTGTCCGTTCAGCGCATGTGCAGGATGCTCTGAGCGGTACGTCCTGGAAACCACACAGGATGCGCACTGCATGGCGTGCCGCAAGGCGTGGTCCCGTGAAATTTTGGTGAATAATTTCACTCAAAAATTCGTAAGTCACGCCTACAAGAACAGGCGTGAGTCTTTGCTCTTGGAGCGTGAAAAAAGCCTCATGCCGGCTACCCAGCCATATGTAGAACTCGAGCGCAAGGTTCGCGCGGCGACAGGGGAAATTTCCCGCCTCATGTTAATCGCGAATGATCAAACTGTTAAACTGAATACCATAAGTGCCCTCCAACTGGCGCCTTTGGCGGTTGAGCACGGGTTCGACAACGAGTTCGAAGCACTCATTTTACGGCACAAACTTATGCAGGATCAGCGTAGGGTGATCAGCAGCATCCATCTGGATATTCAGCATCTAGAGTGGTATCAGAATCAGCTAATCACTCGACTTCACGGTGGCCTTGTGGAACGGGAAAAGCGTCAGTTTGTCCGAGCGTGTCCAGGCGACGATTGCCGCGGTTTTCTGAGCAGCGCGTGGAAGTGTGGTGTATGCGACAACTGGTCGTGTCCGGAATGCCACGAGATCAAGGGGAAGGACAAGGAGGCCCCGCATACCTGCGACCCTAATAGCGTCGAGACGGCCAAGCTCCTTGCCAGGGATTCACGCAACTGCCCGAAGTGCGCCTCGATGATTTTCAAAATCGACGGTTGCGATCAAATGTTCTGTACACAGTGTCACACCGCGTTCAGTTGGCGGACGGGACGGGTCGAGACGGGCACCATTCACAACCCGCACTACTACGAGTATCACCGTCAGCGTGGAACCCTTCAGCGCAACCCGGGTGACGTGCCATGTGGAGGTTTTCCGGACTGGCAAACCTTGGCGCGAATGTGTCCACGAACTCACATATTCTATCCAAAGTTTGCGACGGCCCATCGCATATACGGGCACTGTCAATGGGTCGTGATGCCGCGATACATGACGGGTAACGAAGACAACCGCGACCTGCGCATCAAGTTTATGATTAGTGACATAAATGAGGATGAATTTAAGAAGAAAATTCAACAGCGAGAGAAGGCTCGGCAGCGCAAGGGGGAGATACATCAGATTCTGGAGATGTTCACCACGGTTCTCAACGATTTGTTCCAGG
>Ga0315285_10008441_pt1 | contig 10558 bp, 9 predicted proteins | sample YL17G09_36_MG_FD_203698 | JGI IMG/M metagenome (GOLD analysis project Ga0315285, IMG submission 203698) | Sediment microbial communities from Yellowstone Lake, YNP, Wyoming, USA - YL17G09_36 | ecosystem: Environmental > Aquatic > Freshwater > Lake > Sediment | place: USA: Wyoming | collected... | reverse complement strand
GAGACAGACCAGGTGACGATGGACGGACGCTGGGCGATGATGCGATAGAGGCAGATGACGCCGATGAGCAGGGCCACGGAGGCGAGGCACAGCGCGATGACTGCGATAAACACCAATAAACTCAAGGGATTTTCCATATATTATTTTGTTTACAAATCCACACTCAGGCTCTACACTAAAATCCAACAATGAATAGAACCGATTTTTACAGGCTGTCCAGCGGTCAAACCGCAACGAATGAATTGGTCTGAACGAATATCACGCATCCCGCCACTCATGGAAGCAAACACCCGCATCATCGAGCTTCGCCAACGCATTGCGCAGCACAACCACGCCTATTACGTCCTCAACACCCCTGGCATCACTGACACTGAATACGATTTGATGTATCAGGAGCTTCAGGCGCTGGAGCAGGAATTTCCTGAACTGGTCACGATTGACTCGCCCACGCAGCGCATCGGTGGCCTCATGATTGGAGGCTTCGTCAAGGTGCCGCATCGGCGGAAAATGCTGTCCCTGGACAATCGTTACACGGCCCAGGAGCTTTTGGACAGCTTCGCCGCCTGTACCGAAGTGCTACTGGAGCCGAAGATTGATGGCGCGTCACTCAAAATAGTATACGAGAGCAGCAGGCTGTCGCTGGCTGTCACGCGGGGTAACGGCCACGTCGGCAACGATGTGACCGCCAATGCCAGGACGATGCCCAGCATCCCGTTAAGCCTGCGGACCAACCTGCCAAATCTGGAAGTCGTGGGTGAAGTTTACATGAAGCGCTCCGCGCTGTTGAAGTTGAACGAACTGCTGGAAGCTGAGGGTGCAGACCTGTTTGCCAACACGCGTAACGCTGCGTCAGGCAGCCTGATGCTGAAAGACCCAAAGGAGTGCGCCCGGCGCAGTCTGGTGTTCGTGGCCCACGGCTGCAACACAGAGATTCCTGGCGTGACGACGATGGACGGCATGCGCGACTTCCTGAAGCGCCTCGGGTTTCAAACGACAGACCTGCTGCCCAAGGCTGAAGCCGACGCCAAGACGGTGCGTCGGGTGCTGCGACTCGCGGCGGTGCCTGACCTGGAGTCGGTGCTGGCCGAGGCGGACCTTCAGCGCAAGAAACTGGACGTGGACACGGACGGCCTGGTGTTCAAGGTCAACGACCTGGCCGACCAGGCAGACCTGGGCGAAGGCAACAAGTTTCCGCACTGGGCTTTCGCATACAAATTCCCGCCTGAGCGCAGAATCACAACGCTGCTGGGCGTGACCATGCAGGTGGGCAAGACGGGGCGCATCACGCCGGTCGCAGAATTGAAAGCCGTCTCCCTCAGCGGCACGGTGGTCCAGCGGGCCAGCCTCTGCAACCAGGACGAGATAAAGCGCCTCAACGTCAACATCGGTGATTCAGTATACGTTGAGAAGTCTGCCGAGATTATTCCCAAGGTGATGGGCGTCGCCAAAAAGCAGACGGAGGGGCATTTCATCCTGCCTGCGGAGTGCCCCTGCTGCCAGACGCAACTGGTGCAGCCCGAGGGCTTCGTCGATTGGTACTGTCCAAACAGCAAGTGCTCTGACCAGGTGTACGCCCGGCTGCGCTACGCTGTCGGCAAGGACGCCCTGGACATGAAGGGTGTCGGCGGCGGCATGCTGCGCGTGCTCATGGACACGGCCAAGATTGCCCGGCTCTCCGACCTGTTTGCGCTCGAAGACGCGGCTGTCCTGTTGAAGCCAGCGGCCAGGCGCACGTTCAAGACCGCCAGGGAACTGGCGCTCCAGCAGCCCTTCTGGCGGCAGTTGTCTGCCCTCTGCATCGAGGGCCTGGGCACGACGCTCTGCCAGGCGGTTGATGATGCCTGGGGGTCGCTGGATGCGATGCTGGACCACTGGGACGAGCTTGAGGAACTGGTGGGAGAAAGTGTGCTCATCTCCATGAAAAACTGGTTCGGCCAGCCGGACAATGAGACAGAGATTGAGCGGCTGATGTCGCTCGGTTTCACCTTTGCCTCGAAGGCAGCCACAGGGCCGCAGCCCCTGGCAGGGAAGTCGTTTGTCATCACGGGCGCTCTCATGTCCGGCCAGCGCGATGAAGTTGCGGAGAAGATTCGCAAGGCTGGCGGCACGGTCAAGGGCAGCGTCTCGAAAAAAGTGAATTTCGTCGTGCAGGGTGTGGGCGGTGGCCGCGTCAAGGCCGAAGCCGCAGAAAAGCATGGTGTGCCAGTCATCACGGAGGAAGTCCTCTACCAGATGCTTGGCGAGGCCATGCCCACAGCAAATCCAAGAGCGCATCTCGAAGCCCTGCGCGGCGACTAGCCCAGTAAAACCTATGCCCACCGCAACATGCAGCAAGTGTCCATCTAAGTTCACGCACCCGACACAAAATCAATGTGACTCCGCCCTGCGGATGCACATCGGTCGGAAGCACAAGAAAAATGTCTGCCCGCCCAATACCAAGGGCGCACGCGTTCTGGCCGCAAAAAATGGTGAGCACCAGCCGGGTGCCGTCATCGTGGCTGAGAACGGCAGCAACAGTCCAGGACCGGCTCTGGGTCTTGACCGGCGTTCACGCGCCTGGCGCATGGCCAATCCGCGAGAGGCCAGGCCCATTGGAGGCAAAGGCGTGCCTCGGTCAGCGGCACCGAAGAAAGCACACGTGAAGGCCGATGTTTGCGCCTTCTGTCCACGCTGCGGCCTCAACATGGCTGTGGCACAAACTGTATACACTGTGGCTGTTCGTCACTCTTGAAGCTTATGGCCAAAGTTGATTTCATCAAAAATCCAAATGACGCTGACTGTTTCGTGCAAGCGAGCATCGGCATGTACAGCCGGGCCATCGGCAGGACCACCGGCATGACGGCCTGCCGGGCGCAGTATCGCGTGTGGAAGTCCGGTGGGAGCGCAGAGAGAAAAGCCTGGCGCGAGGGCCGCAGTCCCTGGGTCGCTTCGTTCTTGAAGGTCATTGCGCCTGATGTGCGCGAGCAGTTGAAGACGACGGTGCTGAAGGAATTGGAGAAGCAGCAGAAGAAAATTCGACCGAAGAAAGGTTCGGTCATCAAGGCGAAGAAGTAAGACCTTGTATACGAAGGGCGTGCGCGAGTTCGGCACGCCCTTTATTTTTCTTGAAAAACCTGTTGACTCCATTCAGGCCGTATACTACTCTCAGGAAGTCGATGCGCCTGGCGCGTCGAAACGAAGACAGATACCATGATGCAGACCAACCATAAAGATTGTCCGGCCCTACAGGGTCAAGGGCAGTTTTATGCCCTTAATCCGAGGGCCTGGTCATCCGCATCGAGTATCCGTGTGGAGGAACCAGTGAGAGAGGTAGGCTAGGGTACTCCAAAAAGATTTCTGAACCCGCCTACCTCCGAAAGAAGTAGGCGGGTTTTGTTTTTAGTTTATGTTCGATTTCGCCCGCAAGGGCGCGGATTGAAACGAGAGTCGGGCCGTTAATCCGACAAAGACCACCGTGAAACCCGTGGGTTCAAGCAAGACTTGAGACGGGTTTGTTCTTTGTTAAATCACGCCCTGCCCTCCTGCTGCCTTTGGCGCGGGAGGCGCAGGGCGTCAATTTCATGCAGGTGGAGCGGAAACCGAGAGTTCGGCCAGCTAAACTGGTGATGGTAGGTCAAAACATAGCGACTCTATTTCGTTCTTCCTGTTGATGCAGGTGTAGCTCAATAGCAGAGCGTCGCGTTGCCAATGCGAGGACGACGGAGCGTTACCGTTCACCTGCTCCATTTCGGGGGGTTGGCTCGACAAGTAAGGCACCTGCCCTGCAAGCAGTTCAATAGGGGAGCGTTACCCCTACCCTCCACCAATTTGGGCGGCTGGTGACATTTCAACAGCACGGCATGGCCCGTCACAGGTTGACCATGCAAGAGCCGGTGCAAAGCCGGTGCCGTCCACCAATCTGGTTTCAGTGCGTTGAGAGCGGGGAAGTATTCCGGGGAAAGCTGCCCGGAAAGGGATGCGAAGGCCCACAGCAAAACTGCAAGAGTCGGCTGCAACCGGCTTGGCATGAGTAGCTGCTCCGCTCTCAGCGCACAACTATGGAGTCCGCCAGCGCGGGGCCGAGTCTCCAAAACTCAGCCAATCGGGGCAGCACCGATACTCTATGCCAAGTTCGTAGTGGGCGATGTCCCAGCAGGCGCTCTGTAAAAGCGTTGCCTTAATAATGCTGGAAGTGGCAACTGGAGCGTTACCAGCATTTCCCACCATTCTCACCGGAACGTCGTGCCGAAGGCCGTCACGACCACATCCGTTCGGCTGGGTGATTCGACCTTCAGTTCAAAGTCAGCAGGCAGCCTGGCGTCAAGCTGGGCCATCTTGAGGGCGTTTTGAAACGTGTAGGGGACGTTGGTGTCAGGATGCAGCCAGGTGGTGCCACGTGGACGCCAGCCGCGTTGATACAGCCACTTCTCCTGATTTTCCCGAGGTTGCTCGTCGATGCTCATGCCTATAAGAACTTGGTTCTTGTCGTCATGCGCCGACGGAACAGGCACCGCTGGAAGAAAGCGCCCCAGGCAACGGGCGAGATGAAGTGCGTCACCAAATGGTGCCGCAACCAGCGGGCTGAAAAGAAAGCAGTATACAAGCGCAAGGACGGCACGGAAGTCACCTACTTTCTGCGGCACTGCTGGAAATGCCGGTCCAGGCTTTTGAAAGAGCGCCAGCCGGTGACGTACGTTTTGAACATGCTCCGGCACAGCGCCAGGAAGCGTGACCTGCCGTTCACGCTGACCAAGGCCCAACTGGTTGAACTTTGCGCCAGGACTGGATACCTGGAGAAGCGCGGCAATGCGCCGGACAGCCTCACCATCGACCGCATCGACTGGGACGAGGGCTACCACATCTGGAATTTGCAGGTCATCACGCACGAGGCCAACAGCGCCCAGGGCACGGACAACACGCCACGCCCGGAGCGCGTTGATGCGCCCGTCAGCGATGACGAACCATTTTGAAGGGACGTTCTTCTAGTCCAGTCAGGATACCGCCCTGTCACGGCGGAAACACGGGAGCGAAGCCCGTACGTCCCGCCATTTACGGGCTGTAGCGAAACAGTCACCGCGCTTGTCTGGGGGACAAGAGACAGTGGGTGCGACTCCCACCAGCCCGACCATTTTGTTCTTGGAGGCATGCCTATTCCGAAGCATGAGAAATATCCAGGACCGTGCGACCGCGATTCTGAAGGTTACTTGATTCTGTATACAAGTCCTCATTGCGTTCGCTGTCACAAGCTGGTGGGCCGCATCGAGGACGACGACAAGCGCCGCCGCTTTCAGATTCTGGGATACTGCCTGCAATGTCATCTTGCCATCATGGGCTGGTAACTCAATTTTTGCGTCCGTTCCAAAGCTGGCCAACTCCGGTAAAATCCGCTCAATTGGAACTAGGGTGGGCAGGACTGGCTGGCAAGCCCGCTGGAAGTGCGGGCGGACGCGCCAATTTCATCAGCGTGTAGCTCAACTCAGTAGAGCGCCTGGTTCGGGGCCAGGAGGCTGCGGGAGCAAAGCCCGCCACGCTGACCATTTTCGGGGGCTGCGAGCTAGTGCGAACGCTGCCGTGGCGGGTTGTGCTGCCATGCGTGCGGCGCGGCGGGTGCGATTCCCGTAGCCTCCACCAATTTCAAGCAGACTGCGTAGCGCCAGGCTCCCAAAGCGCACACGACGACGAGTATCCCTTCGGTTCGATGCGGAACATGCGCATGGGAAGCGTGCTGCATCGGTAATAACATGCGTCGACCGGCCTGTTTGAATCGGAGTGTAGCGTAGCAGTAACGCACCTGTTTTGGGGACAGGGGACCGTGAGTGCGAATCTCACCACTCCGACCATTTTGTATACGGCTCGAAGTCCAGTCCAGCCGCCAGTGTTTCCGGGCACCACAGTTCAAGCTGCCGCGTATACTTGATGCCATGCAAGCGCCGCCAGGTGTGCCAGATGGCTCCCTGGATGACGTTGGGCACCAGGCTGTGCTTGCGCCCAAGCTTGCGCACATCTTCGGCCACGACTTCATAGAGCCGGTTTGAAACCCGGCTGTCTGCGGCCTTCAGCGCCACGCGCTGCCCGCGCCAGGCATTGAAAATATGGCCATCCACGGTCACAGGCTGCGGGTCTTCAGGGTCGCAGATGTTGAGATAGAAGCTGCGGGTCTTTTTGGCGATGATGAGCGCCAGCGGGTCCGCGCCATGCACGACGGCCCAGGCTTTGCGCTTGTTGTGGTGAAACGTCGAGACGCCGAAATCTTCCACGCGGAGGCCCTGGTAAGCGGCTTCCAGCAGGCGGTGCGTGTCGCGCAGGTTGCCGTGATAGTCGTTGTTGGGGCTGAGCGCGGCAAAGACGGCTGCGCCAGTTGCAGCCGGAAAGCCGAACTTGGCGGCGACGCGCCTGGTCAGTTCGTGATACGTATACCAGGAACGAGCCGCCAGTTTCATGTCGTCGGGCGTGGCCTGCTCGAAAACTTTGACCAGGTTTTGCACAGTGAAGAGAACCAGGTTCTAAAAGGCATGACACGCGCTGAAGCTGAAGAACAACTCTCTGAAGAATCCAAAGCCCTGTTCGTTGATGAATATGACGACTGCATCCTGGGCATTGCCCGCCGCTTCGGCATAGAAGAAGTGGTGGCCTACGACTACGACAAGATGATTGCCAAGATGGTCAAGGAGGGCCTGTCTGTCGAAGAGGCCAGAGAGCATTTTGACTTCAACATCATCGGTGCCTGGATGGGCGATGGCACGCCAATTTTTGTTTCAACTGCTGGGTAGCTCAATAGTCGAGCATTCGCCTGTTAAGCGAAAAGATGCTGGTGCGAGGCCAGCCCCAGCAGCCAATTTACGTGGAGTGGGCGCAACCCCATGCGCCGCACGAGCAGCGGCAGGTTCCTGGTAGGAGGCTTCGGCTGACCGCAACAGGAGGCCGGTTCAATGCGCGTGTCTGAGTGGGTTATCGGCCTCCACTGATTTGAAATGCTCCCGTGGTCGAATTACCAGGCACCCGCCTTCTAAGCGGAACGATGCAGGTGAGAATCCTGCCGGGAGCACCAACGTCCCCGTAGCTCAGTTTACAGAGCACTAGCCTCCTAAGCTGGATGTCGCTGGTGAGAGTCCAGCCGGGGACACCATTTTGGAGGATTGACCGAGTACCCAAGGTGCCTGTTTTGAAAACAGAGGCCAGGGTCAAACCTGCGCAGGTGGAAGTCCTGCATCCTCCGCCATTTGGCTGGTTGACCGAGTACCCAAGGTGCCCGCCTCGAAAGCGGAGGCCACGGTAAAACGTGCGCAGGTGGAATTCCTGCACCAGCCGCCAATTTGTATACGGGCACGTGGCGGAAACGATAGACGCTAGGACCGCGAGAAATCGCGCCGAGGAATCCAGTGCGGGGTATCCCGCTGGGTTCCGTGCGGGGTAAGAACCCGTCGTGTCCACCAGTTTTTGGAGGGTTGACCGAGTTCAGCAAGGTGCCGCGTTGGAAACGCGAGGCCAGGGAAACCTGCGCGGGAGCGAAGCCTGCACCCTCCGCCATCTTCGGGCGCAGTCTGCGTGGGTGCAATTCCCTTGGCCAGTAGTCTGGCGCAGGCGATTTGGAACGGAGGTAAGCTCTCCTGCCAGTTCGATTCTGGCTGCGTCCACCAATCTTGGAGTCATCTGCCGACGGGCAGGTGTGGTCGAAAGGCGAACCTACGGAAGTACGCGACTTCTTGTACCAGCGCCGGTTGACCGTGCTCCAGACTTTCTGCCGGGTGGTGTAACAGTAACATGGCTGGCTCTGACCCAGACGACTGAGGGTGCGATTCCTTCCCCGGCAGCCAACTATGAAAAAAGACAGAGATGCCGGTGTCATGATTCAAGTCGTGGACACGAGTCAGTTTACGCTGTGGATTTTTGAGAGGGGCTACCGCCTGATGCCTTCCAATGAATTCATGTCGAAGCTGACGATGGCTGAAGTCACAGGTGTCATTTCACATGCTGGCAAGCTCAAGGTGCTGGACATCTGGACTGAGCAGTTTTTTGAGACGCTTCAACGCGTTGTTTCACAGACCCGTAGCGCAAAGCAGAGCAGCCGCCTTTGAAGCGGTCGGTTGCAGGTGCAAGTCCTGCCGGGTCTGCCATTTCGCTCACGTAGCTCATTCAGCAGAGCAGTCGCCCGATAAGCGACAGGTGACTGGAGCAAAGCCAGTCGTGAGCACCAATTTCCGTGTTGTCCCGCCACGGCTCAAAAAATCAGTGGTCGTTGAGCGCTGAGGGTAGTGCTATGAGCAAGCCCCGCAGCGTAGCTTCGACCGCAAGGGACACGATTTACGTCAGGGTAGCTCAGTTCAGTAGAGCAGGGGACCGAAAATCCCTGTGTCGCAGGAGCGAAGCCTGCCCCTGGCACCAATTTCGCGGGCCGAACTGTGCTGGGTTATCTTGCTACGATACAACCCCAGCGCAACCACCTTGCCTGCGGATTGTCCACGAACGCTAAGCAGTCGAGCGCCCTGCCTTTCAAGCAGGTACCTAGCGGGTGCGAGTCCCGCCGTGGATGCCAAAATTTGTAGCCGCAAATTCTCCAAAGTGTAAGCGTGCTGCGCAGTCGTAGGCTTTAGCAGCTTCGATTTCAGACGCGTAATGACCAATGCTCGTGTTGCGACCGCCCGCTCTGATTTGACTTCGCCATACGCCTCTGGAAGCAGATACGCCCTTGAACTTTGACGTTTTTCCGATAAGTCTCTTCGGAGAGTTGCCCTGATTCTCGCGCCTTGTAGATGGGCGCAGATTTCGCCGCGTGTTGTTCAGTCTGTTTTGGTCGCGGTGGTCGACTTCGAGAGGGTATTTAACACCAAGTATGACTTGGTGCATTTTAATGGTTTTGCGCGTTGTTTTGTCTCTTTTCCGGGCGTAACCGTCAGAATAGCACCACTTGCCCATCGCCACTAATCTGTCGAAGTCTTCGTCGTCTACAACGGTGGAATAACCTTGCGTCAATGGAATTGATTTCACAGGACTGAGAACAGAGTCCCGTTCGTCTACCAGCTAGGATGCCAGATTCTCAATCTGGCGGAGCGGGGGCAGCACCCGCACGGGACACCAATTTATTTCTTGAGCGGCGACGGCGGTAGCGCTGTCGCTCCCATGTTTTCCAACAGCCGTTCCACCATGCGCAGCCGGAGGGAGGTTTCGGTGGCGCGTACTTCGTCGAGGCTCATGTGCGCTTCCAAGCGCAGGGTATCCAAGCGGTCCACGCGCATGTTCAGACTGGTCAGGATGCCGGTGTTTATCTTGATTTGAGCGCCGTGCTCAATCAGCGAAGCCTGATTTTGTGCCATCAGCGCGAGGGTTTTGTCCACGTTGACCAGCGTTATCTGAATGCCCCCGTGCGCCAGCGCGTTGGCTTTTTCGTAATCCTCAAATTTCGAGACGGAGACGTAGTGGCTGTTCAGTACAGCCACCGCGAGCACAAAAGCCACCACCACGATGTCTTTGACGACTGCAAAATTCTCTTTCATCCATTTGAACACTTTATCGTTCATACTTTAACTACGAATAGTTTCAGACGATTTGCTGGATGTAGTTGTTCAGGGCAGTCCCGCAGCCCGGCGAAGTTCTGCCAGCTTGGCGACAGGCTTGCCGAGGCCACCGACAACGGTATACACAACCAGGTTGTCCTTGTTGCCGCGATAGATTCCGCGGTGAACCATGCTGCCCGGCTTGAGCATGCGGTTCATCTGGTCGAAGGCGTGGTCCAGGTGCAATTGCGGGATGCCGTTGAGCACACTCATGCCGCCAATGACCACGACGCCCGCCACGGTGCCGGTGCCGATGTCGACGCCGCCCGAGAGGATGTTCGTCTTGAGGTTGTTGCGGACGGCGGCGCTGATGTCGGTGGCGTCACTCCACTTGGCCACAGGTGTCGCGCCGAAGGTGATGAGGCCGCTGTCCAGCACCGTTTTGAAGTCGTTCCGGTCGAACGTCGAGTAGTGACTGTTTTGCACGACCACCGTGTTGAACAGGTGGAACAGCGAGGCCACGCTGCGATTCGCCGTGTCCCAGAACGGGTCCACCGTCAGCTTCGGGAACAACTGCCCGATGCGCTCGTTGTCCAGGAGGATGAGCGGCGAGACGAAGCCCTTTTCCGTCAGTTCCCAGAGTTGCGTCAGGACGTTGTACGCGTTCAAGCTGACCCGCTGGCCTTCTGAAATCTTCGGCAGCGCCAGGACGACGCCGACCTTCGGTGAAGGGCACTTCAGCGCCTTCTGAAGCTCAATGGCCGTATCCACGAGTTGAACGGCAGTGCCTGCGCCCGTGCCGCCGCCCGCGCCCGCGCAGACGATGATGCGGTCGAAGCTCTGGCCGAAGTTCCGGCGCATGAAGTCGAGCACGTCTTCTTTGCGGTCGATGAGCAGCTTCTCTGCCTTGGCCGGGTCTTTGCCCGCGCCACCTTCGCCGATACAAAGTTTGTTGCTGTCGGGCAGCGCGATGTGAACCAAGTCTTGCGCAGCCGTGTTGATGGCCGTGACACGCCCGTAGCCCAGCTTGCGGAATGTTTCCGCCAGGCGCGAGCCGCCCTGGCCGCTGCCGATGATGGCGAACTTGA
>Ga0315285_10008440_pt1 | contig 10559 bp, 8 predicted proteins | sample YL17G09_36_MG_FD_203698 | JGI IMG/M metagenome (GOLD analysis project Ga0315285, IMG submission 203698) | Sediment microbial communities from Yellowstone Lake, YNP, Wyoming, USA - YL17G09_36 | ecosystem: Environmental > Aquatic > Freshwater > Lake > Sediment | place: USA: Wyoming | collected... | reverse complement strand
AGCCAATAACCTGGGCAGTTCCTCCGTACCCTGGGCAGTAACCTGGGGAGTAGTCTGGGGAGTTAACATGGTCTCCGCGCTCATGACACCTCCACCGTAAAGGTCTGCGACGTGTCGTTGCCGAAGATGTCAATCACCTTGACCAGGATGCGGTACTTGTCGGATGCGTCGTAGATGTGAGGATCGGTCTTCAATTGTAGCGTGCGGTCGCGGCGGGTGCGGTAGGAGGTCCAGCCGTTGACGAAGGCGTCGTTCCGAAAGTCCCAGTCCACCGCCCAATAGTCCACGTAATCGGACCACTTTTTGATCTTGGCCCGCACCTCGGGTGGGATCAGTTCGTCGTTGGGGATGACAAAGTCGGTCAGTTCCACCGTGAAGGAGCGCTTCTTGCGCGAGGGTCCGATCTCCACCTCCAGGTAGGCCAGTTCGTAAAAGTGAATGTCCCCCTTTTCGACCGCCTGCTGTTCCATGACCTCGCGGGGGATGGCGAGGAGCAGCAGTTTGATCCCCTGACCTTTGGCCTCCTCGACCATCAGGCCGGCCAGCCCCATCTCCCACTCCCAGCCCAGCACGTGCAGTTCCTTCTGCCCCATCGCATGGCATTCCTTCAGGCAGTTGTCAATCTCACCGATGGTGACCGGGGCATCCACCGCGCCCACGTGGACCATCGCGCCGCCCTTCTTGCCGTGCAGGTGCTGGGTGCCGGCCAGCGGTTGCGCGCCATAGAGTTCGAGGATGAACTTGAGGTACTCGAAGATGAGCATCTGCTGGGTCTGCTTCTGCCCGGCAAAGGTGACCCCCTGCCAGACCTGGCGCTCGTAGCGGCCCAGGTTGAGGATCTCGAAGGGGCGGCAGTCGGGGATGTCCATGAGACGCTTGCGGGTGGTGTTGATCGCATAACGCCCCAGGTCACAGCCGATCCAGCGTCTTCCAAGCATCTCTGCCACGGCCAGTGTCGTTCCAGACCCACAGAAAAAATCGGCAACTAGGTCACCTTCGTTACTGCTTGCCAATACCACTCGACGCAGAAGCGCCTCGGGTTTTTGCGTATCGAAACCTGTCCTTTCCAGCGCATTGCCTGGTAGACTCGGTATCTGCCACCAGTCCTCTGGAACTTTCCCCCCTTCGTGCAGCCGATCTTCACCCTTCGTTCCCATTGCGCTCTTCTCTCCAGGGCCTCTTCCAGATCTTGCTAGAGTCTCTTCATCGTAGGGAATCCGAACACTGTCGGCGTTGAACGTTCTCTGGCCAGTCTTGGAGTAGGTCAAGAGCGTGTCGTGGACCCGGGGAAAGAAGTCGGTAACACGGGAGGGACGTGTATAGCACCAGATTACCTCGTTGGTAAACCTCTCTCGCCCAAAGACATCATCCAAGAGCAGTTTGACAGAGTGCACAACTCGCCAGTCGAGGTGAACATATATACTGCCGGTTTCGGACAGCAGGTCTCGCATCAGAACAAACCGCTCGAACACCATGCTGAGGTACGAGTCCATTCCCCGTCCCCAGGTGTCACGGTATGCCTTTTCCTCTAGTATTGACTGCTCTTTTGTAACCTCTTGATCCCCGACCTGGGTCCTGAATGAGAAGTCTGCACCTGTGGCAAATGGCGGATCGATGTAGACCAAGTCAATCTTCCCAGCAAAGTGCTCCAGGAGCGAGCCCATCAAGTAGAGGTTGTCGCCCCAGATCAGTTTGTTGCGCCAGCCGTCGCCGGGAGCGGCCTTCTGCTCCTCCTCGGCCCGCCAAAAGTCGAACAGGGTGCCCACGTGGCCGGCCAGGTCCTCCTCGTGCTTCTCGCGCGTGGCGCGCGTCTCGTTGACCCGCTCGATGACCTGGAAGGGCAGGTTCACCCGGCGCGGCGGCACCAGGTTACCCTCCTCGTCGTACTTGCCGGGCCACACCAGTTCAGTGCGGGTGATTTCGATTTTGGGCATAAGGACCTCCCTCTGGCAAATCACGTCCAGGGGCCACCGGCGGGCCAGTGCCCACTGAACAGTTGTCCCGTGGACAACGCCTCGAGCACAGGCTGGAGGAACACCGTGACGGATTGCACCACCTGGTGGAACGCTGGAGGCGCGTCCCCAATACGATGCCGGTACACGAACGCCGCCCATTGGGCTTGCTTCTCGCCGTCTCGCGCAAAGGCGTCGCTGAACGCGGCCGGCGCTGGGGGGACCGCCGTGCGCCGCTGATGGAACGTCTCGCTGATGGCTCGCGCCAGGATAGACCCGTCGAATGCGAAGCGACTGGCCAGCAGCCAGACGTCGTAAAAGTCCTTCATCCGGCTGTTGACAGCACCCAGGTACACCATCGCCTGGAGTTTCTCGGCGATGACGCTCTCGCGGGTGTAGCCCAGCAATTCAGGGGGCGGCAGATCCAGGACAGTCGGCAGCCTCACCGAGGCAGGCTCGGGCACTACCGGGTCGCCAAACCCTACGTCCACTTGCATGGGAATACGCGCCCTTCCCAGGTAGGCGACAAAACGCACGCGCACCCCCTCATAGTTCGCTGCCTCCACAATCCGCTCGCCGTGGGCGTTCTCAGCGCCAAAGCGCAACCCGTCCTCCGGCGCTGGCTCCCGGCAGATCGCCTGAATCACGGAGACGACGTGCTCGACCGCGTTGTCCAGGTACCCCAATAGGTCAATGTCGCGGGTGGGCCGCGACAAGGGCGCCTGCCAGACGGTGAACATCAACGCGCCTTTGAGCACGAACCGGTCGCGATAAGGCGAGTGGCCCAGGCGATAGAGAAAGCGCTCCAGGGCAAAGTACTGTAACACGTCGTTGAACGGGCGACCCCGCGCCCGGGCGACGTTCAGCAGCCGCTGGTGAACGGAGGCGGCCACGTTCTGGATCATAGCAGTGCCTCGATGTATGGCCGCATCACGTTTTCGACCCGGCAGATGCGGGCATAGTGCAGCAACTTGCCCACGTCAAAGCCCTGGCCTTGCCGGTAGCATCTGAGCGCTTCGAGGGCCACGTCCAGCCCCAGTTTGCGACGGTACTTGAACATATCGGCGACGCTCTTCTCCGGGCCGTAGATACGGACCGGGATTCCATCAATCTGGTAGGTCTCAATCCCTTCGCTCCAGGCCGGGCCCGAGAACCAGAAAACGCGCAGGGGCGGATAGTCCAGCCTGGGGCGTTCGTCCCGATTGTGCACGGCAACGTCCACGACGTGCGGAATCTGTGTGGTCAGTTCATAGAAGGCCAGGGCCGATACCAGGCAGATCACCACCTGGGGGGTCCTGAGGGCGACGGTGACCAGGTCTGGGTTAGAGAGTGGGGGCAGATCGGCCAGGCGGTAGAGCCCCCGGCTGAGCCTCTCCAGCACGCCGGAATCGCGCATCGCATAGAGTGTGCGCGGGTGGACGCCCAGGCGCAGCCCCTCGGCTGTGCGCAGGACGCCACCGCGCTGGCGAAATATGGTAATCGCGTCTTCGATAGACTGGCGTGTTTCCATGGCCATCGAGATCGGATAAATATACCTGTACTTATCATCAAGTACCGGTAATTATATCCGAAGAATCCTACCTGTCAACAGGTGGATGCTTGGGCCTCATTGACCCAACCAATGCCTGCAAGGGCAAGTTCACCTGCCATCAGGGCAGAACCAGGTCGCCCGTGTCTCCGTGCTTGCCGTGTCACACCAGTTCGGTGCGGGTGATTTCGAGTTTGGGCATAATTCACTCCTGTTTTCCTGCAGACTATCTGGGTACGGTGTGTGCCCTACAACTCAGCCAAGAGAGATCGACGCTCTGAGGTTATCAGATCTGCCCCACAGTTCAGGCAGTGGCAACCTTGCCATGACAACCCAACGGCCTTCCACACAGATTGGTCCTCCTTGCAGAGTCCCAATGGAATAGTGCTATCCAGCAACTCTTTGATCCGTCTGAAAACCCGCACCTGGAATGCAAATCCCGTCCGATACTTGAATCCAGATCGATCCTTCGAGCTCATATAGTCAAAGATGGAATCGTCACGCTCATTGGTGATCGCGGCTTGACGAAGTGCCCATGCGTTGGATGCCCTAAGCGCTCCTACCGTAAGCATCTCTGGTCCAATCTCGTTGACTGCGGTAACCACTCTCTCCAAGTCATTTTCCCAATCAGGGATTGGAGCCAGGGCATCCAAGCGCAACCGAACCCGATAACCCTCTTTCCGCATAGAAGCCGCCTTTGTCAGTCGCTTCGACAGCGGTGCGACCTTCTTCTCGTATAGCTCATCAATCGTTGGCAGAGACAGCGACCAAGAAAGAATCACATTAGGTGAAGGGCCAGAGGCTTCAACAGACTGCGTATCTGTGAACTTCGATAGAACGATGAGTGTGTGCCCGGTTGGGTTAAGCTTCCTGCTATCAAACAAAGGGATCAGCAATTCAAGCGGAGTTATACCAAGCAACCTCTTATAGGGTTGCTCAAACGCCAAGCCATCCTGATTCTCTCCTATAATCAACCCGGCAGGCTTTGGTCTCTTGAGCCATCTGGTTGCTTCGGGGGCAATGCCCTCCAAGTTCTGGAATAGCGTCCCTTTCAGGTTGTAGAGCTCGCGCCGGTACGGGAACTGAGTCTGTAGGAAGCAGTAGGCACATTCGCCAGGGCACCCCGAAGCGACTATGGCTTGCCAGAAACGGAAACACACAATCCCATTCTTCCCTGGTCCAGAGAACTGTCTGATAAAGGGCGATTTTCTGTGAACAACTTTCATATCAACTCCCGATTGGCCGTTTAGCGGGAAAGTGAACCGTGGGATTTTGCCCAAAAGAGAAACGGCCACTATAACCACTGCATTGGACAAAACCCTGTCTGCGGTACTCCCGCAGGACTTGGTGCAAATGGGTTTCTCGATACAGCTCACCCAGAAGCCAGTCGCATATCTCTGACATGGACACCTGTCGCCCTGCGAAGCGTGCCCACAGGCGGTCCTTCAGGTGAGCCAGATTAGGCTTTGACTCAATAAGGACCAGTTGGCTTGGATTCTGTCGTTCAGATGCTGTGAAGCTGCCGTCGGGCGTCAACGACCACATTGCATCTTTCATCAACTCCCGTCCCCTCCGGTGATTGGTAGCATGCAGCAAGACATATTTGAGTACTCCGTTCTTGGCTCGCATATACATATGGGTGACGAAGTCCGCTTGAAGCTGTTCGGAAAATAGGGCTATAGTCTTGTCCGCGCGTACTTCTGGATCTGCAACGGCAACCAAGCGACGCCAGCCTAGACATCCGAAGAGTCTATCCAGGTTATTGGCTTGTGCTGGGTCATGCATTGCCATGTCTACGTACCGATACATGAAGTTGACTAGCAGTTCACATCGCGGGAACGCCAGAAGCTCGTTGAGCAAGTCCATAGGCAATGTGAACCCATAAGGGTCAAGGAAAGCAAACGCTGGGGCAAGCTCCTGCCCACGCTGACGCAAATCGGCAATGATTTTCCGAAGCTCTGCCTCATAGTCGCCATGAAAGGCATCGACTTCCACGTTGTTTGGCACTTGACCCAAAGCCCTTATTTCCGAGCACAAGGACTCGTAATTGGCTTGGTCGATCTCAAAGAAGCCAAAACACACTTTTGTGGAAGCGAGTATTCGAGAGCGGTGCTGGTGTTCAAGGAGTGTCCGAAGGGCCAAGATCGGTGATCCTTCATGCCCTGTTGCATGTCGGCCACGGCCAGCGTGGCAGTCCAAATAGACGACTCTACCGTGCCAGGAAGCCAGTATAGGGAACCAGCCACCCAAGTATCTACCTAGAAGCTGATGCTTGGCGTGCTGTAGCCCATCATATTCAGCCCAGTATTTCTGATTGGTAGTGCTTGTTGAAGACATATCCGACTCTGTATTCCTTTTGCACGGAGCGATGATTCAGATACCTGCCCTGGTTGTCCCCTGCTCCTGACAATATGCCCGGAAGTCGCACTCTGCACACACCTTCCTCTCTGGCGGCCGTCGCACAGCAAAGTCGTGGGCCAGGATGTGCTCCACCACGCTGTCGAAATAAGCGCCTGCCTCCGCCACCTTCTCCGGTTCGTACGGGAATAGCATCAGCGCATCCTCACGCGCGGCCTCGCCGGTCCAGTACAGGGCCAGACGCTCGGGTCGCTTCCCGTAGCGCTGCTCCAGGATGTGGGCGTAGATGAGCAACTGCTGATAGTAGTGCGCCAGTCGTCGGTCGTCCTGCTGTGGCCGGGGCTGTGATTTAAAGTCCAGCAGTTCCAGCCTGTCGTCTTCACCCAGCAAGAGGTCCACGCGCCCGGTAAGGATATACTGCGCCTTCTCCACAGACACGTCTACCTCGGTCTCGATCACCCGGCGCATGCGGTCCTGGTTCTGCGCGAAATAGTGCTTCACCTGCTCCAGGGCCACCTGCCGTTGGGCGTCGCTGATCGGCCGGTAGCCCGTGTTGACCAGGGCACGAAAGTTGGCCTCGAACAGGCCCGGGATCGCCTTCTCGATCAGGCGCAGCGCCTGCCCCTCCAGCACCCAACGGTGGATGTCCTCAATGGTCTGGTGGACCAGGGCACCGAAGAACATCTCCGCCGAGCGGGAGGGCGCGAACTCGTACTCGCGGAAAAACTGGTACTGGCGCGGGCACGTCTCGTAGACCTTGAGGTGGTTGGTGAAGGAGAAGGTCTTTTTGACCGGCACCCGCTCCTTGAGCTCGAAATGCTGCGCGGCCAGCAGGTCCTGCTGCACGTAGGGCCACTGGGGCAGCCCCTGCCAGATGGGGTTAAAGTGCGGCCTGGGGGTGTCGGTGGTGGTCAACGCCAGCACCTTCTCGGCCCGGGAAAGGGCCACGTAATGCAGCCGCATGCGATCGAACTCGGTCAGGCGCTCCTCCGGCTCGAAAGGCTCGCGGTGATAGAACGGCCCCAACAACCGGTCCACCTGTTTGGGCGAACTGATCTGGGCCGCCAGCGACCCCACGATCACCACCGGAAACTCCAGTCCCTTGCTTTGGTGGATGGTCATCATCTGCACGTGGCCGGAGGGGAAGGGGCGGTCTGGGTCTTCGTATTCGTTGATGCCGCCCACGTGGAGGAAGCGCAGGAAACTGTTGAAGAAATGCAGGCGCACGATGTCCCGGTTGGCGTGGGTGATCACCGTGTAGTGGTAGTAGTGTTGAAAGACGGCCACCAGTTGGCTAAAGATGGCCAGGTTGCGGGCACGGTTCTCGTTGCTCAGCAGCCCTGCCAAGGGCTCCTGGGCGATGAACTCGTAGAGATAGTCGGCCAGGTGGTGGTTGAGCGTTTCCCCCTCCCGCAGGCCCTCGATCTCGACCACGCGGCGCTGCAGGGTGCGGGCCAGGGGATGGTCGCCCACCACCCCGGCCCGGGCCAGGACGGCCAGGCAGCCGTCCACGTAGCGGGCCAGTTCGGTCAGCGCATAGCCGCCCAGGTCGCCCCGCCTGTCCCCGTACCAGCCCAGCAGCACGGCGAAGCAGCCCACCATCAGGCGCACCTCCTCGTTGCCAAAGTAGGCCCGCGCACGCGGCGCAAAGGTGGGAATGCCGTGGCGCTCCAGGGCCTCCACGTAGGGGCCGGAGTGCTCGGTGCGCACGCTGTGCAATAGGAGCGCCACCTGGTTATAGTCCTCGATGACCCGCTTCTGTCTGAGGAAACCCACCAGGTCCGCCACCCGCTTCGCCTCGTCGGTCCGGTCCGCACCCCAGATGGCGAACACCGCCGGGTAGTCGGGATGCTCGTCACCCTCGTTGGGCTCGATGGTCTTGGCGTAGCGGAAACCGAAGGGGGAACCGGGGTTCGACCAATCGCAACCCTCCATGAAGCGGTTGCAGGCCGCGATGATGCGCTCGTGGGAGCGATAGTTCACCGTCAGGCGCACCTGCGGGCAGGGGCTAAAGTGCCGCCCGAACTCCAGGATGTTGCGCACCGTCGCTCCCCGGAAGCGGTACAGGCTCTGATCGTCGTCCCCTACCACGCACAGATTGTCCTGGGGGTGGGCCAACTGGAGGAGAATCTGCTCCTGGACGTAGTTCGTGTCCTGGTACTCGTCCACCATCACGTAACGCACTCCCGTTCGCACCTGCCCGGCGAGGTCGAGGTCGTGCAGCAGCAGGTCGTAGAACAGTCTCTGCTGGTGAGCAAAGTCCAACCGGTTGCGTTCGCGCAGAGCGTCCTCGTAGCGCCGGTAGGCCGCGCCGAGTTGCTGCAAGAACGGGTCGCCGCTGGCCACCAACGCTTCCGAGTCCACCAGCTCCTCGGTCATCTTGTTGAAGAACTGCGCCAACCCCTGGATGGCCGTCCAGCGCGTGGACCACTTACCCAGATACTTGTCCCCGTTGACTACCTCTCCCGCGATAGCGTCCAGGTTCTCGAACAGGAACAGGGCCTGGGTCAACTCGTCCAGCACCTCGTAGCCGCTGCCCAGCCAGGTGTGGTGGCGGAAACGGGTCAGGTAGTCGTTGCAGATGCTATGGATCGTGCCGACCTGGAGTTGCGAGAGGTCGCCCGTGTAGCCCAGGGTGCGGGCGGCCTGGGCGACCCGCTCCCGTAACTCGTAGGCGGCCTTTTCGGTGAACGTGCACAGCACGATCTCCCTGGGCTGGGCTTTGCCCTGCAGCAGGACATTCAACGTGCGCACCACCAATGCGAGCGTCTTGCCCGAGCCCGGCCCGGCGATGATGAGCAGCGGGCCATCGGTGCGAGCGACGGCTTCCCGCTGGGCCTCGTTCAGGAAGCCGTAGCGTTCCTCAATCGCAGGATGTAGTTCCGGGCTCATAGCAGACCGCTCTCTCGAAAGCTATAGTGGGTGTCGCGAGATACGATGATGTGGTCGTAGACGGCGATGTGCATTGTCCTGGCTGCCAGAACCAGGCCACGCGTGAGTGTCTTGTCGAACTCTGAGGGCGTCACGTTGCCGTCGGGGTGATTGTGCACGAACACCAGCGCCGTGGCCTTGGCCGCCAGGGCGATCTCCATGACCTTGCGGGGATAGACGGTGGCCTGATCCACTGTGCCTTCGGCGACGTCCTGTTCATCCACGATGGCAAAGTTGCCGTCGAGGCAGATCACGCGGAACTTTTCGTTGGGCTCAGCGCCCATGCTCAGAATGCAGTACTGGATCAGGGCCTCGGGGCTGTCGGGGGAGAAACGCGCCCGGCTCGTCTGTTGCAGGTAACGGGCGGCGGCCTGCTTGACAAAGCCGATCAACGTGACGGCTACCGGGCCGACGCCATCCACGGCCTCTAACTCCTCCGGCGAGGCGTCGAGCACGTTCTTGAAGGAACCGAACCGTTCGATCAGCGTCTTGGCCACCGGCTTCATGTCCCGCTGGCGGGCCACGAACAGGAGGAGGAGTTCCAGTGCCTCATAGTCCTGGAACCCTTGCAGGCCCTGCTCGAGAAAGCGCTGGCGCGCGCGCTCACGGTGGCCGTGATAGTGCGGTCTTTCCATCTCAGTTGTCTCGAACGTCTTTGCCCACTCGTGACGGCGGGACCGGATCGGCCTCGCGACTGACCAGCCCCTAGCGAAACGCCCACCGACATTTGACCGCCGGCGGGCGTTGTAGTAGCATTATGGTCGCCGGGGCGTTCGCCCGCCCTGGACTGCCATAGGTTGCGTCAGATCACACAGTTTTTTTGCTTTGAGGATATTCTAACACAATCCACATATATAGGCAAATCACCCCATCTCAGCGCAGACGCCGCACCAGATAATGCTTGTCACAAGTTGCCCCCGAGACGGGGGCTCGGAGCGCCAGGACGGGGCCGCGAATGAATTTGCGGCCTGATACCGGAAACACGTTGAAACGTGTTCGGCGGCCGTCTGAACCCGTTTGAACGGGTTTTTTGTATCAGCCGTCGAATTCACTCGACGGCATTCGATGGCTCATTCGACGGCTCGCCTGGGTGCTGGGTGCCCGTCAAGCGTGCTGACAGGGCTGACCTCGTGCGGAGGGCGGGATTTGGGTCACGATTACCACGAGATTGCGCGAAACGTGCGAAAGCAGCGGCCGGTTTCGTGTTTTTTCGCGAGATTTCGCGCCTTTCGTGATCCAAATGCCCTCCCTTGCGCTCAATGGCCGGCTGTGGCGGAATTGGGCCATAGATCGAGTAGAGAATTACCGCAAATGACAGAACATCTATCCTCGATTTCTATGCCCGGCTTTTCGTTGGGAGATACCTGGCGTATAATACGGTAGATTGAGGCAGGCTGGAGAGGTAGCGATGATAGAAACTGTGACGATCAGGGTGTCTGAACGTGTCGCACGCAGCGCGACGTACCTGGCTGCACGAACGGACCGGCGTGTGGAGGACATACTGGCTGAATGGCTGGACCAGGCAGCGGTTGAGCCCCCGGCTGCCTCCTTGTCCGATGACGAAGTGTTGGCGCTGTGCGATCTGCAGATGGAGCCAGCGGAACAGGCGGAACTGAGCCGCTTGCTATCGGAAAATCGCGAGAGGGCACTGGATGATCGGGGACGCATCCGGTTGGACGAGTTGATGAGGGCCTACCGGCGGGGCCTGGTGCGCAAGGCGCAAGCACTCAAAGTTGCTGTACAACGTGGATTAAGGCCACCGCTGGGCCATGAGTCGTAGGTGGGGGGCA
>Ga0315285_10008439_pt1 | contig 10559 bp, 9 predicted proteins | sample YL17G09_36_MG_FD_203698 | JGI IMG/M metagenome (GOLD analysis project Ga0315285, IMG submission 203698) | Sediment microbial communities from Yellowstone Lake, YNP, Wyoming, USA - YL17G09_36 | ecosystem: Environmental > Aquatic > Freshwater > Lake > Sediment | place: USA: Wyoming | collected... | reverse complement strand
AACGAAATCAACCGGGTTTGTGCTCGTAAACGGACACGTCGTGGTGAACGTCGTGGTATTGTTGACGAGCGCAATTTTGCCGCCGCTCGCGGAAAAATCGATTGTCCCAGTCACATCGGCGGTTGGCAGAGGACTGCCATTCGATCCGCCTGATCCTTGCTTGATCAAAAAATACTGACCGGGCGCAATCGAGCCGGCGAGATTCGTTCTCGACCAACTACTACCACTGCCGCTCGCATACTGAACCGACCAACCGTTCAGCGCGATCGTCGTCGTGCCGCGATTAAATAATTCGATGAAATCGTTTTGATACGTCGCGTCTTTATTTCCGCCCGCGCCGTAAATCTGACTGATGACGATGGTGTCCGAGGGAATTGGCGAGGGAGAAGCCAAAAGAGGTAGGACGGCGACGATCCATAGTTCCCAGGGGATCAGGACCAACCGCAGAATCCATTGCAGTTGAAGGCGGCTCGTCATTGCGCGTACTCCTTGTTGAGCAACCTGGTAGGAGCGATAGATTCGCCCGCGATAGATTGCCAGACGGACTAACCCGCATTACGCCCATCGTATTTCATCAAGCGGCAAACCAGCGCGCAGGCATCGCCCCTACACACATCAAATTACAGACTAATCCGCCGTGGTTGCACGCGACACTTTTCCGTTTGAATGATGGCGTAGATCAAATCCGCCGTCTCGGCGAGCGCGTCGTCTTCGTTGACGATCACGTAATCGAACTTTTCGACTTCGTTCATCTCCAGGCGCGCGGCGTGCAAACGAATTTTCAAGTACTCTTCCGGCTCGGTGTGGCGTTTGCGGAGACGCGCTTCCAGCGATTCGATGGAGGGCGGCATCAGAAAAATGAACACGGCTTCTGGAACGAGCCGTTTGATCGTCGCCGCGCCTTGCACGTCAATCCGCATAATCACGTCTTGCCCGCGCGCGAGCGCGTCGCGCACTTCGTGCTTCGAGTTGCCGTAATCGTAGCCGTAGACGACCGCGCGTTCCAGAAACTCGCCGCGCGCTTCCATCGCCGCGAATTGTTCCGGCGTGATAAAGTGATAGTCCTTGCCGTCCACTTCGTCGGCGCGCTGGGGCCGGGTCGTGCAGGTGACGAGAAAATGAAACGGACAGTTCAGTTCGCGCGTTCGTTTGAGTGAGGCATCTTTGCCCACACCCGATGGTCCCGATACGACGACGAGCAGCGCGGAGCGCTCCGGTAATGGAATGGGCGGTGCGACCGGATCACTCATGGTTTGACCGCGTGATAGGGCGCGCCGACGCGCGCGATTTTTTCCGCGTGCCCCAAGCCCGTGGTGACATTTGCCGAATCAATGATGAGCGGCGCGTTTGCGACGACGAGGCGATAATTGACGGAATGATGCGCGGTGACGATGATCGCGACGTCGCAGGCGCGCAGCGCGGCGCGCGTCAACGGCACCGATGTAAACTCGACGCGGGCGCGGTGAAACACGTCGCCGCCGACATGGAACTTGGGCACGAACGGATCGTGGTATTGGACGCGCGCGCCATCACCCAGCAGCACTTCGATCACGCGTTCAGCGGGCGAGTTGCGCGCGTCGTCCACGTTCGGCTTGAACGCGACTCCCAGCACCAGCACGCGGGCGTTGCGGAGGGACTTGCCTTTGCGCCCTAGCGCGTCATTTGCCAACTTGACGACGTGGTACGGCATTCCTTGATTCACGTCCGCCGCCAGTTCGATAAAGCGCGTGTAGAAATCGTACTCGCGCGCTTTCCAGGAGAGATAGTACGGATCAACGGGAATGCAATGTCCGCCCACGCCCGCGCCCGGATAAAACGGCATAAAGCCGAAGGGCTTGGTCTTCGCCGCTTCGATCACTTCCCAGATGTCAATGTTCATCCGTTCGCACAACAGCGCGAGTTCGTTGACGAGCGCGATGTTCACCGAACGGAAAATATTTTCCAAGAGTTTGCTCATCTCCGCCGCGCGCGGCGACGAAACGACGCAGACCCGCGGCGTGAGATGCACGAGCAGCGCTTTGGCGAGCGCGGTGCAGCGCGGCGTCAAGCCGCCCAACGTTTTCGGCGTGTTCTTGACGTTCCAACCCGCGCTGCTTGTCGCGCCCGGATCAATGCGTTCGGGCGAGAACGCAAGGTGAAAATCTTTGCCGGCGCGCAAGCCGCTCTGCTCCAGGATCGGCAGGCACACTTCTTCGGTCGTGCCGGGATACGTCGTGCTCTGCAAAACGATGAGTTGCCCGGCGCGCAGATGCGCCGCGATACTTTGCGTCGCCGAAACGACGGGACCCAGGTCGGGTGCTTTCCTCGCATCGAAGGGCGTTGGCACGCAGATGAAGATCACGTCGGTCTCTTCGAGCGCGGCATAGCCCGTGGTCGCCGCGAATTTCTTTTTGGCGATGACGCGCCGGAGTTTCGCGCTCGGCACATCGGGAATATAACTCGCGTTTTTCTTCAGCGAATCCACCTTGCGCGCGTCAAGGTCTATGCCGACGACGGAAAAACCCGCGCTGGCAAATTCGACGGCGAGCGGCAAGCCGACGTACCCCAAACCGACGACCGCGATGTGCGCGGTCTTTGTCGCGATTTTCGCTTCAAGTGTCATCGATCCTCCGATTTCACTTCAACTCCAGCGATTTTTCGTCCACGATCTTCCGCGCCAGCGCGCTGAATTTTTCGAGCGGCATCGCTTTCAAGTCTTCGCCAGTGCGCAAACGTACCGCGACCGCTTTGGCTTCCTCTTCCTTGTCGCCGACGACGAGCATATAGGGAATCTTTTGCAGTTGCGCGTCGCGAATCTTGGCGTTCATTCGTTCCGCGCGCGCGTCTACCTCGACGCGGAAATGCTGTTCACGCAATTGATCGGCGACGTAGTTAGCGTACTCCAGATGCCGGTCGGCAATCGGAATGACGATCATTTGCACTGGCGCGAGCCAGACCGGGAACGCGCCCGCGAATTCCTCAATGATCATCGCGAGAAAGCGTTCGGTTGCCCCGGTGACCGCGCGATGAATCAGCACCGGCGTGCGTATCGAACCATCCGCCGCGACGTATTCGCAACCGAGCCGCGCGGGCTGTATGAAATCCACTTGAATCGTGGAGAGTTGCCACTCGCGTCCCAGCACGTCTTTCGCGATGAAATCGGCTTTGGGCCCGTAGAACGCGGCTTCGCCTTCGGCGACAAAGTAATCCACCTTGTTCGCGTCGAGCGCGGCTTGCAACGCCTTGGTTGCCTTGTCCCATTTCTCGTCGTCCTGGACGTACTTGCCCGTTTCGCCGCGCAGCGACAGGCGCACTTTATAGTTTTTGAAATTGTATGTGCCGAGCACCTCGCGCACGAGGGTGAGCGCAAGGGTGAACTCGCTTTCGACTTGATCTTCGGTGCAAAAGATGTGGCAGTCGTCTTGCGTGAGTGCACGTACCCGTGCGAGTCCGCTCAATTCGCCGCGCTTTTCATAGCGATAGAGCGTCGCGAATTCGGCAAAGCGCAGCGGAAATTCGCGGTACGAGTGCTTGCCCATCTCGTTGTAAAGCGTCATATGGCTGGGGCAGTTCATCGGCTTGAGCCGATAAACCACACCTTCGTCCTCCATCGGCGGGAACATCGTGTCGCGATAGTTGTCGTAGTGCCCCGACTTGTGGTACAGGTCTTCCTTGACCATGTGACCGGTCCAAACGTGCTGGTAGCCGTACTTGGTCTGCGTCGCGCGCACGTAATCTTCCATCAAGTAACGGACGATTTCGCCTTTGGGGGTGAAGAGCGGCAAGCCAGGACCCACGTCGTCTGAGAAATAGAACAAGCCAAGTTCGCGACCCAGTTTGCGGTGGTCGCGCTTCTTCGCTTCTTCGAGCCGCCACAAGTACGTGTCGAGTTCTGGCTTCGATTGCCAGACCGTACCATAAATGCGCGTGAGTTGCGGATTCTTTTCGTCGCCGCGCCAGTACGCGCCGGCAATCGAAAGGAGTTTGAGCGCGTCGGCGGGAATCTCGCCGGTGTTGGCGACGTGGGGACCGCGACACAAGTCGGTGAAATTGGCGTGCGTGTACGTCGAAACGCTTTCCGCCGGTTTCGCCGCCGCCTCGCCGTGCTCGCCCATTTCGCCGCGCGCGAGCGCGGCGGCCTGATCGAGTTTGAACGGCTGCGCGGCGAATTGCTGCCGCGCCGCGTCAATCGTCAGTTCCGCGTGCTTGAACGCGTGCTTGCCTTTGCCGATCTCTTTCATCCGTGCTTCAATCGCGGGCAGGTCATCGGGCGTGATCGCGCGCGGCAGTTCGAAATCGTAATAAAAGCCGTCTTCAATTGCCGGACCAAAACCCAACTTGGTGCCTGGGAACAATTCCATCACCGCCTGCGCCATGACGTGCGCGGCAGAGTGGCGCATCGCATGTAGTTTCTCGTCCATCATCATCTCCGTTCGTGAATCTTATCCGCTGCTGACTAATGACCCTTCTGAATTCACACTGTATTCCTTTTTGGCTGTGGGCGCAGGACAATTCGTCAATGCAGCGACGATCATTAGTCCAAGGAACGTGGTTATCCCTACAACCACTGACCCGCCAAGAGATACCGGCGGTGAAATAGAGGGTACATTCTGAAAGATGAAAAAAACGCTAACTCCTGCCACAAAACCTCCAACCAGTCTAGCGAGAGACGCGGCAGTCGTAATCTCAGATGGCGTCTCTTTGGTGTCTATTTTGGGTATTGATATAGTTGACTCACCTAATCCACAAACGCGGCGAACGCCCAGCAATTTGATGCCAGGCGTTCGTGAATCTCACTCATGCTTTTTGTTCCGCGTGCGTTTGTGGACACGCGCTTTTTGTGGTTTGCTAATTTCTGACTTCGGGACTTGGATGACAAGGCGTGTGAGTTCGCGAAATCTCCTGAACGAATCGGATTCGTTGGTTTGAGCAGTTGAATCACTTTTCATTTTTCAACGCTCCTTTCACAATATGGTTCACGGTAATCTGATAATCCGCAACTTGTGTCCATTGTTCTGCACCTAACTCACGGATAAATAGGTTTAGGGTGTAAATGCCAGCTTGACCAACTGGAAACCCATTAATTCTGACAATATTTCGATGGTGTGGCGTTTTTGAAAAATCAAATCGCAATATTGATTCACCGGTCTCTTTTCCGTTTGGGAGCCGCAGGTTGGTGCGGTGTTCGTATGTCTTGTTTGCGTCACCAGGAATCATCTGCCAGGCTGATACTGCAAACCAACTCACTGCTGCGCCCGCGTCTTCGATAGACGGTTTTGGAACATTGATGCCCTGTATAACATTGATGAGCGAAATTGTATTGTCTTCTTGGCTAATGATTGCTTTCTCGCAGGGAAGGAAGAATATGAGTCTGGGCATTTGGATTATTCCTGAACTGTGGCAGGGACAAAGTTTGGTTTGGACGCAAGAAATGAACTCACTTGAAGAAATGCTCCTCGGAAATCGAAGCCGACCGCCTCTGTTGTGAAAATGGTATTGTTACCTGCGACAACGACGTTCCCGTAGTCAACCTCGATGCTTGTTGATAATGGAGTCCAAACGTTCGCCAATTGCTTGTCTGGGTCCCAATTGAGTGGGCGCGGAGTAACACGGCTATACCAGACTTTGCCATTGGCAATCCAAAGTTGACGCAATGTTTTATGAGCTCTCTTCGCGTCAGTGTAGCCAAATTCTGTCCCGCAACTTGGGCAAATTGCATAATCGAAAGGTGGTTCTTCCAAATTGTCATACCCACATACAGGGCAAGTATAGGTTTTCATGTTTTTGCACACTCCGCCAAGAAATATCCTGCGTTCGTTGAATAGGCATGGTCGCCTGGATCAAGTATCACATAAGTCCGAATGAAACCATCGTTCGCAATCACTCCAAACTCATGTGTTTTCGCGTTGTATCGTATGTAATCACCGTCTCTTGGTCGAATGCAATCTTTGTCCTCGCGCTCCATTGGTCTTTCAAGAAATCTTTTGGCAAGAGAAAGATATTCGGCTTCTGTCAGTGCGCCTACTTCTGCACCATGTTTACCAAAATGCTCTCGCAGATTTGACGCATCTCTAAAGCCACGTGTAGGCGGCACATCAATATCCTTCTATGCCTCAGGTCAAGCATATAGTTACATCAACTGTATCTTACCCGTCAATTCCTTGTGTGTCAAATGCTGTCCTAGAACAGATGTAGCAACAACCAAGAACCGCCCAGCGTCATTATTGGTTCGATTGTTATAGCGAAACATTTCTTCGTCTAGGTAACGCGCCATATACTTGGGATCAAAATGAACATGCGTTCCTTTGATGCACCGTTTCCAAAGCGACCAGAAATTTTCGATGCCGTTAGTGTGAACCTGACCGCGCACGTATTCTTTGGCCGCATGGTCAACCGATTGATGCGCGTAATCGGGCGCAAGTCCATTATACGACTGCATCGAGTCTGTGTAAAGTTCCGAACCCGTTTCAACGTTCGCCCTGACTTCGCTATGAATTGTCTTTTTGTCCGTGTTCGGAATAACTTTCGCGCGGACTTTGCCATTGCGTTGATGAAAACCCATCACGGTTGTTTTACCAAAACCGCCCGTGCCATGAATCTTTTGCTCGCGAGAATCCTTGTGCATATTTTTGGCAAGACCGCCTACAAACGTTTCGTCTACCTCAATTGTGCCAGCAAGTTTTTCAAACGTCTTGGACTTCATTGCTTCGCGGATTCGCTGTTCCATAAACCAAGCGGTCGGTTGCGTCACTTTCAAATCGCGCGCGATTTCGTAAGTACTGATTCCGTTCTTCGCGTTCGCGACCATCCAAAGCGCGGCGAGCCACTTATCCAGACCCAGCGCGGAGTCCTCGAAAATAGTTCCGACCTTGACGCTGAATTGCTTTTTGCAATCAAGGCATTTCCAAATGCGCCGCGTCGAAAGGAAACTGACGTACTTGCTTTGGCATCGCGGGCAAGTCGGATCACCGCCCCATCGCAAGTCTGCCATGAACTCTAGGCAGTGGTCTGGATTCTTGAAGTACACAATCGCGTCCTGTAAGGTTTGCGGAAAGTCATTTTCATTTTTCATGCCCCAATTATACCGCAAAATACCTGGCGTGTCAATAGGTGAGTCAACTATATAAATACCCTATTTTGACAGCTTGAGGTTTGTACGGCTTGGTGATAGTTGACCACCACTGGCTGATCTGAAACTCGGCAAATCCCGTGAGCCCTGCCGCAACTACCCCGGCGCCGAATGCGATGGGCTCAATCGGAATTGAGACTGTTTGGGCAAGTTTGCCTAGCAGCCAGATAGATCCAGATAAGAATAGAGCCAGACGCAATAATCGAATCATAGGGGACCCCCCTCAGCGCTGAAAGTTACCCGGGTCAAAGGCTAAACGAGCGAGGCGTGCTCGATCTTGACAAAAGAAGTGAATCGCAGTATAAGACTGAATAGAACACTAGTTCTTTTCTCAATTGGACTACGATGAACTGGTCAGACCTGCCTGCGTATTTCGATCCGATCGACCGTATCGAAGGTGTCATCTCCACGTTCCGCAACGCGGACTGGGAAAACGCCTATAAAGACCACGGCATCGTTGGGGTGATTGAAGAATTCTTTGCCTGTATCATTTCCTCGAACGCGCCAACGATCTGCGTCTCGCGCTATTCCCACTGGCGCGGTATTGACATTGAACGCCTGCTCTATCGGCACGGCGTCAAGGTGTGGGACCGCGGCATTGCCGGTGACGAATTGTTCTTTTGTGTCAAACGGCGTCAAGTCAAATGGGCAGAGTATTTGCTGCTACGGCGCGGCATCCCGGTCACGAGCATTCTGTACGATCCGCGCAACCCCAAGTATGCCGCACGGTACGCGCCGGGCGATGCGCCTCCACAGCGTCGTTAGTCTTCTTTTTCCACCGTAAAAAATTCACCGGTCTCGACGAGCATATACGTTTCGAGGTACGCCGTCGCGTCGTCGTGTTTGGCAACGCGCACCGCCAGGCCGCGATTGACTGTGGCTTCGGTGGACTCGCGCAATCGCATCAACGTCCGCTGAGCCCCCAGGACGCGAATCAGATGCTCGCCCCAGCGCGAGGCGTACTGCCGCCGATTCTCCTCGCCGCGCGTGCCGGTCTCCGGCGCTTTCACCACGGCGATATCGTCCGCGCTGATTTCCCCTTCCACTAGCACTTCGGGCGCGCGGAACATCCCCGGCAGATGTTCGTACAGCGGCATCGCGACTTTTTCGTACGTCGCGATCAAACGCGCCGCGAGCTCCGGATTCTTGGGCTGTCCCCGTCCGATGTGGTTGACGTACGCCGCGACGATCAATTCCATCGGCGCGACGCGGCAGCGCGCCGCGTCGACGCGCACGCGCAGGCAGACGTAATGCGGATGGTCGCGGTAGCCCATCGCGTCAAAGTCCGGCGCGAGCCAGGTGTAGACGGAACTGGCGCGCAAAGCCGACTCCACAATGATCGAACGCGCGCCAGGCTTGAGTCCTTCTTCTGAAATCGCGTCGAGGTTTTCGGCGCGAGCGTAATGATACAGATCGACCGTTGGCACCAAACTCCTTTCGCTCTGGAGGTTGGATGCTAGAGGTTAGAAGTTGGAGATCGGAAGTTCAAGCCGGGTTTCCTATATCCAATTTCCAACGTCCAATCTCCAACACCTAATTTCCAACTTCCAATCTCTAATCTCTGAATGAGTTTCTTCCGCGCCGCCGCGTGCCCCATCGCGATCCAGGCGTGGTTGGGAGCGCGGGCGCGATGGGCAATGGCAGCACCGGCGATTCGCCCTTGAATTGTAGCACGACGCGGCGCAATTGGTCAATATTCGGTTTTGGGATCCTTTCCGCCGGATCTGGAACTTGCGAAACAAAAAACTCTCACGTCCGATTGGGACGAGAGAGTTCTCCCGTGGTTCCACCCAGATTTGCGCGCGCGCGTCGTCGGGCGTTGCACACTCGATTTGCTGGTAACGGTGGCGCCGATTGGCTCGCAAGTGGTTTTCACCGAAAGTTTGTGAATCGCGCTTGCAGTCTTGGCACGATCTCCCTGACACAACTTTTTCGATTACTCATCTTGGTCTTCGCCACTGAATACTGATTACTGAATGCTGTTTACTGATCCGATGGGCGGTATAGGAGTTGAACCTATGACCTCAGCGATGTCAACGCTGCGCTCTAACCAATCTGAGCTAACCGCCCGTTGGCAACTAACATTATACCACAAATCGCGAGATCCGCAAGTGTGGCTGGGGCAAGTGACGTGGGGCGTGACATTTCTCCTCGCCATCGTCACGCGTCATGCCATTACAGGTCTCCGCGTTCGAGCAATGCTCCAAACTCCGCGAGCGTGCCGCGCCAATCCGTCGGAACATCCGTTGCCATGAACGCCGCGTCGGTGACCCAGAACGTTTTCATGCCAACCCGCTTGGCGGGCAGAATGTCGTTTTGCACTTCGTTGCCAACCATAATGCACTCTGCCGGCGCGCATCCGATTCGCTCCGCGATCTCGCGATAGTATGCCGGGTTTGGTTTCGACGCGCGCATATTTTCGTACGCGGTGACGAAGGCATACGAAAAATCCGAAAGTTTGCCCCACTCGAGACGTTGCTGCACGGCGACAAGCGGAAACACCGGCATCGTCGCGATCACAACCGGCCCGCGCGCCGCCAGCGCGCGGCTGACGACCACGCGTGCTTCGGGGATCGGATTGACGAACACGCGCAGGTCGCGATACTCGTGCGCGTAAAAATCGTCAAACAGCGGCATCAAGGTTTCGCGCGGCAAACCGATCTTGGGAAAAAAGTCGGCGGTGAACGTGTCGGCGAGCGTGCGCGTCGGATCGGTGTTGGCGACCATCGCGCGCGTCGACGCGTTCAACTGCGCGATCAATTTTTCCGGCGCGACGAGATGCGCGAGTTTTTTCGTCAGCGCGGCGAAATACGGCGGCAAAAATGTTTCCATCGAATCGTCAATCAGTGTACCGTCGAGATCGAATAGAATGGCTTGGGGCATGGTGTCCTTTCAGGAATAGTAATCAGTCAATCCGGCAGTCGGGCAACTGGTTATGGATTGCCCGGTGGAGCAGCGGACTGAACCGCATCCGCAATCAACCGCTGTATCCGCGCCGTCTGTCAGCGCAATGCCTCCGCGAACATTTGGATCGTTTCGCGGTTGTTGAAATAGTCGTGCGAGGCAACCGGATCGAAGGCGCCGTTGACGAAAATATCGTGCAGACGATAACCTGGTTGGGGAAACCAGGGACCCAGCGGATCCGCGAGCCAATCGGTCGTGTCGTAGACGTTGTACCACCGCGCGACGTTCTGCGTCGTCATCGCGCCCAGGTTGTCGTCGTACATTCCGAGGTGGCGCAATTTGGCAATCGGTGAGCCCGTCGTAAACCAAATCGGAATCTTGTAACGGTTGGCGAACTGCTTGAGCACATCGAAACAGACGACGGTGCCGAGCGAGAGACTCGCGAGCACGATCTGGCTGGCTTGGTTTTTGGCTTCATCGAGTTTTCCGATGAGGCGCGCTTGAATTTCGGCGCGAATGCTCGGCGTGAAGAAATATGCCGCGACTT
>Ga0315285_10008438_pt1 | contig 10561 bp, 6 predicted proteins | sample YL17G09_36_MG_FD_203698 | JGI IMG/M metagenome (GOLD analysis project Ga0315285, IMG submission 203698) | Sediment microbial communities from Yellowstone Lake, YNP, Wyoming, USA - YL17G09_36 | ecosystem: Environmental > Aquatic > Freshwater > Lake > Sediment | place: USA: Wyoming | collected... | reverse complement strand
AATTTTGGTCTAATAGGCATTTGACGGTTACTTTCGGTCTACCGAAGGTAACTTTTAAGTATAGGAAAATTTAAGTAAGTATTTTCATATATATGGATATCTCATTTATATAAGATGTTTTAGATGTCTAAATATAAAGTAGCATTTTATATTAGGGTTAGTATAGACGAGCAAACAAAAGGTTACAGTTTAGAAGGGCAAAAATCAATTTTAAATATCTGGACAGAAGACATGGATTGGAAGTGGGTAAAAACTTATTATGAGGAAGCTAGTGCTAAAGATTTAAAACGAGAAAAATTTCAAGAGATGATTATTGATGCAAAAAACGGTCTTTTTAATGGCATTTGTATGGTAGATACAGATAGATTTAGTAGATCTACAAAAGATTTATTGAATGTAATGGATGATTTACTTAATCATGGAGTAAAATTACATATTTACAATTTACAGCATATCGATATCTATAGTGATCAAGGCAGATTTACTCTTACTAATTTAGCTGCGTTCAGTGAATTTTTCAGAGGGCAACTAGCATCTAAGATCCGTGCGGGTGTAAAACAAAAGATGAAAACAGAATGGTTTGGACAGGCACCTTATGGGTATACAATAGTATCTGATAATGTTAGTAACAGGAAAAAAAATACTCGTCTTATAAAAAATTCAGAGGAACAAAAAGTAATTGAAAAGATGAAAATGTTAAGAGAAGCAAAAAAAAGTTATACAGAAATTGCTAATGCTCTTAATAAGGATAAGATTCCAACAAGATTTACAAAAGATAGCAAAAAAAGTAGTTGGTATTCATCTACAGTTAGGAATATTTTGATAAGGAAAGAAGTCAAGTCAGATAATAAGTAAAATTTGAATATTTATTAAAAAGTAATTTTTAGTCATAACAATTAATTTTTATATTGCTAGATTTTATCTATCGTTTTATTAGCTGACATAAATTTCAATTTATAACATAAAATATTGTTAATTATTAACACGATAAATTCATATTAACTTAAGATGTTAAAAATTTAATCTTCTATGTTTACAACATTTACAAAATTATAGTATATGCTAAACAAGATATTTTTTAATATTATTTTAGAAGATAAATATTTATTTTAACAATTTTTCAATATTAGTTCATAATAATGAAGATGAATATTTTAAAATTATATTTTATTTAACTCTTTTCATTTTTCAAGCGTAAAAAAAATTATAATTTATAAACAATTAAAATTAAATTTAAATATCAAATATAAGTTTTAAAAATACAAAATAATATAGATATGATAGTATATTCATACATTAATTAATAAAAAAAATAGTTTGAGGGGTGCATAAGTCATTTTATACATATGTTGAGGAGATCATATCATATGGCTAAGTAGATTGAAAGGATGGGAATAAATAAATTCTACTATTGTTTTGACCACTGCACTCCCCCAATAGCGTATATAATAAAAAAATTACTTAAATATTTTTCTATAAATTTTATTATAATAATTTTACAAATTTTAAATAAGAATTTGTAATTATAATATAATTTTGAAATTATAATTCTTTATTATATGAAATTTTATGCAATTAATTTTTTTATTTTACTAGAAATTAAATTTTTACTTTTTGTAAAAAAATCATACCTATAATTTAAATATTAATAATTTGATTATAGATAATAAAATAATATGAGGGAGGTAACTGATAAAATGAAAACAAAATTAATAAGTATATTTGTATGCACGCTATTGATTATAAGTTCTTTAGCATTATTAGCCAATGCTAAAAAGGAAACAGCTATAAAAGAAAAAATTGAACAAATTGTTTTTTTAGAACCAAAAATACTAGAACAGAATCAATATATTACTTTGTACCTAGAGGAAGCAACTTCATGTTTAATGGAACCAGGTAAGCCTGTTTTACCTGTTTATATTAAAACATTTAAATTCCCATTTGGAACAAAGATTAAAAATGTAGAATGCCAACCTTTACAGGTTAATCAAAGAATAATATCTGGAGAAATCCAACCTTCACCAGAACCTGTTCTATTAAATGATATAAATAATGAAGTAGAAAAAAAAGCTAATGAAAATTTCGTTAGCAAAGATAATACAGTTTATAGCAGTTTAGACTTTTTCCCAAATAGATGGTATGATTATCAAATAGGTAATGGTCTAGATAGTAATAGTCATGTAGTTTTCTTAACTATACGAGTTTATCCTGTTCGATATTCTCCAGGTCAAAATATGATCCAATATGTAAACACTGCAGATATTAAAGTAGAATATTTTGAACCTCTACAACCTGTTGTTTTTAAAGATGATTATGATATGGTGGTAATAACTCCTTTAGAATATTCTGAAAGTTTACAACCCCTAATTGATTACAAAAATGATGGCATTATTGCTACTAAACTAGTTACTCTTGATGATATTTACAGTGGCACTTATTTTCCAGTTCAAGGGAGGGATGATCAAGAGAAAATAAAGTATTTCATTAAAGATTCGATTGAAAACTGGGGTATTTCATATGTAATATTGGCTGGTGGAGTAAATAATGTTCCTGTACGACTGTCATATTGTCAAGATGGAAAAGAGGAGAGTTTCATCAGTGACTTATATTATGCTGATATTTACAATCAAAATGGTGATTTTTGTAGCTGGGATTCAAATGGTAATGATATATTTGGAGAATATGAGTATCAAGGAAGATATGATCAAGTAGATCTTTATCCTGATGTACATTTAGGAAGATTAAACTTTTGGAATACCGATGAAGTTAGTGATGTAGTAAACAAGATTATAACTTACGAGTCAACAGGGGCTTATACGCAAGAATGGTTTTCAAATTTTCTAGTATGCGGTGGTGATACCGCACCAGATTATGAGAATATAGATGAAGGCGAATACCTTAATCAGAAAGCAATTGATATAATGGATGGTTTTAATCCTATAAAAATCTGGGCATCGAATGGTAAATTGTATGATGCGATAAATATAGATAATGCCATTAATTATGGAGTAGGTTTTATTTATTTCTCAGGACATGGAGATCCACAGAGTTGGGGTACACATCCACATAATGATTTTGAAAATTGGATACCTTCTCCATTATTGTACCGTTATACAAGAGTTGATAATCTTAATAATAAAGAAATGGTTCCAATTGTTATCATAGGTGGATGCTCTAATTGTGATTTTTCAGATAGTGTTTGTTTTGGATGGTCATTTTTAAAAAATCCCAATGGTGGTGGAATTGCTGTTTATGGAAATTCAGCGTTAGGATGGATTTATGTTGGAAGCTATTGTGACCAAGGTCTTACTGGAGCAAGAGAACAATATATATTTAAAGCCTATAAATATCAAAACTCTCAGACCGTTGGCGAAGTATGGAGTCAGTCTATTAATACTTACATAAATAATTTCGGATTATTTTCAGCATTAGATTTAAAAACCATGGAAGAATGGCAACCGTTTATTGATCCATCTGTGCGTATTGTGAAAATATCAGATAAACCAAATAAACCTGATATTCCTAATGGACCTGTTTCAGGAGCAGTAAAAACAGAATATACCTATACAACCTCAACTACTGATCCTAATGATGATTTGATAAAGTATTGCTTTAGTTGGGGAGACGGTACTATTAGTTGGACTGATTTGTTGGAATCAGGGGTCGTTGTTTCATCAAATCATATGTGGGATACTCCAGGTTATTATGAGGTTAAAGTGAAAGCTAGAGATAAATATGGACTAGACAGCGAATGGTCAGAACATACTACTATGCATATCCAGGGAGCAATAATAGATATTCAGAACATCACTGGTGGATTTTTAAATGTAAATGCTGTAATTAAAAACATTGGTGATATTGAAATACCAGATATAAATTGGAATATTTCTGTAAAAGGAGGAATCATTGGATTTATAAATGTCTTTACTCAAGGAACTATTGATACTCCTCTTGTCGTTGGAGGAGAAGAAAAAGTGACATGTAAAAAAATATTTGGAATAGGAAAAGTAGATATAACTGTTAAAGCTAGTTCTCCAGATTCAAATTTAGCTACAAAGACAAAAAGTGGGTTTGCATTAGGGCCCTTTATTATAGTGTGGTAATAAACTAATCTTCTCTATTTTTTTATTTTTTTATCTCTAGTATAGAATATAGTATAGAATTATTATTAAGTAAATAATTCTAATATATTACTGTAAAATATATTATACAAAAAATATTTATAGTATTTCTGTATTATAATTTTATTAATCTTATAATAAAGAGGAAATAAAATATGAAAAAAAATATATATAAATGTTTAGGAAGCAAAAAGAATATTGTTATATGGATAACTTTGATTTTTATATTGAGTGTATTTACACCAGTTACTATTTCACAAAATATAAAAATCATAGATATAGATGAAGAATATAATGTAGATTATTCACCATCAGATAATGATGCATTTTGGTGGAATACAGATTGGAATTTCCGTAAAGAAATAACTATTGATCATACAAAAGTTAATGCTAGTTGTGTAAACTTCCCTGTTCTTATTAGTTTTAGTTCTGATAGCAATTTAGCTAATAATGCTCAAGATGATGGTGATGATATCGCATTTACGGACTATGGTAGTAATCAATTAAATCATGAAATAGAGTACTTTGATAGTTCTATTGGTGAGCTTGTTAGTTGGGTGAATATTCCTAGTCTTTCATCAACTGAGGATACAATTATTTATCTTTATTATGGTAATCCCGATTGTGATAATCAAGAAAATCCTACTGGTGTTTGGGATTCAAATTTTGTGATGGTGCAACATCTTGAAGAGACCGATAGTATAAATTATGATTCAACCTCTTACGGTAACGACGGTACACCAGAGGGTGGTGTGGATCAGTATGGCGTTGGGAAGATTGATGGTGCTGATATGTTTGATGGCATTGATGATAATATTAATTGTGGGAATGATTCAAGTTTAAGTATTTCTAGTATGCTTTCTGTGGAAGCTTGGGTAAACTTTACCGAAACAGGTAGTGAATTATGGCAAGGAATAGTTTCCAAGAATGATTATTTTGACTGGGCTTTTGCAGTAGGTGGAACACAAGCCCCTGGTAATGCTGTTATTTATATTTCGGGGATATCTGGTGACGATTCCGGTGATGTAATTTCAACATCTACTATAAATGATGGTTTATGGCATCATATTATTGCAACCTGTAATGGTTATACAACACGTTTGTATGTAGATGGTATTGAGGAAGCTAATTCAACCACATTAAATGGAGTTATTCATATATCTGAGTCGAATCTTATAATAGGTGATTATGAAGTTAGGCCACGGAATTTTAACGGTAGTATAGACGAAGTCCGAGTTTCAAATGTTGTAAGAAATGCAGATTGGATTAAGACTGGTTACAATAATCAATTTGATCCAGCTACTTTTTATAGTGTTGGAGTTGAAGAAACTGTTAATATAGAGCCTGTTGCTGATTTTGTTTATACTCCAGTGAATCCATCAACAGAGGATATTATTCAGTTTAATGATGCTTCTACTGATTCTGATGGTTTTATTGTGTCTTGGTTTTGGGATTTTGGTGATGGTGATACTTCTACTTTGCAAAATCCAACTCATCAATATGCTGATGCTGGAACTTATGATGTATATCTAATTGTTACTGATGATGATGGATATACAGATGATATAACAAAAAGTATTGTAGTTGAAGAACCTCCAAATCAACCACCTTCAGCACCTGAAATTACTGGAGAAACAAATGGAAATGCAGGAACATCATATGATTATTCAATTGTTGCAATAGATCCAGATAATGACAATATCGCTGAATATATTGTTAACTGGGGAGATGGTAATGAGGAAACGTTTACTGGACCATTTGCTTCAGGAGTAGCTTGTATAAAAAGTCATACATGGACTGAAAAAGGAACATATACTATCAAAGCAAAAGCAAAAGATATCAACAATGCAGAAAGCGACTGGGGAACTCTTACAGTAACAATGCCAAAAAACAAAGCAATCAATAAATCATTTCTTTACTTCCTCCAGCAGCATATACATTTGTTTTCATTATTTAAACTCATAATGAGATTGTAAAACTACACTACAATCTTCTTTTTTTTCTTTTATAATGGAGTTTATATTCTATATTAAATAATTTTGTTATCTTACCAAGTTAATTTAAAAAATATCGAATTTTATGTTAAACAAAAGTTTTAATAATGGTCATAAATTTACTCAGGCTATTTGATTTATTTAGATAGAGGTAATGTATGTACATAGTAATCGTTGGAGCTGGTGGTATCGGAAAAAGATTAACAGAGTTAGCACTTAAAGATGACAATCATAACGTTATTGTTATTGATAAAAACCAAGCAAGATGCGAAGAAATTGCAAGAAAATACGACGCAGTAGCCATAAATGCTGATGCAACACAAGAGGAAACACTGGAGGAATCTGAAGTAAAAAAAGCTGATGCACTTGTAACAACGACAAGAGACGATGCGACAAATCTTATGGTTATTTCTCTTGCAAAAAACAAAGGTGTTAAAAATCTTGTCTCAGTTGTTAATCAGGAAGAAAGCAAACCTATGTACATAGAAAAAGGCGTAAAAATGGTGAAAAGCCCAAATATCATAATGGCTGAAAATCTCTACAAATCTATCAAACATCCAAATGTGGAAGAATACATGAATGTAGGTAAGTACGCTGAGATATTTCGTCTTCCAATTGCTTTAAATTCACGACTATCTAAAAAGACTATTAATAAAATAGGTCTGCCTAAAAAAAGTTTAATAGTTGCTATTGAAAGAGGTCATAAATTCATTATTCCCACTGAAGATGCAGAATTGTTTTCTGGAGATAGAGTTACTGTTTTAGCTCATAAGGATCAGGTAGATAAGGTAGTTGCTTTGTTCTCCGAATAAGATATAATAGTTATTTACGTAAATTATATATAAAGGTTGTAATATTCTACAACTTGTTTTTCCTAATTTTGAGGAGTTATTATGGAATCAAATGATGTAACTAAAACAGGAACAACTACCCTTGGTATGGTATGTAAAGATGGTGTAGTTATTGCAACTGAGTCAAGAGCTACAATGGGTACATTAATAGCCCATAAAATTACTAAAAAACTCTATAAAATTGATGAACACCTTGCATTAGCAACAGCAGGTTTAGTTGGAGATTTGCAGGTTCTTGCTAGGTATTTAAATGCTGAGGCTAATTTATATAGATTAAAGAGAGAGATGAGAATGCCTGTTAAAAGTGCAGCAACACTTATGTCAAATATTTTGAATCAAAGAAAATTTTATCCATATTATGTACAATTAATACTTGGAGGCTATGACGACACTGGTGGATATATTTATTCTCTCGATGCAGCTGGTGGAGCTATACCCGATAAATATACTTCAGCAGGATCAGGGTCACCTTACGCATATGGTGTTTTAGAAGACACTTATAAAGAAGATTTAACAATTAGTGAGGGAATTGATATTGCTATAAGAGCTATAAATGCGGCTACAAGTAGAGATTCTGCGTCAGGAGGAAAAATTGACATTGCTGTTATAACAAAAGATGGATTCAAGGAAATTTCTAAAGAGGAAATTAAAAAACGTATGGAAAAACTTGTTAAGTAAGTTATAATAAAACAATATTATTTCTTAAGAATAAATCTGGTTATTAAATTAACTTATAAAAGAATTATAGAAGGTATAAAATGCCTGTAGACGATGTTTTACGTGAAATTAAAGGAAAAGTAAGAGGTGTTATCCCACCAAGTATCGATGTTTCAGATGTAGAGTTTGAAGGAGCTTTAGTAGTTATTTATACAAAGCATCCTGATAAATTTGCAAAAAATGAAGATTTGGTGAAACAACTAGCTAAGATGCTACAAAAACGTATTGCTGTACGTCCTGATCAATCTGTTATAACTGATACTGAGACAGCTGAGAGAAAAATTAAAAATTTAATACCAAAAGATGCTGAAATAACTAACATCTATTTTTTACCTGAGGTTGGAGAAGTAACCATTGAAGTTGTAAAACCCGGAATTGCAATCGGTAAACAAGGGATTTTGCTTAATGAAATTAGGAAAACTATAAATTGGTCTCCTAAAATTGTTAGAACCCCGCCCATTCAATCCAAGACAGTAAAAGAAATACGTGGCTATCTTCGATTAATGAGTGAGGAACGAAAAGAGATATTAAGAAAGGTTGGCAGAAGACTTCACCGAGGTGTTTCTGAAGGTGAAAAATTTATTAGAATTACGGCTCTTGGAGGGTTCCGGCAAGTTGGTCGATCCTGTAGTCTTTTACATACACAGGATAGTAAAATAATGATTGACTGTGGTGTAGATGTATCATCTGATAATGGTACCCCTTATTTGCATTTACCCGAGGTTTTACCACTTGAGACACTTGATGCTGTTGTAGTTACCCATGCCCATCTTGATCATTCTGGTTTGGTACCATTGTTGTATAAATATGGTTTTGATGGTCCTCTTTATTGTACACCTCCTACTAGGGACTTAAGTACCTTACTTCAGATGGATTATCTAAAGGTTGCGGCTGCTGATGCAAAAAAGATACCTTTTTCTGCGGAAAATATAAGAGACATGATTAAACATTGCATTACAATGGATTATGGTGATACAACAGATATAACCCCTGATGTGCGACTCACTTTCCATAACGCTGGTCATATCTTAGGTTCAGCAATTGCTCATTTCCATATTGGTGAAGGACTTTATAATATTGCTTTCAGTGGTGATCTTAAATATGAACGGACTTGGCTTTTTAATCCAGCTATTAACCGTTTTCCTCGTCTTGAGGCAATCATTATGGAAGGAACATATGGTGGCAGAGAAGATTTTCAACCAAGTAGACAAGAGGCAACAGAACGTTTAAGTGACATTGTTCAAAGTTGTATTAAGAAAAAAGGAAAAGTTCTAATTCCTGTTTTTGCAGTGGGTAGAAGCCAAGAGGTTATGATTGTTCTTGAAAACCTTGTAAGGACCAAAAAAATCCCTCAAGTTCCTGTGTACCTTGATGGTATGATATGGGAGGCTACAGCAATCCATACAGCATATCCAGAGTATCTAAACAATAAACTTAGGGCACAGATATTCCAACAGGGTGAAAATCCATTACTTTCTGATATTTTTAAACGTGTTGATAGCAATGAGATGAGGCAGGATATACTTACTAACCATCCTGAATCATGTATTGTACTAGCAACAAGTGGAATGATGAACGGCGGTCCTGTTATGGAGTATTTCAAGGAATGGGCCCCAGATAAAAAAAATACTATTGCCTTTGTTGGTTATCAGGCTGAGGGAACCCTCGGTAAACGGATACAGAAAGGATGGGAAGAGATACCTCTTAATGTGAGTGGTAATATAGTTAATATAAAAATGAAGATGAAAGTAGAGACTTGCGATGGGTTCTCAGGTCACAGTGATCGTAGACAACTATTGAACTATATAAACAATATGTCTCCACGCCCGGAACGGGTTATCTTTGGGCATGGTGAAGAATCTAAATGTTTAGATATTTCATCTTCAGTTCATAAAAGATATAATATTAACACGCAAGCTCCATATAATCTTGAAACAATTAGATTTAGATAAAAAAAAAATGATTTTATTTTGATTTTATGGGTTTAGCTAGACCCCATAAGTTATTGAATTTGCCATCTAGAATTTCTATATCCTGTAGATTAACATATGCTGTTCCAATGTAAGATGGTTCATCACCTGTTTCAGGAAGAATTTTGATACCATTTACTGCAATTTCTTTACCAAAAACAAAGTTACGCATAGTCCCAGATATATCTTCAGAGAAACATCTTATCTCAAGGTTGTTCCCATAGGCTTCTTTCAATTTTTTTATGGCATTCATATTACTTGTGTTATCAATTATTAACTGAATTTTAGTATCAAGTTCTAAAAACTTTTTGAAGTATTTTATAAAAGGCTCATCAAAAAATCGTTCCCCTCCAACTTGCATTTTAAGACCGTTATTATTCTCAAGACAATTGCCTAAAACATTATAAAGTATCCATTTTCCGTTATACTGAAGTGTTACATTACCGCTTCTTTTAAGTTTTATACCATATTTTTTAAAATTACTAGTATAGTACTTACTATATTCATTAATACGATTCTCGACAATCCTGTATGTATCATCAGCAATAACTTGTTTTAAATCAGATTTAGCATCTTCCCATACAGCTTTTGGATGAGCTGGTAGGTAACTTTCTCTTCCGAAATCCTCATCAGCTTCATTTGAAAATAAAACCTTTGCTATAAGACCGTTTTTTAAAAGAGATGCTCGTCCTGTTTCAAGAGGGCGTCTTGTAATATTTGTGAACCCCTCTGCAATTTTTAAAAAATCAGAAAATTCTTTTGGACAGTCTATTACAAGAGTAACGTAATAAACAGCGGCCTCACGAGGACGATCAACTTTCATCCTCTCAAACATCATTTCAAAATCCTGGATATAGTCCAGCTTAACTTGAGTTTTGAATTCACATCCCATCATATCCACCAATCCA
>Ga0315285_10008437_pt1 | contig 10562 bp, 3 predicted proteins | sample YL17G09_36_MG_FD_203698 | JGI IMG/M metagenome (GOLD analysis project Ga0315285, IMG submission 203698) | Sediment microbial communities from Yellowstone Lake, YNP, Wyoming, USA - YL17G09_36 | ecosystem: Environmental > Aquatic > Freshwater > Lake > Sediment | place: USA: Wyoming | collected... | reverse complement strand
ATCGGGTGCCACGGTTGCGCCGTTCAGCAACCGTGCGGTTGTCGCGCCAAGCACGGCTGCAAACAGCGCAGCCGTGGCACCCAGCGCAGTCTTGGATAAGATATCATCTGAGTGAAGCACTACACTAGCGAAAGGCCGGCGGCTGAGGCCGGGGCCGGCGAACATCGCATGGCGATTGCACAACCCCGGTAGCAGCGAATGGCCGGCCGCGGGGCGCGCTACTTCAACTTTTTCAGGACGTCCTCGGCGTCTTTTCTTATGCCCGCGTTCTTCGATGCCGCGAGGACTTTTTCCATGGCGTTCTGGATGGCGGCCTTCGGATTGCCGTTGAGCGCCTTGGCGATCTTGACGGCCGCGGCCGACGCCTCTTCCTTCAGGTCCTCATCCGCCACAAGCGGCAGGACCTTCTGGAGCGCCTCGGGCGACTTCAGGTCGCCCATCGCCCCCAGGACCAGGCGTTTCTCGTCCGGCCGCTTGGCCACGGCCATCGCCTCCTGGTACATCTTCAACTTCTCGGCCGCCGGCCGCCCGGCCGACACGTTGGCCAGCCGCACGTAGCCCCGCAGGGCCAGCACCTGGTGGGCCGGCCTCGGGTTGGTCCTGGCGATCTCCAGGAGGTCCGGGGCGACCCCTGCATCGGGCCAGTCGGCCATGGCGCGGATAGCGGCATCCTGGATGTCCACCTCCGTGTCCTTTGCCGACGCGCGGACCTCGGCCAGCGCCTTCTCGCCGCCGATTGTGCCGAGGATGCGGATGAGCGCCGCCCGCGTGGGCGCGCCCACGCCGCTCATCGCCTTGATGACAAGGTCCGCCGCGGCCTCCTTGTTGCCGGCACGGCTGCACACCGCGCCGACGGTCTTCTCGGCCGCCTGCCGGTCCTCGGGGGCGGCCTTGACCAGGAGGCGCAGCAGGGCCGGAAGGGTCTTCTCGTCGCCCAGGGATTCCAGGCCCGCCAGGCCGGCCGCACGGACGCCCGAATCGGCATCCGTTGCGGCCGCCAGCAGGACGTCCAGGTGCGCCCGCGCCCCGCGGGCCACCAGGATGCCCAGGAGTTCGCGCTTCGCGGCCGGGGCGGCCGACGCCACCGCCGCCGCAACGGCCGCGGTCACCTTGTCTCCGGGCATGCGGCCGAGCGCTGCCCGGGCCGCTTCCTGCTCCGGCCTGACGGCGGAGGCAAGCAGCGCCATGATGGCCGCGGCCGCCTTCTCATCGGAGAGCGTTTCTGCCGCCTGGATGGCGGCCAGGCGCACGGAGGCATCGGCATCGCGCGTGGCCTCGAGCACCGCATCCTCAGCGGCCGGACCGCCGCGGCGGCCCAGCATCGCCAGCACGTCGCCGCGCGCCGCCGGCGGCAGCGTCTTCATGTGCTGGATCCATTTTTGCGTGACGTCCTCGCCGGGCATGGCCAGGGCCGCCTCGGCGACCGCAGCGCGGACCTGCGGGTCATCGCCCTTCATCGTCGCCACGAGGTCATCCATCGCGCCCGCGCCGAGCGCCGCCGCCAGGCCCCGGATGGCCGCGCACCGGACGTGCCGGTCCTTCGGGCCGGCCGCCGCCTTCCAGAGGGCGCGGTAGATCTGTTCGGCCTCCCGGGCTTTCTTTGCCTCGCCCAGGCGTTGGGCCAGGAGGAGGGCCGCATCGGTGGTCTTGGCCCGCTCGTAGGCCCCCTGGGCCTCCGTCGCCTTGAGGATCGTGTCGGCCGCCGCCGCATCGCCGATGTTTGCGAGCGCCCACAGGGCCGCCAGGCGGGCCTCGCGGTCGGCATCGGTGGTCGCCTTCATCAGTTCCGGCGCAGCCTGGGCGTCGCGCAGGACGCCGAGGTTCTGGATGATCGTCAGGCGGCACTTGCCCTGGGCCTTGGCGAGCGCCTGCCGCAGCGCCGCCCGCGCCTCGTCGCCGCCGATGGTCACGAGGGTCTGCGCCGCGTACTCGCAGAGTTCTTCATCGAGCAGCAGCGCGCTGACGGCCGGCACGGCCTTCGGGCACCCCGCCAGGCGCAGTTGCCGCAGGAAGAACCCCTTGATGGACGCCGGCGCCGGGCCGGCCAGCAGGCCGCGGACCGTCTCGCAGAACATCATGCGTTCGGCCGCGGCCCCCGGCCGCGCGACGTAGATCGCCAGGCCGTGGAAGGCAAGCCGGGCCCTGGAATCGTCCACCGGCCCCGGCTCGACCAGGAGGGCGGCCAGGTCCTTGATGCCCTGCGGCCCGAGGGCCACGAGGTCGTTGTAGGCCGCCATGGCCGCCGCGGCATCGTCGTTGGGGATCTTCGCCAGGATGCCGGCGAGCGGCCCCGCCGGCTGCGGCGCGGCGGGAGCGGGCCTGGCCTGTCCGGCGGACAGGAGTGAAGGGAATGCCGGCAGCGTCACGCACACCACCGCCAGTATGGCGCGAATTCGGGTCATGATTATGCCTCCGTGCCGTTCAGCCGGTTGAACAGTATAGGCATGGGCAAGCGCCGTGAAAAGTTTTCCCTGGACGCAAAACAATCGCGGCGGGCAGTCTTGCCCGCCGCGCTTCGCCCTTGCCCAGCCATCCCGTGGCGCGGTGGGCAAGACTGCCCACCGCGCGAGTCCCCGCTACACTCCACCGTTAACTGCTCTAGACGCACACGGTCGGGAGACCCGCCGCGCCAATCCGCAATCTTCAATCTCAAATCTGCAATCTGAAATCTGCCATGCTTTACTTCTTCTCCCACCCGCTGTAGTGCACGTCAATGAAGAGCGGGTCGTCGAGCACCAGGATCTTCTCCAGGCGGAAGAGTTGCCCATCGATGGGCAGATTCACGCGGATAGGCGTCGCCCCGGCGTGGGTGGCCACGGCATCGGCCTGGGCCTGCGCGGCCGCCTGGATGGCGTTGGCCGCCACTTGTGCGTCGATGGGCGGCTGGTCCGGGATGCCCATCAACCGGCGGAACTCCTTGACCACCGTCAGCGGCCCGTCGAGCCACGCCTCGCTGGACCACGGGCGCGTGTACTTGCCTTCCTTCGGCAGGTACAGGTTCACCATGAGGTGCGTGACCGGTTCGCTGGCGCGCGGCAGTTCGATGTGGAGCGTGCCGGCCGGCAGGAGTTTCTTGGCCGGATCGTCGGTCTTCTCGACGTAAACGATCTCCACGGGGAACGCCGCCAGGCCGCTGGAAATGCCCTCGGAGCGGACGAGCGGCACGAGGATGCGCTTCTGCTCATCCTTGGCCGGGCGGATGGACTTGCCCGAGACGCTGGCGGACCAGATGTCCACGCCCTCGGGCATCGTCAGGCGCAGGAACTGCTGCCGGTTGTTCCGCACGTTATAGACGACCTTGGTAATGCGCCGGCCGTCCATCGTCTGCATCGTGGTCATGACCGCCGAGTCAACGAGGGTCACCAGGACGCTGACGTCCTCGTGCTTCTTGATGGCCAGGGGGATGTCGAACACATCGGCCACGTAGCGGAACGCCAGCAGGATGGGCTGCCCGGTCATGGCGATCATCTCGGGCGGCAGTTCGCGGACGTCGATGGCGGTGGCCCCGGTGAGTTTCGGGGCCGACAATTCCACGTTGGCCAGGGCGACGACGCCGATGTGCCCCTTCTCGCGGACCACGTCCACGGTCCGCAGGACGGGCGTCGCCGCGGCGACCGCCGCGGCCGCGGCGGGCTTCTCGTACGTGACGTTCAGCACGTAATCGCCCAGGGCCTCGTTCGACAGGGCGACGCTGAGTTCCGACTGCGTCACGCGCCAGTCGCGGACGCGGTCGCCCTTGACCTCCAGGATGCTCACGCCGTCGGGCACCTTGAGTTTCAGCACGCGGACGCCGGAGTGGAGGATATTGAAATTGATGCGTTCGCGGCAGACGATGATGCCGTCGCCGACGGCCACGAGGGTCTGCGTTTCGGCGTAGAGTTTGGGCGGCACCTTCTCGGCCTCGGGGATGGCCCGCTCCCAGGAGAGTTGGATGGGCTGGGCGGCAGGCAGCGCCGCGGCCACGCGCGTGGCCCCGCCCTCCTCCTTCTTCACGACCGACTGCGCGCCGGTCACCCGGATGTCCACGCCCGTCTGGGCCACCCGCAGGTCCAGGATGCAGGTGGACGACGGCACGCGGTCGAACCGCAGCGCCAGCGAGCCGGCCTGCTCGGTCACGGCCACGGCGAACTTGACCTTGATCTCCATCGGGCCGGTGCCGGTCGTCAGGACCTCGTACATATTGTTATTGAGGCGCAGGTAGGCGTTTGGCAGCGGCGTGACCTCCTGGATGGCCACGGTGGCGGGCAGAATGGGGATGCTCTTCCAGTCCTTTTCCTTGAGGACGCTGACCTTGAAGGTGGCCTGGAAGACCGCGCCGTCCTTCGTGAGTTCGCCCTGGTAGTCGGCGGCCGTGACGGCGAAGTCGGCGGGCGGCGGCCCGCCTTTCTGCTTCTGCTCCAGGCTCCACTGGAGGAGGGCCTTGAACTCCTGCCACGGGATGCGCACCTTGGCCTGGCCCATGTTCTGGATTTTCATGCCGAGGAGGCCCTCGACCTCTTCCCACGAGAGGGTGAACATGCCGGCCTCGCCCGGGCCGCGGGCTTCGTCGTAGCCGGTGATTTTCTTGAAGAGGTCCCAGGGGAGGACCACCTGCCCCTTGTCGTCGGCGGCGGGGGCCTTCTGCTCGGCGCGGGCCGCCGTGCCCGCAATCAACAGGACCATCGCCACCAGCGCCGCCGCCATCAACCCTTTCGCCGTTCTCATTTCTCTTCTCCTTGCCAAGTGTACTCTGCCACGAGTTCCAGGGAATCGCCCGGATCGAGCAACGTTTTCTCGAATTTCACGGTGCGGCCCACCACGGGCACCGTCACGGCCGCCGGCACGCCGGGGAACCGCACCGGCGCGGCCTCGGTCGCCCAGTGCTGCATGCGGCCGGTCTTGACGGCCGTCAGGTACCCGCCGTTGTCCACCAGCAGATAGTCGTCGTGTGCCACGCGAAGGGTGTTGCCGTTATAGGAAAGGCTGTTGGCGTCGTCGGCCGCCTGGGCGATGGATACCATGCCGCCGTTGGCCAGGACGGCGGGCGTGCCGACGACGGCCTCCTGCCGCACGTCGCCCTGCGGGGCCGCCGCGCGATGCCCGACTGGCATCCGCTGCTCGATGTCCATCAGGCTCAGCAGTTGCCCCTCGTTGATGACGGCGTACGTGACGCCGTTGGCGCCCTGCTGCCACGCGATGCCCGCCGCGCGGGCGTCGTCGGCCGTCAGCAGCGTGTTGCGCGAGCCCACGGCCACGCGCTGGCCCAGGTTCGTCCGCAGACGCTCCAGCACCACCTCCACGTTGCCGGCGATGTCGGTCTCATTGGCCACGGCCAGGTTGCCGTCGGTGACCTGGAGGGCCACTGCGTCGCCGTCCCCATCAAACGACCACGCGCCGTTGCGGAAGTGCATCGCTCCGCCGTTGAGGCTCACTTGCCCCTGTGACTGAACGATCCGTGCGGCCGCCTTCGCGTCCACCACGATGCCGTTGAGCGTGAGTGTGCCGCCGCTGACCACTGTTGCGCCTGTGGCGTTTGTCGCGCCTGTGTAGACGTTTGTCCCGTCGAGGTTGACCCGGGCGCCATGATCGATGACCGTAACGCTGGTGCGAGGCGGCTGCGGGCCGGCCTGAGGCGCTGCGCCGCCCCCTGCGCCGCCGCCTCCGCCCCCTGCCGCGGCGGAGCGCGGCTGCAAGGCCCATGAGTAGTTGCTTGCCACGAACGCGGCCAGCCTCTTCTCTTCATCGCTGCCGCGCGTCAGGTCCCGAACATTGAACTGGACCTTGTCGAGGTCCTGCTTCTTCTGGGCAACGGCCGCCTTGGCCTCTTCGAGTTTGCGGCGGGTCTCGCTGACGTCCGTCCATCCACCCTCCCAGCCCAAGGTGCCGTCGGCAGACCTGGCGGCCAGGCCGTCGGCGGCCGGTGCGGCGCCTTCGCGGCCTTCGCCCGGCCGGCGCCCCCGGCCGCGCTCGCCCTCCGCGCTGCTGTCGGGCATCAGCGCGGCCCCGCCGCCTGTGCCGGTCACCAGGCCGGTCGTCGGCCGCTGCCGCCCACTCGCGTCGGGCGGCGGCGCCGGAGGCGCCGCGGATGCTACGACAGATGCGACTTCAAAGCGCGGCGCGGCGGCGGCCGCGCCGGCGGGTCTCTTGGCGCCATCGAGGGTCATCGAGCCGGCGCCGGTCATCGTGAGGGCCTGGGCGGCACGGACGTTGGTCTCCTGCTCCTTTTCGAGGTTCCGAATCAGGTCCTGGGCCTCGGCAATGCGGCCTTGGCGGGCCAGTTCCGTCGCCTGCCCGGCCTGGGCGGCAACCTGTTTGGCCTTCTCCGCCACCTTGCGGCCGAGCAGCGACGTAGCGTCCTTGCCCCCGCTGCGGAGGTCGGCATCCGCATCTTCAACACGCTCCCCACGGAGGCTGTCCTTGGTGCCCAACTCTTCGTGAATCGTCTTCAGTTCCTCCACCTGCTGGCGGAGTTGCCGCACGCGGTTGTCCATGGCTGTCGGGGCGTCGTCCGTCGTGAACGTCGCATTGCCGGCCGCCGTCATGCTGCCGTACGCCCGGCCGGCACCCGGACTAACAAACCTGTAGCCGGCGGCCTTGCCGCGCGAGACCTGCTGTTCGGCAATAGCCTCGCCCAGTTGGACCTGCCGCCCCCCCGGCTGCGGAGTCAGGGCGGCGGCCGCTGTCCCGGCAGTCCGCGGCTGCGCCCCTGCCGCCTCGGGCCTCGAGGGATCCGTGGGCCGCTCCAACCGCGGCGCTTCCACGCCAGGGGCCGCCGCAGAAGACCTCACTACCACCGTCGCGGGCGTCAAGACAGGCGACGGCTGGCCGCGCTCACGGCCTTCGACCAGGGCATCGATCGCCACGCCGACGCTTTGGCCGCCCTTCTCGACGATGTTCTGCTTGAGCGACTGGACCTGGCTCTGGAGTTGATCCAGTTCGTCCTGCTGCCGGCGGCGCTCCCCCTCGCGCTGCTGGAGGAACTCCTTGGCCTTGCGGACGACGGCGTCCTGCTCCTTGGCCTCCTCGCCCTGCGCCCGGAGTTTGCCCGAGAGGCCGACGGCCACCTTGTAGGCGGCCTCGGCCTCCTCTGCCTTGCCGGCCTTCAGCGATTCTTCGGCCTGTTCAAGGAGTTCCTGCTGCCTTCCCACGACGAGCGTGTTGGCCGACTGCTGGCTGAGTTGGACGGCCTTGGCCTGTGCCCGCGCGCCGCGGTCCTCGGTCTTGCCCTTGTCCTGCGTGCCAAGGGCGATCTCGACGTTGCCGAGGTACTTCTTGGCATTGTCGGCCTCGGTGGAATTGGGCGCGACTTCGATGACCTTCTTGAAGAGTTCAGAAGCATTGATGTAATCGCGGCGGTTGTAGAACTCGACGCCCGCGCGGTAGGAATTCTTGCCCTGCACGATCTGCGACTCCCTGCGGAGCCGCTCCTCCTCCGCCGCATCCCGCCTCGCCTTCTGCGCGGACGCGACCTTGTCGGATTGGCCCTTCAGCAGTAACGCATCGTATTTCTCGGGGGCCCGCATGCTGGCGCCTATACCGAACAGCCTGCCGATGGCCTCCGCGATGCCCGGCCCTTTCGGCGGCTCGGGTTTCCCCGGCTCGGCGGCTTTCGCGGGCGGCGGCTGGGCCGCCGGTTTAGGCGGCGGTTTCGGCTCGGGCGGCTTCAGGCCGGCCGCCAGGTGCCCGCGGCCGTACTCGAACTCCAGTTCCGCCGTCTCGCTGGACCAGGACGGGACCTCGCGCAGCGTGCCCTGCCACCGGCGCACGGAGAGGCCGTCGGGCACCTCCAGGGCGCACCTCGCGTAGGCCACCGGGAGGTCGGTGCGCGGCAGGGGCAGGCTGAGGCGGCCCTGGCGGGCCAGCGGCGACCCCTTGGTCAGGTACACCAGTTCCACCGGGAAACTGATGAGGCCCGCCGTCGTCAGGACCGACTTCTCGAGCGGCACAAAGACCGTCTCGCCCGGGCCGCGAGCCAGGTTCTTCTGCTGCTCGGCCACGCGGGCCACCAGGAGGCGTGCCCCCTGCGGCAGGTCCACCTTCATGTACTGCTGCCCGCGGTTGCGGACTTCGTAAAGGACCTTGGTCATGATGGAGCCGTCGGGCCGGTACAGCATCGTGTAGAGGGCCGAATCGGCCAGCGTCTCGCGGACGGGGAACTCGGCCATGTCGACCGCGTCGATGCGGGCCTCCCACGATCCGCCGCTCAGTTGGTAGGCGTACACGGGGGCCGCCGCCAGCAGGCCGCGCACCGCATCGGGCAAGTCATGCAGGGCCATCGGCGCGAGGCCGGGGGACTCCATCTCCAGCAGGACCGCGCCCGCGCCGCCGGCGATGGCCAGCGTCCCGCCGCGCTGGCTCGCGCTGCGGACGCCGAACGCCGGCAGCGCCATGCGGCCGGTCTTGGCCCGCGGCGACTCAAACGCAACCGACAGCCGCGTCCGCTGCGTAATCGGCCCGCGCAGGAACACCCGCGCTGCGCCGCCCGAGACCTGCACCTCGCGGACGTCCGGGCCGGTGATGCTCACGCGGTCGGCGCCCGCGGGAAGGTCGACCGTCAGTTCCGCCACCTCGCCGCCCCACAGGCGCAGGGCCAGGACCGCCCGCACCTGGTGGACCCCCTCGGCCAGCGTCCAGCCGATGTCGGCCGCCGATTCAATCTGGGCGGCGCGGTGAACCACCGGCTGCGGTTTCTGCCACGTGACCTCCAGGCGGTCGCCGGGGACCAGGCCCACCGTTCCGCGCGTGCCGGCGTTGCCGCCGATGATGGGGGCGCTTGAGCGCGAGAACCGGGCCTCCCATGCCGCATCGGACTCGAAGCCGGCCGTGGACCAGCCCGCCGGCGCGGTCAGCCACGCAATCGTCCGCCGGTCGCCCGACGTCTTCGGCTTGAGCACCGCCTTGGCTGTGATGCGGAGCCGGCCCGGCTGCGGGTTATCGAGCCAGAACCACCCGTCGTCGCCGCGGCGCAACGCGGCCGGCTTTCCGCCGATGGCCACGTCGCGCCAGGCCACGTCCGCCCCCAGGACCCGCGCGTGCCGCGACATCAGGCCCGGCAGCGCCACGACGTCCAGCGCCGCCTCGACGACCGCCTCGGCCTCGGCCGGCCGCACGGTCCAGGAGGCCCGCTCGACCCACGCGGCCTCGGGCGGCTTGGACGGCACGGGGCCCAGGAGTTCGTCGCGCACGAACTTCTCGTACACCTCGATGGGGATTTCCACCTGGGCCTTGGGCCACACGGGGACGCGCCGGAGGATTTCGCGGGCCAACTCGTCGCGCACCGTATCCCCCGCGGCAGGTGCTGCCGCGCAGAACGCGAGCAACGCCACTAGGTAAGCGGTACGCTTCACACGCCGCCCGGGAGCCGGGGGAAGAGAAGCAGGCCCGGCCTCCACTGATTCTACAATTGAGACGCCGATAGCCAAGGAAAGTTCCACGAAATTCCCGCGGCGGGCGGCTACCACTACAACGCCACTTCGCGCGGCGGGCAGTCTTGTCGAAGACCCGACCAGGCGGGCCCGCCGCGCGGTCGCCTTGGCGACCGCGCTACCTGATTCAACTCACGCGCCAATCAGGACCGCCCGCGCCGCGTACTGGATGACAAACAGGACCGCGAACATCGCGACCATCCAGTGCAAATCCCGCGCGCGGCCTGTGGCCACCTTCAGCAGCGCGTAGGAGATAAAGCCCCACGCGATGCCGTCGGTGATCGAGAAACTGAACTGCATCACCACGATCGTCAGGAAGGCCGGGATGGCCTCGGCGTAATCGTCCCAGCGGATGCGGCGGACGGTGCCCATCATCATCGCGCCAATGACCACCAGGACCGGCGCGATGATCGGATAGAACGCCACCGGGTCCGCCGTGCCGGCCGCCACCTGGACAAGGACGTCGCCGGTGGCGGCGTCGAAGAATCGCACGCCCGCGCCCACGGTCTGGACCAGCGGCGCCATCACGAGCGACGCCAGCATCAGCACGCCGACCACGAGCGCCGCCAGGCCCGTGCGTGCCCCCGACGCCACGCCCGCGGCGCTCTCGACGTACGACGTAATGGTGCTCGTGCCCATGAGTGCCCCGACCACCGTGCCGGCGGCATCGGAGAACAGGGCCTCGCGGGCGCGCGGCAGGCGCCCTGCGGCATCCAGGAGCCCGGCCCGCTCGCTCACGCCGATGAGGGTCCCGACCGTGTCAAAGAGGTCCAGAAAGAAAAGGATGAAGATGACGATGAGGACGTCCGCCAGCCGGTGGTTGCCGAAGAGGGACCGCGCATCGGCCGCAAAGAGGGTCGTGCTCGGCCACTGCGGCAGCTCGAGCGGCGCCGCCTCGGCCATGACGACCCTGACTTTCTCCGGCGGCACGGGCCTGACCGGGTCGGGCACGCCTTGCGCCAGGGCCGCAGCTCGCCGGCCGAGGCCCGCCGCGGGAATCACTTCGCAGCCATCGGGCCGATGATACGGCACCTGCCACACGTGGCTTGCCGCCAGCGACAGGATGGCCGCCGCCACGATGCCGACCAGCACCGCGCCCTTGAACCGCCGGGCCATCAGGATGGCCGTCAGCGCGATCCCCGCCAGGACCACCCAGGC
>Ga0315285_10008436_pt1 | contig 10563 bp, 9 predicted proteins | sample YL17G09_36_MG_FD_203698 | JGI IMG/M metagenome (GOLD analysis project Ga0315285, IMG submission 203698) | Sediment microbial communities from Yellowstone Lake, YNP, Wyoming, USA - YL17G09_36 | ecosystem: Environmental > Aquatic > Freshwater > Lake > Sediment | place: USA: Wyoming | collected... | reverse complement strand
GCGCGCGCCCCCGGGCCCGGGGCCGCGCGGGGGCCGGCGCGCCCCCGCCCCCCCCGGGGGGGGGCGCCCGGCGCCCCGGCCCGGGCCCGCCCCCGCCCGCCCCCCCCCCCCCCCCCCAACAATGGAGCGAGTGTGACCCCGCGTCCCGCGATCGCTCTCTCAATGGGCGCAGTGCTCTCTGGTTGGGGAAGACGGAGGGTCGCCGACCGCCACCGTGCTCTCGCTCACTCGCCGTCGTCGCTCCCGCCGCCCGGCCGGCCGCCGCGCGTCCAGAACACGTCGTCCAGCGCTTTGCGCACGTCGGCCTCGATAGGAGGGGCGTCCACTTTGGTCAGGGTCACGCCGAGGGACGCCGCGGCGTCGAGCAACGCGCGCTCGTCCGCGCCGCGCGCGACGACGCTGACAGCCACGCCACCCGCCGCGCCCGGCCCCAGCCGCCCCGCGCGCCCCGCGCGGTGCAGGTAGTCGGCGGCGTCGGTCGGGGGGCCCAGCGAGTAGACAGCGGCGACGGACGGCAGGTCGAGGCCGCGCGCGGCCGGCGGCGTCGCCACGAGGAGCGTCGCCGCGCCATCGCGCAGCGCGGCCGCCGCGCGCACCGGCTCTTTCCCTTCCGGCAGGAGGACGGCGAGCGTGTGCACGCCCCACAGGGCGGAGCGCAGGGCGTCGCCGGCGGTGGCGGCGGCGGGAGCGTCGCGCACAAAGACGACGACGCGCGGCGGCGGCGCGTCGTCGCCGGTCGCCGCCGCGGCGGCGCGCAGCAGCCGAGCCAGCGTGGGCAGCTCGTCATCGACCGCATCCACGACGACGTAGCTGTGCGAGACGCCGGCGGGCACGGGCGGAAAGGCGGGCGCGGGGGCGCCGGCGCCGCCCGCGTCACTCACGGCATCGACGCCGCCCGCCACCGCGGCGTCCAGGCCGCCGCCCAGCACGATGGCCGCGTCGGGGCGCAGCCAGCCGGCGGCCATGCCCTGGGCCGCGGCGCCGGCGGCGGTGGCGCCGACAAGGACGAGGTCAGGGCGCCGGCCGCCGGCCGCGCGCGCGCCGTCGACCGCCCCGCGCACCAGCCGCTCCAGCGCGTCGCCGTGCATGGCGAGCACGGCATCGGCTTCATCCACCACGATCTTGACAGCGGTGGAGCCAGGAGGAGGGGCGCCGGGGCGGGCGGTCGAGAGAAGGAGGTCGGGTGTGCCGACGACGACGGCGGCGCCGTCGAGGCCGCTCTCCCGCGCGCGCTCCGCCTCGCCTTCATCCAACACGCCCGCGACTTTCACGCCGCGGGGTCCGGTGTAGGAAAACAGGTTGTCCGCCGCGCCCGGCACGCGCGGGCCGACCGCGCCGCCGAGCAGTTTGAACGCCAGCAGGGCCACCTGCACGCCCAGGTCGCGCGTGGGGACGACAACGACCAGGCGCGGGTTGGGGCCGGGAGCGACGTCGGCCAGAGCGGCGGCGAGGGCGGGGACGAGAAAGGCGAGCGTCTTTCCCGAGCCGGTCTGGGAAATGATGACTGCGTCCCCTTTCCTCCCCCCCACCGCGGCCGCCGCCCTCCTTTGCACGTCGGTGGGCGTCGGAAAGCCGAGGCGGGCGGCGCGGTCGGCGAGCCAGGGCGGCGCGCCGGCCGCGGCCCAGTCGGCGGGGACCGCGGGCGTGCCCGCCGCCGCGCCCAGCGCGTCCCGGGCGATAGCCGCAGCCTCGTAGTCTTCGCGGGCGACGGCGGACAGGAGGGCGGCTTGCAGGGCGTTGACGTCGGCCGCGCCGGGCGACGGGGATGCGCGTGGGGGGGTGGGGAGGGGGGCTCTGGCGCCGCGGAGCACTGCAAGCAGTGGCCGCGATGGCCGGGGTCGCACGCGCATTGGGCCCGGCGTGCGCGCAGTGTGCCGCATTTCGGCAGAACGCCGTGGCGGTCGACGATGCGTCCGCCCGCCCGCCCCCGCCCCCGGCCGACCCCCGCCCGCGCGTCGGCCGACCGCCCCGACGTCGCCCCTCTGCTGGCCGCCGCGCGGGCGGCGCGCGGCCCCGGCGACCGCGCGCGCGTGCAGCCCTCCGTCGACGCCCTGGCCTCCCTCGCCCGCGTCGGCGCCACCGCCTACGCGGGCGGCGTGTGGCGCACTGTCTACACGTCGTCCACGGGCGCGAGCGCCGGGCGGGTCGGGCCGCTGACCGGGGAGGTGACGCAAACGTTCGAGGCGGGAGCGCGCGCTTACGTCAACACCGTCTCCTGGCCGTCCTCTTCTTTCCCGCTCCTGCGCGCCCGGTTGACCGGCACGTACGCGCCGCGGGATGGAAGGAAAGACAGAGTGGACGTCGTGTTTGAAGGGACTGAAATCTTTGTGGCCGGCGTCCGCGCCGCCTCGCGCGCGTTCCCCCCGAACTCCCCCTCGTCCCGCGGCCACTGGCGCCTGCTCTACGAGGACGAGTCCGTGCGCGTGTTTGAGACCAACCAGGGCAACCTCTTCGTGCTGGAGCGGGAGGCGGGAGGAGCGGGCGAGTGAAGCGAGACTGCCGTTGCAACTCCCTTTTCCGGCGCGCCCGCGCTTCCCTGCCCGGCCCTGCCTCACTCCCTCTCTCTCTCTCTGTCGCGCACCCACCCGTATCCCGTTTCAGGCCTGGGCCTTGACCTTGGCCGCTTTCACGGCGGCGTCGACCAACACCTCGAGCTTGAGCACCGCGGTCGTCGCGCTGTCCCCCGCCACGTATTCGCTGTGCTTCTCCCCGCGCACCCACACGGTGAGGGTGGGCATCTTGGAGACGCCCGCCGCGGCGACGACGGTGGAAGGGACCGCGTTGACGTCGACGAAGTGGAGGGGGACGCCCGGAAACTTTTCCTTCATCAGGTTCGCGATACGCGGCTTGACGTAGATGCCTGGAAAGAGGGGAGTGAGGGGAATCGGGTAGTTGTTTCTATTCTCGTTTTTTTTTCTCCCACCCTCAATCTCTCCTCCCTCACATTTGCGGCACCAGCGCGCCATAAAGTCGACGACCACGACATCGGCCGACGCCAGGGCGGCGTCGTAGGCGGCCTCGGACATGATCTGAGGATTAGGGTTAGGGTTAGGGAAAGAGGGGGTCGAGGGATGGGCGCCGTCGCTCCTCCGCCGCCCCCAATCCTCCCCTCCAGCACGCACGTAGTCGTCCGGCGCTTCGCTGCCCAGGCCGGAGCGGGCGACGACGCCGCGGGGGGCGGGATGGCGCGGCGCGGGCCGGCGCGGGGGCGGCGCCGCGGCCCGGGGCGGCCGCGGGGGCACTCCGGCGGGCGGGCACGCCCGGAACAGCATCGGGGCGCGCGAGCGCGCAGCCAGGGGGGCGGGCGGCATGGCTGTGCGTCGCGGCGGGCGGCGGCGGGCACTCACTCCTCCCGATGGCGTTTGTCCGGGCGGGCGCCGGTCCGGCGCCGACCGCAGGTGTGCGCCGCGTCCGCCGCGTCAGTAGCGGCGCCGCTAGGCGCGCCAACCGCCGCAGCCACCCCTTCTCCCCCCCCTCCTTCAGGCCCCGGCACCCGCCCCGGCCCCGGCGGCGCGCCCGTCGTGTCAACAGGGTTGGCTGGGTTAGATGCTGCTCTGCGCGGGGGCGCCCCTTTGGGCTCCGTGCTCGCCCTGGAGGCCGGCCCGCACGCGCGCGCAGCCGACGCGGTGGCGCGCCTCTTCGTGGCAGAGGGAGCGGCCTGTGGGCATGCCTGTTTCTGGGCGCGTGCCGACGGCGGCGAGGGCGACGCGTCCGTGTGGTGGCTCCCCCCGCCGCGCGCCCAGCGCCCGCCGCGCGCTGCCGGCGACGGCGACGCCGGCGGCGTGGCCCCCGACCTCAAAATTGCGTGGCAGTACCGGCGCCACATTGCGTCGGCGCGCGCGGCGGCCGAGGCGGCCGAGCGAGGGGCCCCGCGGCCGCCGCGCGCGCCGGGCGCGGCGGCGGCCGCGCTGCCAGCCTGGTGCCACGAATTCGACGTGGGCAAGCCGTGCGCCGACCCAGTGCCCGGCGTGACCCGGTGCGGGGCCGACGCGGGCGCGGCAGTCGACGCGGCGGTCGCCGCCGCGCGCGCGGCGCGCGACCCCTCCGCGCCCCCCGCTCGCATCGTGCTGCACCTGCCGGCTGACCCGGGGTGGAGGCTGGGGGATGCGGGGGTCGCGGCGAGCGTGTTGGCCGTAAGGCGGCTGCGCGGCGCTGTGCGCGGCGCGCGCGCAGTCGCGCTCGTCCTCTTTCCCTCCGCCGCCCTGCCCCACCCGTCCCTGGCCGCCCTGCACGCCGCGGCCGACGCTGTGCTCACTGTCCACTGCCTGCGGTCGGACGCGCCCGCCGCGTCCCTGCTCGCCGGCGGCGCCGACGCCGTGGGGTTTTTGGCGGTGCCGCGCCCGCCGCGCGCCGGCCCGCACGGCGGACGGCCGCCGCCGCCGCCGCTACACGTGCTGTTGAGGCGGCGGGGTAGATTGGTGGCGCGCGTGGCGGACGTCGACCCGGACGCGGAAGCAGCCGCCGCGGCGGCCGCGGGCGGCGCGCCGGCCGCCGCGCTCGCCTGTGCGGCGACGGGAGGGAGTGGCCTTGATTTTTGAGGGTCGGGGGCGGGCGTGTGTGATCGGGCTTCAGTGCGGGAGGGGAACTCTGGTGTAGCGACGGCAGAGGTCGCCGCTTCCTTCGCCTCACTCCCCACCCGCCCCGCCCCATTCGCCCGCGCCCCCGCGGCTGGCCGGCGCCGCGCCGCGCCGCTCCAGGCCCCACCCCCGCGGCGCGCCGCCCGCGCGCGGGCGCGCCGCCCTGATGGCGGCCCGTCCGCCCGCCGGCGACGAGCCGGCCGAGGCCGCGGGCGAGACCCTGATGGAGTGCGTGGCGTGGGGTGTGGTCGGCGAGGCGGATCGCGGCAAACGGGCGCGTCGCTCACTGCCCCCCGCCCTCCCTTCTCGCAGCGACGCTGCGACCGCCGCAGAGCTCGACGCCTTCCGCCGCGAGTACGAGGACGAGCGCACGTGGGAGGCGCTGCGTGAGGACGCGAGCGGGCGCCTGCTGCCGTTGGTGGGAGGAGGGGAGACGGGCTGGGTCGCCGCCGCGGCCAGCCCGCGCGCGCGGCCGACGCGGGGGGGGGGGGGGGGGGGGGGCGCGGGGGGGCGGCGGGCGCCGCGGGGGGGGGGGGGGGCGCCGGGGGGGGCCGCCCCCGGGGCCCCCCCGCGCGCGCGGCCCCCGCGCCCCCCCCCCCCCCCCTCCCCACAGGACGCCGCCACCGCCCAGCGCGCCGCGCGCGCCGCCGCCGCGTCGACCGCGGCGTCCGCCGCGGCGCGCGTGCGGCGCGGCGTCATCCGCGCGCTCGTCGTCTGCCTCGACCTCTCGTCCGCGGCCGCGTCGCCCGACGTGCGCCCCACGCGCGCCGCCGCGGCCGCGGCGGCGGTCGCCACCCTGGCCCGCTCCTTTTTCGACCTCAACCAGCTGTCCCAGCTGTCGGTGCAGGTCACGCGCCGCGGCGGCGCCGAGAAAATCACCGGCCTCGGCGGCGCGCCGGAAGCGCACGTGGCGGCCCTGGCGGCCTCGCTCGAGTGCGCGGGCGCGGCGTCGCTGCAAAACGCGCTCGACCTGGCGCTGGCCACGCTGAAGCCGGTGCCGCCGTACGCGCTGCGGGAGGTCGTCGTCTTCTTTTGCGGGCTCACGACCGCCGACCCCGGCGACATCGGCGCGTCCATCGCCGCCTGCAAAGCCGCCCGCGTGCGCGTCTCCATCATCGGCCTCGCGGCCGAGGTGCACGTGTGCCGGCGCATCGCGGACGAGACGGGCGGGACGCACGCGGTCGCGCGCGGCGCGGCGCACCTCGCCGCCCTTGCCCGCGCCCACGGCCCGGCCCCGCCGGTGCGCGCCGCCGACGCCGCGCCCTCCCTCGTGCGCATGGGGTTTCCGCGGCGCGTGGCCGACGGGCCCGCGGGGGCGGCGTTCGTGGGGGAGGACGCAAAACTGTCGACCGGCGGCTACTCCTGCCCGCGCTGCGCCGCGCGCGTGGCCGAGCTGCCGGCCGCCTGCCACGTGTGCGGGCTCACCCTGGTGTCGTCGCCCCACCTGGCGCGCAGCTACCACCACCTCTTCCCCGTGCCGCCGTTTGCAGAGGACGGAGGGCCGGGGGGTCGCGGCGCCTCGGCCACCGCCCACCCGCGCACGCCGGCCGAGGCCGCGCTGGCGGGCGACCGGTGCTGCGGGTGCCTGGTGCGGCTCGGGGAAGGAGAGGAGGGAGGAGGAGGGCGAGGAGCGAGCGCCGCCCCGCCCGCGCTCGCCCCTCTGCGCGTCGCCTGCCCGTCCTGCCTCTCCGCCTTTTGCTTCGACTGCGACGCCTTCATCCACACGCACCTGCACGTCTGCCCCGGGTGCGAGGCGGGCGGCGGCGGACGGGCGGCGGCCGCGCCGTGGGCGGGGGCGGGGTGAGACGGCGCGCGCCCTGCAACCACCGCACGCACTTGTTTCTCTCTCCCTCCCTTCACTCGTCGAGCCCGCACGCGTCGCTCTCTACTCTTCGAGCCCGCACGCGGTGATGATGACGCGCGCGATGGGCCGCCTCCAAAACTTTTTCGCGACGACCGCGCGCTTGTCTCCGGTGGCGGCAGCGATCTTGAAGAACGCCGAGTCGCCCTTGGGCGGCGTCGCGCGCAGCCGCGACACCGCGTCGACCGCGTCAAGCCCCGAGACGACGCGGCCGACGACCAGGTTGGTCGCGTCGAGCTCGGGCGCGGTCGCGAGCGCGACCGTGAACGCGGTCCCGTTTGGGGGGGCACGCCGCGGTTCCTCCACGGTGACCAGCTTGCCGCCGATGGCGACAAGCCTGGTTTTCACGGGGTCGGGCTCCGCGTCGGCCACCACGATCGACACCGTGCCCGGCGCGTGCGCGTGCGCGGCGGCGGCGAGCTCCGGCGCGAGCGAGTCGGCGGTGTCGCCGCCGGCAATGACCCCGTCCCCCGTCCCGCCCTCGGCGTAGCTGAGCCGGGGCAGCCCAGAAGCGCGCACCTCCCGCCCGGGGACGACGCCGTCGATGCGGGAGCCTCGATACCCGACGCCACGCCTGTCGCGCGCGAGGTCGGCAAACCTCGCCGCGCCCAGCGGCACGTCGTCAAACAGTTCCACCGTGAACCGGCCCGCGGGCGCGCCGTCGATGGCGAGCTCGAAAAAGGCGCTGGTGGTCGCGAGCGCCGGCGGCGCGAGCGCGAGCGCGGCGGCGAGCGCGGCGCCGGCGAAAGGGGGGGCGCGGCGCTGGGCCGCGGGCGGTGGGGGCGCCGGCGGGCGCGTGGGAGGGGGGCGGGCGGCTGCGGTGGGGGGCATCGGAGGGGGAGAGTGAGGGTAAGGCGGCTCAAAGCGGCTCGCGACCCGCTCCCTGCGCCCGCGCCGGAGGCCGCCGCACGCCGCCCACAGCGCCCGTTCAACCGCCAACAGCACCCAGGCGGCAACTACAGAGCGCCCGGCTTGCTCCCCGCGCCACGCCGGCGACCGCGAAGAATCCCAAAAATCTCGCCCACGCCTTTCCCTCTCCTCCTCACTTCTTCCCCTTCCCCCCAAACAGCATTTCGTCCGTGATCTGTCCCTTGCGCGTGTAGGCTTTCCCGGCGGCCTCCGCCTTGGGGCAGGGGCGGTACGCCTTGATCGGCCAAAAGGAGAGCACCGCCCCGACGCCGCCCGCAATGCGGCCGTCGCCGGCGCAGCCGCGGGGGGCGTCGGCGAGGGGGATGCCGCAGGTAGGGCAAGTGGTGGATGGGGTGGGCTGGGGGATGGAGGTGGCGGCGGCGTCGGGGGCGCGATCTCGCCCCGCCACCCCTCCCAGCCGGCGCATTGCGCCCCTGCCGACCCGGCGCGCGGACTCACCGCGTCCGCGGGGGCCGCGCGGGGCGTCGCCGGCGCGCGGCGGGCGGGGCGCGCGGCGCGCGGCGCGAAGGTGCGCGTGGAGGGCAGGCTCGCCATGGGGCGGGGAAGTGGGCCGGAGGGAGGCGGCCGAGCGGGCCTGGCTCTGTGGGCGGGAGTGGCACACACCGTGCCGCACTCTTCAAACGCGCCCCCCCCCCTCCCCTCTCCCCCACGCGCCACCCGACCATGGCGTCCTCCTCCGAGCCCGTGAGTCGTCGCGCCCGTGCTTTGCGGCGGGCGGTGCGGCGCGGCCGCGGGCGGGCGGGCGCTGGGATCGGGCGCGCCGCGCGCGCACGCATCGCCGGGCGCCGCCTGCGCGCGCCGCGGGACCTCGCAGCGCGCGTGCGCCCTTGCATGGCGCGCGGCGGGCGGCCACCGCGCGGCCGGAGCGGCGCGGCGTCCGTTTTGGCGGGCGGGCCCGCATCGCGCGCGCGTGCCGCGGCCCGCCGCCCACCTCTCCCCCCTCCCCCCACCCCTACAGCGCTTCCTCGTCTTCGGCAAGACCGGCTGGATCGGCGGCCTCGTCGGGGAGTTGCTCACGGCGCAGAACGCCACATGGCGCTTCGCCTCGGCCCGCCTCGAGGACCGCGCCGCGGTCCTGGCCGAGCTGGAAGAGGTGCGAGGAGCGGGGTGGCGGGCGTGGGGGGGGGTCCGAGGCTGGCCGAGGGCCGTGGGACGGGTGAACAGCGCGCGCGCAGACGAGCCCCCGCCCCGCCTCCCCCCCCTCCCCTCCACAGTTCAAGCCGACGCACGCCCTCAACGCGGCGGGCATCACCGGCCGCCCCAACGTGGACTGGTGCGAGAGCCACAAGGTCAGGAGAAGGAGAGGAGGGAGGAGAGAGGAAAGAGAGCGCACGACGCGCCGCGCTCGCCGACCGACCCCCTCTTTTCCTTAGATCGAGACCATCCGCGCCAACGTCATCGGCATGCTCACCCTCGCCGACGCCTGCCACGTGGCCGGCGTGCACCTGACGACGTACGCGACGGGCTGCATCTTCCACTATGACCAAGACTTTCCAGAGGGCTCCGGCAAGGGCTTCACCGAGGCCGACACCCCGAATTTCACGGGTTCTTACTACTCGCACACAAAGGCCATCGTGGAGGGGTTGCTCAAGGAGTACCCCAACGTGCTCATCCTGCGCGTGCGCATGCCCATCGTCGGGGACCTGACGTACGCGCGCAACTTCATCCACAAAATTCTCAAATACGAAAAAATCGTCAACATCCCAAACTCGATGACCGTGCTGCCGGAGCTGCTGCCGATGTCCATCGAGATGGCCAAACGCGGGCTGACCGGTGAGAGGAGGAGAGGTGGTGGTGGACTAGGAAGCGCGCGCGACCCCAATCAATCGCCCACACACCCCTCCCCCCGCCCCTGTCTCCAGGCGTCATGAACTATACCAACCCCGGCACCATCTCCCACAACGAGATCATGGAACTCTACAAGTCATACGTCGACCCCGAGCTGACGTGGCAAAACTTTTCCATCGAGGAGCAGGCCAAGGTCATCGTCGCGCCCCGGTCCAACAACCTGCTCGATACGGCGCGCATCGAGTCTGAGTTTCCGGACATTCTGCCGATTCGGGAGTCGCTCATCAAGCACGTCTTCGAACCCGCGGCGGCGGCCAAAGCGGAAGTGTCGGCGGCCGTGCGCGCGTTTCGGGGGCGCGCGTGAGCAAAGGAGAGGGTCGCAGAGGCGCGCGCCCGCGGCGCCGGCGGCTCCTTCCGCGGCCGGCAAGCGCCGGCGGCGGGGGTGAGCGCGCTCCCCCCTGCTTCCCCACACACCCCACCCACACCCCACCCCAAAACGGACGCCACCCCACATGTGTGAACGAATGCGCGCAGCAGGCACTACGAGGGAGCGGGAGAGCGGGAGGGGCGTGGCGCGGCAGCAGCGCGCACGCTCTCCCTCCCGCTCTCCTTCTCTCCGTCACTCGTCCACCTCGACCTCCACGCAGCCGTGCAGGTCGGTCATGGCAAACGCGCGCGCCTCGCCCAGGGCAAAGGATGACCGCAGGGCGGGCGCGGAGCGCGCGCCGAGGTCGTGGCCGAAGGCGGCGAGCAAGAGGCTCAGCAGGCCTCCGTGGGACACGACAGCGACTCTTGCATGGCGCTGCATGGCCAACCAGGCCAGAAAGTCGGCCGCGCGCGCGGCGGCGACGGCGGCGGGCTCCGGGGACGCGCGCGTGTGGGAGCGCGCGGCGGCCGTCGCGGCCGTGCCCGCGGCCGACGCGACGCGCTCAAACCGGGGGAACGCGGCCGCGGTGTCGGGCGCGACCGCGTCGCTGGGCAGACCGGCGTTGGTTTCGCGCAGGAGGGCGTGGGAGAGGAGGCGAACGGTGGGTGGGGGGCGCGCGCCGCGCCGCCACCATGCCCCCGCCGCAGCCGCTCCTCCCTTATCACACGCGATGGCCGCCGTCTCCAGCGCGCGCCGCTGGGGAGAGGCGACGACGGCGTCGACGCGCAGGCGGCGCAGCGCCGCCGCCGACGCGCGGCCCCTTGCGGTCAGAGGCGGATCCACCGCGGTCGCGTCCCCGACGTTGTGCCTCGCCTCCGCGTGGCGCACCAGGTACACGATGCGTACAAACGACGCGGGCGCGAGCGTGAGCGAGGGGCGGGGCGGCGCGCCCCTCGCCTCGGCGCTCGCGGTTGCCAGCGCGGCCGCGTGCCGCAAAAAGTCGGTGCACGCCCGCTCCCAGTCGTCACCGCCGTCGGGGT
>Ga0315285_10008435_pt1 | contig 10563 bp, 8 predicted proteins | sample YL17G09_36_MG_FD_203698 | JGI IMG/M metagenome (GOLD analysis project Ga0315285, IMG submission 203698) | Sediment microbial communities from Yellowstone Lake, YNP, Wyoming, USA - YL17G09_36 | ecosystem: Environmental > Aquatic > Freshwater > Lake > Sediment | place: USA: Wyoming | collected... | reverse complement strand
CTTGACCCGTTCGCCGACGCTACCCCGCCCTGAAAGGCGGCACTCATGGAAGCCCTGAGTACTGCAAGGCCGGGGACGAGAAGCGACACTTTTGTACTCAGCCCCTTTGGAGGGGAAAGGGCTGAGTGGGCTCAGGGTTAACCCCGAACAAGCCCAGCCTTGCAGTACTCAAGGAGCCGAAACAACGGCTCCTTGGGTGCCGGCATTCATGCGCGGGAGCAGCCTTGCAGCACACATAAGCCGTAAACGGCTTATGAGTACTGCGAAACGCCTGCACTCATGGCTTCCATGAGTGTCGAGGGGTTGACATCGGCCGCGGCCGAGAATAATATTTTCCGCGGAGGGCGGCATGAATCCCAAACGCGCGTTCGCGCTTCTCGTCCTGGCCGCAACGGGCTGCGTATCGTTGGCGGCGATGGCGGCGCCCGTTTACCTTCGGGTGAATCAAGTGGGCTACAACCTCGCGGATTCCAAGGTTGCGCTGGCCTTGAGCAACTCCGGCCTGAGCGGACAGACCTTCAAGGTTCTGGCGGCTTCCAGCGGCGCCGCGGCCTTCAGTGCCAAGGTCGGCAAGGACCGGGGCCGCTACGGGAATTTCGCCCATCTCTATGAACTGGATTTCAGCGCCCTGAAGAAACAGGGCTCCTATCGAATCCGCCTCGGCGGCGTCGTCTCGCCGGCCTTCGCGCTCAGGGACGATCCCTACCGGAATGTGATCCCGGTCACGCTGCGGTTCTTTCGCGTCCAGCGCTGCGGCGACACCCATCCGAGTCTTCACGGCGCTTGTCATTTGAAGGACGGCAAGGCTCAAGACGGGCCGGCGGCGGGCTCGCTGCTCGATGTCTCCGGCGGATGGCACGATGCCGGGGACTATCTCAAGTTCCTGATCACGACGGGGCTGACCACGGTCGTGATGCTGGCGGCCTATCAGGACAACCCTGACGCCTTCGAGGACGCCGATCGCAATGCCGTGCCGGACGTCCTGGACGAGGCGCGCATCGGGCTCGATTGGATCTATAAACTTTGGGATCCCAAAAACAAGGTGCTCTACTACCAAGTCGGAGATGCCGGCGATCATGACCGCTGGCGCATGCCGGAGGAGGACGCCAACCTGCCGCCCCGTCCCGTCTGGGCCTGCGGGCCGGGCAAGGGTGCGAATGTCGCCGGCAAGGCCGCGGCGGCTCTGGCCCTCGCATCCGTGATCTGGAAAAAGCCGGGCTCGGGCTTTTCCGATCCGGCCCTGGCCTCGAAGTACCTGGCCGCCGCCAAGGCGATCTACGCTTTCGGGAAGAGCCGACCCGGAGCGCAGTCGAGCACGTCGGGATTCTATGAAGAATCCAGCTGGCGCGACGATATGGCCCTGGCCGCCGCGGAGCTCTTCCGCGCGACCAAGACCGGGGCCTACTTGAACGAAGCGCGCGCCTACGGCCGGGCCGCGCGCAACGCCTACGGCTTCAGCTACGCCGACATCCATGCCCTGGCGCAGTTCGAAATCGGCCGGCTCGATTCCGGCTATCGAGCCGAGGCGGCCGCATTCCTCGCCGATGACCTTAAGGCCTTCCAGCGCTGGGCCGGCCGGAATCCTTTCCGGGCGGCGGTCGAGCGGTTTTGGTGGGGCTCGGCTACCGAGATGACCGGCGCCGCGCTGACGGCGCTTTGGCATCAGGAGCTCACGGGAAAGAACACCTACCGTCGCCTCGCCGTCGATCAGCGCGATTACCTCCTGGGCGTCAATCCCTGGGGGGTCTGTTTCGTGAACAGCCTCGGCAGCCGGTGGCCGCGGACTCCGCACCATCAGATCGCCGACCTCACCGGCGCGCAGCTGGCCGGCTTTTGGGATGAAGGGCCCATCAATAAGGCGGATTGGGATGATCTGGGCATCACTCTTCAGAGCCCCGACGAGTACGCCGCCTTCCAGTCCGACGACGCCCTATTCCATGATGATGTCGAAGATTATGGCACCAACGAGCCGACCTTGGATGCGGCGGCCCACGGGTTGGCCCTGGCGGCCCGGCTGCGCAGTTCCCAAACGACTCGACGGTAATTCGCCGGCGCTCGATTCGGCGGATCTCCCCGGCCGCGCCGCCGCGGCCGTCCTTGTCCGATTCGCTGAAATTTAATATAGTAATAATTCGCGTGTATCCATGCCGTACGGCGTCCACGGGAAGATTCTCGATGTCGACCTCTCCAAGGGGGACGTCCGGACCCTCCCGCTGGACTCCGCGCTGGTCGAACGCTACCTGGGCGGCCGCGGACTCGCGACGCGCCTTTTCTACGACGCGGTCGATCCGGCCTGCGATCCGCTCGGCCCCGAAAACGTCGTCGTCCTGGCCACCTCGCCCCTGATTGGGACCAACGCCCCGACCTCCTGTAGGGGCCACATGGTCTTCAAATCGCCGCTGACCGGCCTCATCGGGAGCGCGAACTCGGGCGGGACCTGGGCGGCCGCCTTCAAGGCGACCGGATACGACGTCCTCGTCGTCAAGGGCCGCGCCTCGGAGTCGGTCATGCTCGACGTCTCCCCGGACGGATGCCGGATCGCGTCGGCTTCTCATCTCTGGGGGCTCGACGTCCACCAGACGACCGACAGGCTAACCGAGGGCGCCGAGCCCGGCCTGCGGCCCAAGGTTCTCGCCATTGGACCGGCCGGCGAGAACCTGGTCCGGATCGCGGCCGTCGTCAACGACAAGAACCGGACCTACGGACGCTCGGGGCCCGGCGCGGTTTGGGGCTCCAAGAACCTCAAGGCCGTCCGCGTCCGGGGCAAGGCCAAGATCGAAATCAAGGATAAGGAGCGTTTTCAAGCCGGGCTTGACCAGGCTTTCTACCTCATGAAGCAGGCGCCCGTGACCAAGCGCCTTCTCCGCGAGCTTGGGACATCGGGCTTGGTCGAGCTCATCGACCTCATCCGCATGCTTCCCCACCGGAACTTTCGGGATTGCTCCCATCGCGAGGAGGATCTGGAGCGGATCTCGGGCGAGGCCCTGGCCAAAACTCTGCTCGAGCGGCCCGGCGCCTGCTACGCCTGCCCGATCGGCTGCCAGAGGCACACGCGGCTTCCGGGCGGGGAGGGCGGTTCCTGCGACGAGAAGGGTGAAGGGCCCGAGTATGAGACGACGGTCCTGATGGGCCCGGTCTGCGACGTCTACGACCTCCCGGCCATCACTCGGGCCAACTACCGCTGCAACGAGCTGGGCATGGACACCATCTCCTTCGGCGGCACGGTCGCCTGCGCGATGGAGCTTTTCGAGGAGGGGCGTCTGACCCCGCAGGACAGCGGCGGGCTCGATCTCCGCTTCGGGAACGCCGCGGTGCTCGAGACGCTGGCCCGGCTCACGGCGCGCCGCGAGGGGATCGGGGTGCGGCTGGCCGAGGGCTCGCGCCGTCTTGCGGTCTCCTGCGGCCGCCCCGAGCTTTCGATGTCCGTCAAGGGCCTCGAGATCCCGGGCTATGATCCGCGGGCCTCGTTCACCCAGGCCCTGGGTTACATGACCTCGCCGACCGGTGCCTGCCACCTCCGCGGCGGCTACGCCGTCTCGCTTGCCTTTTTCGGCGGAGCCAAGGAGATCCCCCGCTTCAGCCTTCTCCAGTCGCCGATCGCCATCCGCAACATGCAAAACCTGGGCATCCTCCAGGACAGCCTGGGCGTCTGCCGGTTCACGGGATTCGCCTTCGCGGCCGATCCCTGGGCGCGGATGGCCAGCGGAGCGACCGGCCTCGACTTCTCGACGGCGCGGCTCGAGGACGTCGAGAACCGGGTGGCCACTCTGGAGCGGCTCTTCAACATCGAGGCGGGATTGACGCCGGCCGACGACGCGCTGCCCGAGCGCTTCGCTTCGACGCCGGTTGTCATCGACGGCCAGGAGCGTGTCGTCTCGCATGAGGCCATGGAACGGATGCGGAGGGACTATTACCGCGTGCGCGATTGGGATGAGAACGGCCGCCCCGGCCGGGACCTGCTCCGCGCGCTCGGGATCGAGGAGCGGACGCGATGATCGGAAAAGATTGGCAAGCCAGCGAGGAGCTTCTGCGGCTCTTCCGGACGATCGGCCGGGCCAGCCTCCTTCTCGACCTCCAGGACAGCCACAGCGGGAACATGGCCGTCAAGTGGACGGACCGGTCCGGCCGCGAGAAGATCGTCATCACCGCGGCCGGCTCCCAGAAGGGCGACCTCGAGGCGAGCCAGATCTGCTTCCTGTCGCCCGGCGAGACGGACTACGGCTACTATAAGGCCTCGTCCGAGACCGACATCCACGCCCGAATCCTGGCCATCGACGGCGTCCGGGCCACCTTCCACGCCCACACCAAGGACCTGGTCGTCGCCACCTTCGACGACGCCGACAAGCCCAACAAGCCCCCCGCCTTCATCCCGGTCGATCCGCTCGGCTGGCATCATCTGGGCGGGGTCGTCCCGGTCGACTGGCTGGCTGTTCCCAGCGGCTCGTTCGAAGTCATCGAGACCGTCCCCAAGCGGCTGGCCGACCACCCGGCGACCGTCGTCCAGACCCACGGGACGTTCGCCCGGGGCCGGACCCTCCAGGAGGCCTTTTTCCTCCTCGGGATCGCCAACACCTCCGGATATATCGTTCGACTTCTCCAAAAGCTCGGGGTCGATGTCGATAAGTTGAGGGCGGAGATCCAGGCTGATCCGGCCGCCCATTTTCAATACCGGCCCGTTCCCTACGAAATCGGCGGCGACGACGTCTGCGATTTTACGGAGGAGGAGGAGATCCTGGCCGAATTCCGCAAGACCGGGAACCGGGTCTTCGAGTCGCGGCTTTCGCCTTTTCACGCCGGCTCGATCTCGGCCCGCGGCGTCGATCATCTTCTCTACGCGGGGAAGGGGGCCATGCCGCGCGACCTGGGCGGCCCGCTCCGCAGGCTCGCGATCCGGCCTGAGGCGAGCGATCCGGACGAGCTCCGCGTCCACAAGCTCATCTACGCCGAGACGGACTTTCAGACCGTCATGCATTGCTACCTTCCCGAGGCCGAGGCGCTCGCCTATTTCCGGTATCCGGGCGAGACCGGGCCGGCCGACCGGGTCATCCCGATCGACGCCGAGGGCGGCTTCCTCTACCTGGTCATCCCGGTCCTCCCGCCCAAGGTCGACGACGAAACCCTCATCCGCAAGCTCCACGAGTACAAAGTCGTCATCGTTCGGGGAGGCGGCGTCTGGGCGGTGGGGGGCCAATCGCTGAGCGAGGTTCTCCACCACCCGTCGTCCGTCCGCGAGATTTGTCTGTACCGGATCGGCGCCTTGGAGCGAGGCCTCGACCTCCGCAAGATGGAGCCCAAGAAGGCCCGGCGATGGTAAGGCGGAAACGGGCCGGGGCGGGGCTCGTCAAGCTTTTCCGCGAGCGCGCCGAGGCGGCTGGGGCCGAAGTCCGGACCTCGGCGACTCCAGCCGCCGCGCGGACGGCCATTGCCTCGATCCTCGAGGAACTCGGCGCTCAAACGATCGCCTCTGCGGCCGACGCTAAAGCCTTCGTTCCCGCCAAATTTCGAGCCCGCCTTGTCCGAGGCGATAAAGCCGAGGACAGCGCATCGGCCGAAGCGGGACTTGTCCTCGCTCACTTCGGGATCGCCGAAACGGGGACCCTGGTCCACTTAGACCGGAGCGATGCCGGGAAAAACGTTTGGACCCTGCCTCCGGTCTGTGTCGCCGTCCTCGAGGCGTGTGCGATAGTCGGGCGGCTCGAAGATGTCCTTCCCGCGATTACGAAGCACTTGGCGTCGCCGTCCGGGTTCGGGCAGGTTTCTCTCGTCACCGGGCCGAGCCGGACCGCCGACATCGAGAACGTCCTCTCGATCGGGGTCCACGGTCCGGGCCGGCTCGTCATCGTCCTCATCGACGGCAAGATCGGGAAGATGGCATGAGCCGGAGCCGGATCGATCCTCATCTCAAATCCGTCCTGGCCGAATTCTCTCGGAACTACCTCATCAAGCGCCGGAACGCGCTCATGGGGCAGAACTTCGAGGAGCTGCGGACGCTGCTGGCCGAGATGAAGGATGCGAGCTTGGAACGAAACGCCGAGCTCCTCGACCGGTTCGAGGCCGAGGCCTGCCGGCGCGGGAACGAAGTCCTCCGAGCCCGCGACGGCGACGAGGCCAACCGGCTTATCGCCGATGTCCTGGGCCGGAACGGCGCCGCCAAGGTCGCCAAGAGCAAATCCATGGTCGGGGAGGAGACGCATCTCAACGACTTCCTGTCGCGGCGGGGGATCGAGCCGCGCGAGACCGACCTGGGCGAGTGGATCGTGCAGCTCGAGGCCGAAGCGCCCACCCACATGGTTATGCCGGCCATCCACCTGACCCGGGCCGACGTGGCCCGGATCTTCGCCCGCCGCCTGGGCCGCCCCGTGCCCGAGGAGATCCCGGCGCTGGTCCGGATCGCCCGCGAGGAGCTCCGCCGCGAGATCTTCACCATCCCGGCCGGCTTCATCGGCGCCAACGCCCTCGTCGCCGAGAACGGGGCGGTCATACTCGTCACCAACGAGGGCAACGGACGCCTCGTCTCGACCGTCCCGCCCGTCCAGGTCGTCCTGGCCTCGATCGAGAAGGTCGTCCCGACCATGGCCGACGCCGCCCTCCTCCTCCGGCTCCTGCCCCGGAATGCGACCGGCCAGGTCTTTACGAGCTACGTGTCGTTCATCGCCGGCGCCGGGGACCATCCCCGGACCGTCATCCTCCTCGACAACCACCGCTCCGAGATCCTGGCCGATCCCGTTTTCCGCCAGGTCCTGCGCTGCATCAAATGCTCGGCCTGCCTCAACGTCTGTCCCGCCTACAAGGTCCTGGGCGGCAAGGAATTCGCCCACGTCTACATGGGCGGAATCGGGACTCTTCTGACCGCCTGGGTCCACGGGCTCAAGGAATCCAAGGCCATGGCCGGGCTATGCCTGGGATGCCACCGCTGCGAGGACTATTGCGCGGCTAAGATCAAGATCGCGGACCTCGTCATCGCCCTCAGGGAGCGGCTCAACGAGCAAATCGGATCGCCCCTCTGGAAGCGGTTGGCCTTCGAGGGCGTCCTGGCCCGTCCGCCCGTCCACCGGGCCGCCTTCCGGGCGGCGCGGGTCGGGCGGCCTCTGCTGTCCGGAAAAGACGGATACCTGCGGCGGTTGCCCTTTCCCTTCCGGAAATACGACCGTTTCAGGGCCGTCCCCGCCCCGGCGAAAAAGACCTTCAGCAAGCTTTTTAAAAAGAGTGGACTGGGCGGCGGTCAAGCCGCCGGCAGGGGCCGGATCACGATCTTCGCCGGATGCCTGATCGAGCATTTCTATCCCGAGATCGGGATGGACGCGGCCCGGGTCCTGAAAGCGCTCGGATACGGGATCGACCTCGCGCCGGCCGCCTGCTGCGGATTCCCCTCGGCGAACGGAGGGTTCCCGAGGTCGGCGCGCAAGTCCTATGAAAAACTCATGGAGGCGATTCGCGCGAGCGAAACGGTCGTAACTCTTTGTCCGACCTGCACGACCATGCTCGGCCACGCCGGGCCGGACCTGGCCGGGGACGAAGCCGCCGGCCTCGCGGACAAAATCATCTCATTCGCCGAGTTCCTGGAGCGGAAAGAAAAGAAAGGATTGGCGCGGGTTCTTTCCAAGAGGTCGGAGCCGAATGTCCTGACCTACCACGAATCCTGCCACCATAAATATTACCTCAAGGCCGCGGAGGCGACGAGGTCCGTTTTAGAAGCCGCGACGGGTTCCAAGATCAAGGACATGCCCGAGACCGCGACATGCTGCGGCTTCGCCGGGAGCTTCTCGGCCGACCACCCCGAAGTGTCGGAGGCCATCTTGGCCGAGAAACTCGACGCCATTAAAGAGACCGGCGCCGGGACCGTCGCCCTCGACTGCCCGGGCTGCCTCCTCCAGATCCGGGGCGGCTGCCGCCGGCAAGGCCTCGCCGTCGAGGTCCGCCACACCGCCCAGCTCCTGGCCGAGCGACTGAATAAACGTAATTCTTGACAGGCCCCCTTTTTAATTCTATCTTTGATCTCCGAATGAGCATGAAGATGAGGAGGACGGCGTCTTTTTCGATCATGGCCCTTGCCCTTTGTCTCGGAAGGATGCCGTGCTCTCAGGCCGCTGCGCCGAATGATCTGTCAAAACGGATCGACGAGATCCTGAACAGGCCCGGGTTGAAGAAAGTCCATTTTTCGGCCTGCGTCGTCTCCCTATCGGATATCATCCTCGATGTTTCCGTCTTCGACGAGCAACGCGTCCATCCCGGCTGGCCGGCGAACCAGCTCAATCAGAAATACGCCTGCGAGGTCAGCGGCCTTAATTATCGCGGCAACTGCGCGGACGTCGCCGGGCTCAATCAGGGAGGCCGGATCGTGATATCCCTGGAGCCGCCGACCGATTATGTGAATCTGATCAACGCCGTCCGGCCCCGGTCTTATGGCCGGAGCCGGATCAGCCTGGATCGGACAGAAGTTCCCGGCGAGCTGATCGTCTCGGGAACTTGCCGTGACCGGGCCGGCCCGTACTCTTTCGCCGTGGAGAACCCGGCCCTCTTCTTCAGCCATCTGCTCCGGGACGGCCTGGTCAAAGCGGGGATCCGCGTGACCGGCCAGATCTTGGAGCGTCCCATGCCCGACGACGCTGACTACCGGCCGCTGGCCGAATACCGGACCCTGCTGGGCGATTGCCTCACGATGGCCAATAAGGAGAGCCTGGGGCTGGCCGCCGAAGCGCTCTTCAAGCGACTGGGAGCTCAAGCCAACCCCGACGGCAAGGGAGGCAGTTGGGAGAGCGGCCGAAGGGTCCTGTCCGATTATCTGCGCGAGCTGGGGGTTGACGACGGCGATTTTTATCTTTCCGACGGGAGCGGCCTCAGCCGGGACAACCGCTTGAGCGCTTGGGCCCTGATCCGGGTTCTTTTGCACTTGGCCGGCCGTCCCGACTGGGACTTTTTTGAGAGCACGCTGGCCGTCGGCGGGATGGATGGGACGATCGAGAAGCATTTTTGGGAAAAGACCTACCGCGGCCGGGTTCGGGCCAAGTCCGGCTATCTCAAGGCCGTGAGGGCCCTATCGGGCGTCGTCCACACGGACGGAGGGGATTATATTTTTTCCTTCCTGGCCAACCGGGGCGGCAACGGGACGCGTCTGGCCATCGATGCGGCCGTCAAGGCCATCGTGGATTGGGGCGCCGCGGGGGGGGACCCAGGCAACTATTTCGTGATGAAGTAAAAAGCGAACCCCAGGCCCGCTCCCAAAACGAGGGCTATCACAAAGCAAGCGCAACCCAGAAAGACGGCCCCCACGGGTTCTCCCAAGGACGGCTTGGTTTTATATTTGTCTTCCGATAACGCCCAGAACACAACGTTCCAGAAGGCCGAAATAAAGCCCGCCAGGATCCCACTGAAGATAAAAACGAGCGGAGACACATAAAATAGGGTACGACACAGAAAACAGGCGGCGAAGACAAACAACGGCAGGCCCGTATTTTTCAGTAAGAAACCCATGAAGACCCTGTTTTCATCCTCTTTGTGGATGAGGGCATCTTTGCGCTTCAAACGCCGGTGCAAGAATACATCGTACAGGACAAGAATCAAACCAGCAACTGCGGCCAGGCTTTCGATGATGATTAATGTTGATTTCATGTTGTCCTCCTTTCGGCCTCGCGGCGGCCGGCCATGACTTCATGCTCGAAAGCCAGGTACTCGTCAAAATACGCCATCCGGTCGTTAAGAACGGGGACAATGTTCAACCCGTCATGATACTCCAGGTAGTGGATGCCCAGCAGGAATTTCTGGTCCTGGGTGATGAGCGACAAGCAGCCCTCCCACAGGAAATCGGCGATGCGGCTTTCGTCCTTGAGCGCGTCAATGATGCGGCGTTTGAATTCCGACCGCCGGCCGAAGGCGTCGGCCAGGCCGCAGGCGACGATCTTGACCTCGCGGTCAAGGCCCAGCCGGATCATGTCCCGCAGATACCCGGCCATCATGCCGCCCGAAACAATTTCGTCCAGGTAAACCAGGCAGCGGTATTCGTGGAGGACCGGCCGAAGACGCTGCAATTCCAGGATGTTGTTAAAGCGGCCGGAAGCGGGCCTGCCCTGATGATTGACGATCCCGGATTCCGCGGGGTGGAACACGAAACTCGAGGTGACGGGATGATAGACATCGAGCTTGAGGTCCGGCAGGAACTGCCCGACCGCCTTCCAGATCGGCCAAGCCCCGCGTAGCGGCGCATAGACCAACGTTTTTTCCGCGCCGACCGTGTCCCTAAGCCTTGATGCCAACCGCATCGCGGCCTGACGATAGGAGTTGTTCCGGTCCGGGTCATTGACGTAGTTTTTTTCGTGGGCGTGGCGCCGCCTGAAACAGGCGCTTCCGGGAGGAGCCGACGGCCGAATCCGCCTGAAGCCGTTCCGCCCGCCGAAAGCGCAGCCACAATTCCATGCTCGAGCTCCGCCGCTAGCTTGATTGATTGCGGGATCGCTTTCGGTCCGTTGGTCTCATCGGGGGAAGCTTTTTTTGTCTGGCTCATCTGATTATCTCCGCTAATTTTATCGGTGCGGGGATTCCGATGAAAAAGTGTGTAGGGGGCGGGAT
>Ga0315285_10008429_pt1 | contig 10567 bp, 12 predicted proteins | sample YL17G09_36_MG_FD_203698 | JGI IMG/M metagenome (GOLD analysis project Ga0315285, IMG submission 203698) | Sediment microbial communities from Yellowstone Lake, YNP, Wyoming, USA - YL17G09_36 | ecosystem: Environmental > Aquatic > Freshwater > Lake > Sediment | place: USA: Wyoming | collected... | reverse complement strand
TCTTCGTCGAGCAGGGTCTGAACCTGCTGAATGATCACGGCCGCCTCGGCTACATCCTGCCACACAAGTTCTTCAACGCGCAGTACGGCGAACCATTGCGCAAGCTGATTGCGGACGGTGGCCACCTGCGGAGCGTGGTTCATTTTGGGGACCAGCAGGTCTTTGCCAATGCGACGACCTACACGTGCCTGCTCTTCCTTGACGCCCAGCCGCACGAGAGCTTCCACATCGCCAAGGTCACCGACCTTGCCGCATGGCGCCGTGACCGTTCCGCCACCGAGGGAGACCTTCCCGCGACCACGGCCACCTCGGCCGCATGGAACTTCGCCGTCGGCACTGGAGCGGCCCTCTTCGAGAAGTTGAACAAGATGCCGGTGAAGCTAGAGGATGTGACACTGCGGATATTCCAAGGCATCAAGACAAGCGCTGATGCCGTGTACATTTTGGAGGAGCGTGAACAAGGGAGCACAGACATTCGCATCTACTCGCGAGCGACCGGACGGGAACACTCGCTAGAAACCGAGCTCCTCCACCCTCTCGTCAAGGGCGGCAACAGCAAGCCTTATGCTCTGACTCGCGGCAAGCTGCTTATCCTCTTCCCCTATTCGCGCAGCACGGGAACAATGGCACTCATCAATGACGAGGAGCTGCAGTCCCGCTTTCCACTTACTTGGGAGTATCTGTTGGCCAATAAGTCGCACCTTGAACAGCGCGAAGGTGGAAGAATGCGCGGTCCGAAATGGTATGGCTACATCTATCCGAAAGCACTCGACGTCATGCATCTACCGAAGCTCTTCACCCCCGATATCGCCCCGCGCGCGTCGTTTTCATTCGATGAGACCGGCGATATCTTCTTCACCGGTGGAGTAGCTGGAGGCTACGGGTTGCTTGTCGCGCCACCATACTCGCCGAAGTATTTGCTGGGGCTCCTCAACAGCAAGCTCCTGGATTGGATGCTGAAGAAGATCGCCACTTCCATGCGTGGAGGGTACTACAGTTTCGAGTCGCGCTTCATCCGAAACCTGCCCATCTGCCCCATCGACTTCACGAATCCCACTGACAAGGCGCTGCATGATGAGATGGTCCGCCTTGTCGACCAGATGCTGACGCTTCACCGTCAGCTCGCTGCCTCCGGCACCGACCGTGAGAAGTCCGGCCTTCAGCTCCAGATAACCGCCCTCGACCGCGCCATCGATTCCCTCGTCTTCCATTTGTATAACATCGGTCCAGATGAGGTACGTTCGATCCTGTCATTGCCTTAACGTCCCGTCATGACAGACGAGTGTTCTCCGAACTTGCCCGAGTCAGTAGAGAACCTGCTCACCAAGTTGGGGCAGCTCAAGGAGGAAGTCACACGGCAGTTGGTTAATGCCTGGCAAGCAGATGAGAGAGGGATCTTCACTACTGACCTGGTTGCTCTAGGAGCGGCTCGCAGGACATATGCTCTGGTTGATGGGTTTGTGGCACTGGTCAGACAGAGGAATCCGCTTTGTTGCGGCGCGCTCTTGAGGCTCCAATTGGATACTGCAATGCGTTTCCATGCCTGTTGGCTAGTAGACAAGCCCGAAGAAGTCGCGTTGGCGCTTCTTGACGACCGTCACCTTGACAAGATCAAGTCGCGCGAAGGGAAGTGGCTGGTAGACGCCTACCTTCACGAGCAGCTGTCAAAGCAGTACGGTGATTGGGTTAGCCGAGTGTATGGGAATACGTCGGGGTTTGTCCACTTCACCGGACGAGCCATGTTGGACGCCAGTACCGACCATGATCCTGATGCTCAACTCAAGACCGTGAGTCTCCAAGGGCCCGGGCGCATCTGGACGGAACCAGAGATGGTCGAGATGGTTTCGGCATTCGTTGAATCCGTTGGCATCACCGTTAATCTGCTGTATTCGTGGTCCTACACTAAGTCGCTAGGTGCAAAGCTCCGTTTGGCATCCGCGGAACTCAAACACCAGGGTGAAGGAGGCTCGTGCCAGCCCTGATGGCAGGGGACGACCGCGAGAAGTCCGGCCTTCAGCTCCAAATCGCCGCCCTCGACCGCGCCATCGACTCCCTGGTCTTCCATTTATATGATCTCTCGCCAAAGGAAGAAGAGATAGTCAATGGGTCGAACCCTGACCAAGGAGGTTGTGATGATTGATGACAAGTACCTGAGGATCCTTGCAGCCATTCACTATCTCAGCCGTCAGAATCCTACCATGCGGCACGTTCACTCGAATCAAGTAGAGGCGCTTCTGAGCATGAGTTATCAAGACCTGGTTCCGGCACTGCGGTACCTTGAAGGATCTGACCTGTTGACAGCAACGTGGGGTGGCTCGCACAGCGCTCTTGTTGCCCTCACAGCGACGGGCACTGACTATGTTGAACGTCCGCTAGACATGCTGCGTTCCCTAGAGAGATCCTTGACACAGACAAACACGATCAATGTTGGTGGCAACTTCAATGCCATCGAGTCCACTATCGTCCAGATGAACACCAGTGCTATTTCCAAGAGTGATGCAAACATCACGCTGGACAGCTTTGACACAGTAGTTCGGCAACTGCCTCCCGACCTAGCTGCGCCTCAGGGTATTCAGAAGAATCGAGACTCTCTCGATGCGAAGCTCCAAGCCGGCGACCGGCTTGGAGCAGCTGCTATCATCTCGGGTCTCGCTAAGGCTGCCACCGCCACCAAAGACGCAGCAGTACTGATTCAGACGCTGCCAATCATCTACAACGGGATCCGACTGCTGTTCCACCTGTCTTAGTCACTTTGGTGAACGGAACCTATTGATGACCGATTCAGATGACCTCATCAGAGACACGCCAGCCACTCCATTGGCTGTCAGCCGTTTCAAGAAGACGCTGGCCAAAGTCGGCAGCGAGGCAGCAGGACTGCTCAAATCCGTGCTCGTCGACGTGCTGACTGAGGCCACCAAGAAGGCCATTTAGCCCAAGTAGTGTCGTGTACTGCCCTCTATGATCCCTTTTGACGAATGCTGGATTCATCAGATAGAGAGACAATACGGTCTGAAGAGCAAATTGGAGCAGCCGAACATTTACCACATCGCCACAAATGCAAATATGGCACCTACACGCCATTTGGCAAACTGCTTTGTCGATAGTCTGCCAGAGAAGGCACAAATCAGGTTCATCCAGACACTCCGGAAGGAGCCAAGCTTCTCTGACGCGTTTCACGAGGTTGTTGTCGGAGAGATGTTGGCTCGATGCGGTCCCCTTCCACAATATGAACCTGAGCTGGTTCCCGGGAAGACACCTGATTGGTATCTACCTTCACGGAGTGGGCAAATTGCTTGTGCTGTCGAGGTAGTGTCTCGCAACCCTCAGGACGACTCTCTTGGGGAACTTGTCCTCCGTTTAGGACAAATTCCTCTTGGAGTTGTTCTGAACATGGAGTTTGCGTCGGAGCATGTTGTGCTGTTATCCGGTAAGTCTAAGAAAATCGTATCAGACGTTCGAAAATGGCTCGAATCTAGCGGCACAGTCCTCAACTCTACGTTGCAGACAGGTGAATTCTCTTTTACCGTACTCTCGATGCAATCCGGCGTTGGTCTCGTTTGTATCATCCGGGACCCCGATGCTGTCTGGGTAGACCCTGATCCGCTCAGGTCTCTGGTCGCTGACAAGGCGCGAAAATACGCAGGCGTCTGCCAGAAAAGCAGCATAGCTCTTGTAGTTGCGGTCGTCGCAGATGTAGCTACTGGATCGAGCATACCTAGCGCTATGGCAATGCTTTTCGGTAGTGTGAAGGTCCCGGTAGTTTTCAACAGAACGACGAAACGGACCATGTCCAGACCGTGGTATCGCGCCCACGATGGAATCTTCGAGCATTATCTGGGCCTGAGTGCGGTTGCCTGGGTAATGGAGAATAAGCCGGATATATGGACATCAACTCTGTTCATGAATCCCGCGTGCACCCTGCGTCTGCCCGACCAGGTACTGACAGGGCTGCAATCAACCATGGCAATAGCCGGCGAAACCTAACCGCCTCCACAGTGAAAGCATACGCTATTGGGGTAGTGACCGGGATTTGCGCGTGCACCACCTGTCAAGGCCAACTCTTGGGAGTGCCGGATCAGAGGTTGGCTTCATAGGTCGTTATGGAAATCTAGAAGTCTAGAATTCTTGACTTTCACCACTCTTGAGTTATATATGGATAAGAGGAAGGCATGGGGAAGAAACGCTTGCTGCTATTGTCGGAGGTGCTTGAGTTTCTGCATGGCGAGAACGCTGCGGTTCAGATCAAGTTCTGGGTAATCGCAGAAGAATTGGAGAGAGACGGGCAGTTATTCATGCCCCATGGCAGGAAATTGGAGCAGAATCTCTTCGAGATAAGAGTCAATGAACCGGAAGGCGCCATCAGGGTCTTCTATGTGTATGAAGGCGTCAGCCAACTGTTCGGCGTACATGCGTACAAGAAGGAGACCCGGAAGACGCCGCCGAAGGAACTGAGAGTTGCTCGTTCCCGTAGAGCATCCGTGGAGCGACGCCTGCAGGAGGAGAAGGGACGTGAAGAGCATTCGTGAAATGACAACCGACACGGAAGCGTATCGGCAGGAAATCAGCAGACTTATCGAAACTGATCCGAAGGCAAAGCAGGTATACATCGAGATGAAGGCTGAGCTGGCTGCCGCACGGCAGTTGCGCGAGCTGCGCAAGAGCGTCGGATTGACTCAGAGAGTCGTTGCCGAACGTATGGGCAGATCCCAGGAGTACGTGTCGAAGATCGAACATGCCGGATCTGATCTCGAGTACAGCACTATCGTCCGCTATGCATTGGCCTGTGGAGCTAAGCCCAGGAAGCTGGAGTTTGATCCACTCTGAGCAATGATCAACCGGCCGGAACCTCTGGCCAAGGTCTGGTCACATGGATGCTGGATGAGAGGTCAATTGGAGACGGTTCGTTGCACTACCATTCGTGCGCAGTACAATACCATTGTTGATATGACCTGAAGGAGCTGCTGTGGCGAGATCGATTGTGGCGCAAGTAGAACCAGCCATATTGGAATGGGCCCGTCGAACGTCGGGGTATTCGATCGAGGAGGCGGCCCGAAAAGTTGATGCCGAACCCGAGAAAATCACTGCGTGGGAGTCCGGAACCCAAACCCTGTCTATGGCACAGCTCCGCCAATTGGCGGACATCTATGATCGGCCCCTCGCCGCCTTCTATCTCGCGTCACCACCCAAGGAACCCAAGGCACTCCGTGACTTTCGCCACATGGCGAAGGGAGTTCAACAGCCCCCATCGCCAAAGCTCATCGCCGAAATGCGTCAGGCACGCTACAGACGGGCAGTTGCACTGGACGTCTACGACCAACTCAACGACAAACCCCCGCGCTTCACGTTGAGAGCTGACATGAACGAGGACCCCGTCACTGTCGCTGCCCGGATACGTGACGTAACGCGTCTGGACAACATTCAGAACAGGCGCGGAGGCGATGCACGTTCAGTATTGGCGTCGCTGCGTGTCTCAGTCGAGCAGTTGGGCCTCCTGGTATTTCAGATGTCTGACGTAGAGGTCGAGGAGGCGCGTGGTTTCTCGTTGACGGAATCGTCCTTACCTGTCATTGTTCTGAATGCCAAAGATGCGGTTACGGCACGCCTCTTCACGCTGATGCACGAGCTGGCACACCTCATGCTGCATGATGGCGGTATCTGCGATCTAGGCGATAACGACGTGGAGGTCTACTGCAATGCCGTTGCCGGAAACGCTCTTGTCCCTGCCGACCGTCTGCGTCAAGCTGTTGCAACATCCGTTCACCGAGGTGGTACAACGTGGAACGACGACGAGCTTGAAGACCTTGCCCATCGTTTCGCGGTGAGCCCTGAAGCGATCATAAGGCGCCTCCTGGATGCCGGGCTAACGACTCAGAAAGCATATCAGTCTAAGCGAGACGAGTATCTCAAACACTACGCAGACACGGCAAAGAAGAAATCCCGAGGAGCACCTTCTCAGCCGGTTCTCGTCCTGAGCCGTGCTGGACTCAGTTTTGCACGGTTGGTGCTGGAGGGCTATCACCAGGACCGTCTGACCCTGAGCGATGTTTCCGACTACCTCAGCGTCAATCTGAAACACCTCCCAGAGATTGAGCGTCAGGTGACAAAGCGGGTTCTTTCGCTGAGGACTGGAGTTTGATCTACAGTATCGATACCAGCTCTCTGATTGGAGCCTGGGTTCGGCTTTATCCGCCCGATGTCATGCCAGGTTTCTGGAAGGAAATGGAGCGCCTTGCACGAACCAAAGCTGTCTTCGCGTCAATCGAGGTTCTCAATGAATTGAAGCGCAAGGACGACGATGTTGCTAAGTGGGCAGGGCAACACAAGAACATGTTCGTTGAACCCGAGAAACAGGTCCAGGACGAAATGAAGATGATCGTGAGCCGTTTCCCAGGTCTTTCCAACTTGGACACCGGCAAATCCGTCGCAGATCCATGGGTCATTGCTCTTGCCAAAGTCCATCATGGCGTTGTCGTGACTGAGGAAGAACCGAGTCAGAACCCTGGCAAGAAACCACACATCCCTGATGTCTGCAACTTGCTGGAGATCGAGTGCATGAATGTCCTCCAATTCATCCGCGCTCAGAAATGGGTCTTTGAACTAAAGAGCACTCCTTGATATAGGTTTCTTCAGTTGAGACGCTGACGAGTCGAAGATTGCAGCAGCGCAGGGCGTGGAGAGCAGTAACGGGACAAGCTCGTCAGCGCAGACTGGGGCAGCAGGTGAGTTGAGCAACGACGCTAGGCGCCCATCATTTCCGGCTCTGATGGGGGTTCTTGAGATTTCCTCTCCTGATGAGCGATAAGCGACGTCACGTCCCTTCGCCAGTTGTTGGAGACTCTAGGACAACCTCATAGAGGCCTCGACTTTGTGTCTCAAGACCCGATCACGTTGCGCGACCAGACCTCTCGACATACAATAACAATATGAAATACTACATCATCGACGCGTTTACGGACAGGGTATTTGCCGGGAATCCGGCGGCAGTATGTCTCCTGCAGGAGCCGCTGACGGACGAGATTATGGCGTCCATCGCACGAGAGATGAACCTGTCGGAGACAGCGTTCGTCCTGTGGGAGGGCGACGCCTGGCGTCTGCGGTGGTTCACGCCGGCAGTGGAAGTACCACTGTGCGGCCACGGGACCCTCGCTACTGCCCGGGCGCTGCGCGAGGCCGGCATCGTGAAAGGCGACGAGGTCTACTTCCGCAGCCTGAGTGGGGACCTTGCAGCCCGGTACCACGGCGACTGGATCGAGCTCGACTTTCCGTCGCTGCCTCCAACGTCTGCGCCGGTCCCATCAGCGGTCCTCGAAGCTCTGAGACTGGACAGTCCTCCCCGCTGGGCCGGTGTCAACGCGCACCACTACTGGCTGCTCGACCTTGGGTCGGCCACCGCCGTGCGTGCCCTGGCGCCTGACCGTGCAGCCACGATGGCGCTCGACCTGCCCGGCATTGTCGTGACGGGAGCGGGTGATACGCCGTATGACTTCACGTCCCGCTTCTTCGCGCCCGCCGACGGCATCTTCGAGGACCCAGTCACGGGGTCTGCGCACGCGGCCTTGACGCCCTATTGGAGTAGCGTGCTTGGCAGGACTGATTTCGTTGCCTACCAGGCATCTTCGCGTGGGGGCATCCTGAAGGTGCGCCTGGCAGGCGACCGCGTACTCATCGCAGGGAAGACCGTGGTGGTGGCCACAGGAGAGCTGCGCATTCCCTGATGGACCGCTTGTGAGATCACGCGTGCAGACGCAGGAGAGGAGTCGGCTATGAGCCTCCCTGGGCTGACCTTCAGACCTGCGACATGCGACGACGCGCCGTTCGTGACACCTCTCATCTACGACATCGCCCACAGAGACCTCGACCGGCTGTTCACGAGTCTTGCCGCCAGGCTGTCACCTCTCGATATCATCGAGAGGTTCTACCGGGCTCCCGGCGGGATGTTCTCCTGGCGCAACACGGAAATCGCACTCCACGATGGTCTCCCGGCGGGCTTCATCACTGCGTACAGGGCGGCGTCAAGGAACGGCAGCTCCACCTGGCTGGCACGGGCTGCTGGACAGCTCGGGGTCCACGCGCTGCTGCTCCTTGCGTGGCGAGGCGTGGTCGTGGCCAGAGCGATGCAGCGCAACCTGCCCGGCAGTTGGTACGTTGCATTCGTCGGTGTGGACCCGCTGCAGCAGTCACTTGGCATCGGTTCCTCTCTCATCAAAAGGTCCATCCAGACGGCTCGCGCGTCCAGGTGTCCCTGCGTCGAGCTGGATGTCGACATCGACAACCTACGTGCTCAGGTGCTGTACGAGCGACTTGGGTTCCACGTCCTGCACGCCGAGCGCCGGAGAACGTCCTCCATCATGGTCCAGAGTCGCCGAATGGTCCTGCAGCTGCAGGAATGAGCCGAAGATGCACACGACACAGTCTTAGGGCTGCGTGGACCCGCAGGCAGGAAGAGGACTGGATTCCCGCATGCGCGGGAATGACGGACCAAAGGACTAGGTCTCGGTCATGCCTTGCCTTGACCTGTGAAGACAGTGTGAATACCTTGATAAGGAGAATGCGCGTCATCTGCGTCGTATATGTGAAAGGGTACTGACACGGCACCACCCCGGCACGGGGAAGCGAGAAGGATGGAGGGGGCACGGGCATGGCATGGATGACACTGGTCTATCCTGACCACACGACGACGCGGCTCCACAGCAAACCACAGAAGATAAGGGTGGACCGCGGGGGTTGGTATGCCGAAGGGCTGGCGGCTCTGTCCGCGACGCTCAAGCGGGCCGGCCACACGGTGAGCCTCCTGCATGTGATGCAACCACCGACACGTGAAGAGTTCGCCGCACACCTGGCCGCGACACATCCAGACGTCGTCGGGTTCTCCGTACGTACGAGCGCCTTCCCATCAGTCAGTGAGTGGACTGGCTGGGCGAAGGATGCCGTACACACACCCATCGTCTGGGGCGGCTATCATGCCTCTCTCGCACCCGAGCACTGCATGAGTGTCGCTGGTGTCGATGCCGTCGTGCAGGGCGACGCTGACCTGGTGCTACCTCGGCTGGTGGACGCCTGGATCACCGGCAGGACACCACGTGACATCCCCGGCGTCTGGTGGCGCGACGGGCAGGAGCTCCGCCATGAACCGGTCGGTCCCCTGGTGCCAAACCTCGATGAGCTACCGATCCCGGATTTTGGGCTGTTCGACCGCAGTCGGCTCATTGCCACCCGCACGCAGACCGCACTCGGTATGCTGTCGCGTGGGTGTCCCTTCAGCTGCACCTACTGTACCAACCACGCCTTCCGGGCCCTCTACCCCAATGCAAAGGACTATCACCGGTCACGCACTCCTGAAGGAGCCATCGCCTACATCCAGGCGCTGCGGGCCTGGTATCCCGAGGTGCGCGAGTTGCGCTTCCTGGACAACGTCTTTGGCATCTCCACAGACTGGCTTGCCCAGTTCGGCGAGCTGTACAGGCGCGAGGTCGGCCTCCCGTTCGCCTGCGACCAACGCGCCGAGCTGCTGACCCAGGATACCGTCCGGCTGCTGGCCGACATGGGCTGCAAGCAGCTCTACCTAGGCATCGAATCGGGCGACGAGGAGCTGCGCCGCCGAACACTGGGCCGTACGATGAATAACGAGCTCCTGGTCCAGGTGCACGAACGGCTGCACGCGGCGGGCATCCGCGTCTTTGCGTACAACATGGTGGGACTGCCCGGCGAAACACGCGCGACGGCTCTGCTGACCCCCAAGCTCAACGCACAGACGTGCACGGACGACGCCTGTATCAGTGTCTTCTCGCCCTATCCCTCGACGGTCCTGTATGACGTCAGTATCAAGGACGGGTCTGTCGCCGAACCCATCGACTACACACGCCTGACCTTTCTCGACCAACCTGGCTTCCGCACGGGAGAGGTCGCGTTCATGGCTCTGTCCTTCAACATACTTCGCCGATGGTACCGACGGCACGGCACAGACTCGCGCATGGGTCGCCTGATGGACCACATGGTCCTGTCGCCCCACCTGCCCATGCGCTTCATCGTCGCCACCACCGAGCACTGGGAAGGGGAACGGGAGATAATGAAATCCTTCCTGCGCAACCGCGCACCCGGCGTCTTCCTGTTCCTTAAGCGCCTGCTTCGCGGACGCGTCGCTCCCACGCCACACGCCGGCCACGGACATCAGGAAGGACCTCCTCGCTCCTGATGTCCTTTCTGCAAGGTTCGCCATCCTGGCTCCACGGGCACGTCTGGGTTCGTTGGCCTTGCCCACTTGCCCCGCGCGCGTAGACTGAGAAGCCAGGAGGCATCACAATGGCGACAGAGATGATCCACCTGCACATAGAAGAAACCGGAGAGGAAGTCCTTTACCCACGAGGGGTCCGTCTGGAATCGCTGGCAAAGGACTACGCAGCATACCACACGTCACGCATCATGGCGGCACGCGTCAACAACGACATCCGTGAGCTGTTCAAGACGCTGAACCACGACGCTACGGTCCGCTTCATCGACATGACGATGGAAGACGGCGCACGCATCTACCAGCGTGGTCTCGTGTTCATTCTGTATGCTGCGGCACGCG
>Ga0315285_10008428_pt1 | contig 10568 bp, 11 predicted proteins | sample YL17G09_36_MG_FD_203698 | JGI IMG/M metagenome (GOLD analysis project Ga0315285, IMG submission 203698) | Sediment microbial communities from Yellowstone Lake, YNP, Wyoming, USA - YL17G09_36 | ecosystem: Environmental > Aquatic > Freshwater > Lake > Sediment | place: USA: Wyoming | collected... | reverse complement strand
TCTGGCCATGACTGGTTTCATGTTTACAGAGTATGGAAAACAGCCGCCCATATCAGCAAGGAAGAGAAAGCAGACCTGTTCACTGTACAGCTTGCAGCTCTTTTGCACGACATTGCAGATTGGAAATTCAACTCCGGGGATGATACAGTAGGTCCAAAAACTGCAAGAAAATGGCTTGAAACAATACATGTCGCGGAGGAAGATATCTCACATGTATGTGAAATTATAAAAGATTTAAGCTTCAAAGGTGCTGGAGTCAAAACCCAGATGAGAACAAAAGAAGGAATGATTGTCCAGGATGCAGACAGATTGGATGCAATTGGAGCAATTGGAATAGCAAGATGTTTTGCCACAGGAGCCAAGTTTGACAGGGAGATATATAACCCAGACATAAAACCTGGTTTCCATAAGACATTTGAGCAATACAAGAATGCAAAATCCCATAGCATAAATCATTTCTATGAAAAACTACTTCTTCTAAAGGATTTGATGAATACAAAAACCGGAAGAAAGATAGCAGAGGGAAGACACAAATTTATGGAGCGATATCTCGACAGATTCTACAAAGAATGGGAAGGAAAAGACTAATTGATCAGATCAAATAATATAAAATGTAATGTAAAATGAAAACCACAACTATTTTATATTCTAAGAATATATGATTTAGCATGGGTGACAAAGGAGATTTTAGACTTCCGAAGCAGTGTTTGCTTGTAAAAAATAATGTTAATACCAGTAAGTTTGCAAGAAACTTCAATTCTTTTTTTAAAAATCAACAAACAGATAGCATCAAAACTGCAAATTCTGAATTTAAACCAGAGATGGAACTGGCAGAGTTAAAGGAAAAAGGATTTAGAGAATTATCTAAAAACTGCTTTTCTAAGAGAACTTCTTTTGGCCTGGTAATGTATGAATTGAATGGAAAAAAATTCAGAAGAATGAGGTAAAGAATGAGGTAAAGAGTGAGGCAAAGGGTACAACAAACTAGATAAAAGCAGCAGATTTTACGGATTATTTTAATTTTCTAATTTTTCGAAAATTCGAGGAAAATACAAAAAGCCAAAACGAAACATATATAAATTAGAAATACGTATATTTTCTTGCAGATAAGAGGAAAAGATAAGAGAAAAATAATGGAGTCGAGATAATATGTCAGTAACTATATTTTCACCTGCTTTGGTGAATGGCCTCACGAAGGAATACAAAACATTAGTCGAACAGTTAGAAAGATCAACTTTTTCTGATACCAAGAAAAATTGGAACATTACGGGCTTGAAATGGAAAGAAATAATGAACCTCTATAATGAGTGGGCAAAGAGTCCCGATGCTCAGACGCCAAAAGGATTGGCCACTAAAATCTCTTTTGTGAATTCAATGGAAAGGATGCTGAATGCAGGAATGAATCCTGTCGTAAGAGCTCCGAAAAAAGAAGTCGAGCAAATCTATAAGGTGTGGAATGATATTGCGTCCAACACAAAAGTACAAGGGCATGCCTTGAATGAAAACAGCAATCTTTCGTTTGAATATGGACTTTACCACGATGATGAAGAGATGTTGGGAATGGTTGCTGGAATAACACAGCCACTGAATTTAGTCAAGGCAACTGGTTTGATAAGGGCAACCACGTTGGACCCGGAACTTGTAAAAACTTTCTTTTATCAGGCAAGAAACATGCTCAGAACATTTATGCTGGAGGATAGATTACGTTTTCTCCAGATATCAAAAGAGAGAGCCTCAAAAATACTTGCAAGGTTAGTCACAACTGAACTTAAGGCACCAAAAGATTTTGCAGCTTATGAACATCTTGCACTTTCACAGAAGGACCTGCCAAAATTTATAAAAGAAGTCATACTCGATAAAGGCAAAGGTCTCTTTAACTTTCCTCCGTTTGTTGTCCAGCATGGAAAGGATGCGTTAGTTGTAACAAGGAACAGCATGCTACACGCAGGTAAGAAAGCAATTGGTATAAAAGATACCAAAACCTGGATGGAAGTGCTAAATGCGCTTGCAGGAGAATCTGGCGGTATTAGGGGGGCGTCAGCGCATGCTGTAAAAAACTTGAAAGTGAGTGAGAACTATATAGCAGACGGGCTTATGATACACTACAAGAACTTGCTCATAACATGTTTCAAAAACGAAAAAGGAACATATTTCTTGTATGATATAAAGAAGCTTTCCGGTGCTGAAAATGCAGTTGGAATGCTGTCAAAGCCGTGGTGATAATATGAATGATACAAAAATCAAATATGATGATCAAAAACCAATTGTTGATAAAATGGTGAATGATCAAGACAAAAGAATGAAGAGCTTGCTGGTCGAGGGAGCAGCAGGCAGTCCTTTGACCGCAGCTATGGGGGTAGTAGATAGGACTATTGAGAAGAACCCCGGAATTACTGCCAAAGAGTCAAAGAAAGGATTGAATTTCAAGTTATATTATGATGAAGAAGTAGATGTTTTAACAATTCAGTTTGCAGATGAGACCGTGAAAATTGCAGACAGAAGGTGCTTGGAGAGCGCAGATGCATTCTATGATTTTGATTCAATTGGGAATCCAATCAGAATAGAGCTCCCGAAATTCTCTGAGAATTATAGTATGCAAAATGAAAACAAGCTTCCATTAAAGCACAGAGGAGAAGGGATCATAGATGTCAGGTACAATAAAGACAATGATGTTCTTTACATTCATTTCGGAAAATGCCCCGAAACCTCTGAGGAAAACCCAAACCTCTATGGTGTAATGAATGAGTACAATGAGGAAGGCAAGACTGTAGGTTATACAATTGTCTCATTTGCAGAATTCTTCTATCGTGGAAGAGAAGATCTTCCAACTCTTAATGTAGAGATCTAAAATTTAGTAATCAGAAGCAGTGTTGAATACAAAAATCCTCCATTTAACAAACTAAATTCAACATGAGTGACCGCGCGGGGAACAGGGAGCGCAGCAAACCGAACAACCACTAAAATTATATAGTCCCTAAGAGCTAATATTTGTGTGAATAGCATGAAGCTACATGTCGAACCAAGAATCGTGAAAATATGGGCGCAATTCAAAAAAGAAAAACCTCCCTGCTCCATAGCGCTTGATGGCTATGTAAAAGGGGAACCAAGATTTGATGCTAAAGGATCTTATGCTAATTTTAACCACCATGAAGATGTGGACAGGCTTGCCACAAGAAGCACCTGCTGCCAGGTGCATGTTGCAATAAAACAGGGATTAATTGATAATTACAGGACAAATGGAAAGGTTGAAGGCAATATATTTGTTAATGATCCAGACCAGGATACTTCTCTTGCCTACTGGCTTCTGCAAAATCATGAAAGGATTTTAGGCAGGAAGAGCGAGCCATTGATCAACCGCCTGGTGAACCTAATAGATTTGCTTGATACTACTGCAGGAGTGTATCCTATCGATCCATTGTCTGAAACAATGAGAAAGATCGCATGGATATTTGAGCCATATACAAATGCAAGAATAAATGGCAGGCTATTCAAAATGGATGCATCTGAAATGGAAAATGTAATCGAAGCTGTCAATGAAAGGATCTCCAGGCATGTGATGGGAGAAATTTGTGAAATCGAACCTGACTGCAGATATGAAAGAATAGGCGGCGGAGATAACTGGGCAATGATAAAAAAATAGGATATTATGCCAGAAGCAAATTATTTGCAGAAGGAGCAAATGCATTTGTTTCAGTTAGAGACAATGGAGATGGAATATACAGTTATTCAATCGGAATAATGACTCCATTTGTAAATTTCCCATTAAATAAGATATACGGGCTTCTGAACAAGGCAGAAGGGATACCTAAAGAAAGCACAGATTGCTGGGGCGGTGGAAATACTATCGGTGGCTCTCCAAGAAAATCAGGAAGCAGGCTCAAGCCCCAAGAATTGGAGAAATTGATAAATGACTTCTCCCAGGGCTAAAGCCCTGGGTTTCTTTCGGGATTAACTGAACTCAAGTATTATCTGCTTCTCGGTTTTCATCTTTTGTTCGGACTCGACTTGATTTTCTATATAGTTTGCGATAGTTTCGGGATTGACAACTCCGATACTTCTGTAAAATTTTCCAGGACTCCAAAAATGTCCTTCAGGATATCTCATTCTGAATCCAGGAAAGCTCTCAAAAACTTCGTGCGCCGAAATTCCTTTGAAATATTGAAAGACTTGAGAGATTGAGTATTTTGGAGGAATGTCGACAAACAAGTGTACGTGATCACTCATCACTTTCATTGCAAGAATTGGAATCTTATATTTTTCTGAAATTTTCCTGAAAACCTGTTCCAGAAAGATTTTTACATGTTCACTTCTCATTGAATTATATCTGTACTTTGGACAAAATTCAAGATGATACAAACTTTGTCCGATTGCATGGCTTCCGCTAACTAAATCTATATTCATGTTTTGGGCTCCGGAGTAGCAAGTAGCAGCCCAGCAAGATCAAGCTGGGCACTGCTACTCCAAAGATATTTATAAAAAGAAGTAAAGATTATGTAGCACAATTCATCCGCTGACTGAACTCAGCGGTCTTCTTGTGCCTGCAATACATAAGTTGTTTTACATTCTCTTTTTACCTGGCAGCCAACTTTAGCCTTGGCTTCAGCTCTTCAGAGGTTATTTTATAAAGTTAACGAATAAATGTATACCAAGGTGATGTTATGCCAGAAATCGAAATAAAGAAACTAAACATCATGTCTGTGGCTAAACTATATGCGGTCTTTGGAGCTATCTTTGGACTGATATATGGGATATTAATCATGATCGTTGGATCCGCCATAGGACAAGGTGCTTTAGGAGTAGTAGGTCTGATTCTCGGACTGATTGGAGGAATAGTCTGTGGACTCATCGGTGGTGCAATTGGTGCACTGATATACAACCTGATAGCAGGATGGGTCGGCGGAATAAAATTTGAATCGTAAATCTGCATCTTTTTTTCTATTTTTTCTTTTTTATTTTATCTTTTCCTAATATTCTTTTTCCTTTTTATAGAGATTATGAAATATGATATATCTTCCAATTTTATAATTGTTTCGAATGTTATCATTCTATGAGAACAGGTCATGCTGATTTACCCCTTCACCCAGGCAGGTGCCCTCCTTGGCTATTTGGAAGGATGAAAAAACTCGGTGGAGCAATTACTGAAGTTATCGTGCTAGAATATGGCATGGATGAATATATTCGCAGGCTCTCAGATCCTTACTTCTTCCAGTCCTTAGGCTGTGTTCTCGGGTTTGACTGGCACAGCAGTGGTTTGACCACCACAGTTTGCGGAGCATTAAAGGAAGCATTGAACGAAGCCAATCAGGGAGTTGTATTCTTAGGTGGAAAGGGAAAAACATCAAAGAAAACTCCTGATGAAATCCAGGATTTGGGAGAAAAATGGAATCTCTCTTCAGCAAAAATCAAATCTCTCACCTATGCAAGCAAGGCAGCAGCCAAGGTTGACAATTCACTTTTGCAGGATGGATATCAATTGTATCATCATTCTTTTGTCATGACTGAGCAGGGCAAGTGGGCAGTGATCCAGCAAGGAATGAATGATTTCAACAAATATGCCAGAAGATATCACTGGCTGAGCGATAACGTAGTAAATTTTGTCATTGAACCTCATTCTGCTATCTGCTGCGATTCAAAAGGAGAATCTGTCCTCAACATGACCGCAAAAGAAAGCAGCGAGGCACAGAAATCAAGTGTGGAATTGGTTAAGGAAAGTCCTGAAAAAATCCTTAGACCAATAAAGGAAAATAAAGATGCCAAGCAATCCCTGCTGGCAGACTACGGGTTTTCAATGGGAACAAAGCATGAAATTGATTTGCACCTCTACAAAAAATTGATGGACTTGAAGGAATTCCAGCCAAAGAATTATGAAGAGCTGGTGATGTTCAAAGGTGTTGGACCAAAAACCGTTCGAGCTCTTGCACTAATGAGCGAACTTATCTATGGTGCAAAACCAAGCTGGAAAGATCCCGCACGCTATTCGTTTTCTCATGGTGGCAAGGATGGCTTCCCGTATCCCGTCGACCGCCCGTTAATGGATTCTTCGGTCGAGATGTTGAAGTCAGCGGTAGAAGAAGCAAAAGTTGGAAATGATGAAAAACTGAAGGCAATGAGAAGGCTGAAAGATTATTTCAGTTAATTCTCAAAGCATAGCTATTACTACATTGCATTCTGCAGCTGCTGATAGACCTTTCTCTTTAGCTTGCTCAAGCTTTCTGGATCATCGTTGATTCCTTCCACTAAAGGTTCTGCATATTTGAATATTGTCTCAGCACCCTTGTCTGTTATGTTGGAAGGAATGTAGTATGTCACTTTTTCCTGCTCGCGGTCGACTTTCTTCTCCATCGCGAAAAGCAAGTACTGGCTTAGGCGTATGTTTCCTCCCGGGTACAGGATGTTTACTACGCGGGGCATCACAAGATCCGAATATCCTGTGTACTCGCCTGTTCCTGCGGCTGGTTTGTCTGGTCTGTCTTCCAATTTGCTCAGGACTTTCAGGAACGGCTCAAGATACACATAGAACTTACTGCCTGGATTCATGTCCAGAATGTATTTGTATGGCTCTATGTTCAGCGCATTCTGCATGCTGCCAAGTTTCCTCATAAAATCAAGGCTTTTTGCAGGATCGTCCAGGAAGAAGCTGACTCCTTCCTGTATTGGAAGCTGTGAATGTATTGTGAATCCATTGTTAACCAGTCTTTTCACAGCCATTAATGCCTCTGGCGTTATCTGGTAATGATTCGCGATATGCGTGTTGAATTTGATTTCCTTTCCTGTCTCCTCCCTGAAATCCTTGAGAAGCTGGAACAGACCATCATCTATCCTTGGCTGCAGGCCCTGGAATATTGCTCCTGTGCATATGCGGACCACTGCGAGATGTTTCGCATTCTTGAGCTGTTCGAGCGCCATCCCTAAGTAGTTGTTCGGCGCCATGAGCGGCTCGCCGCCGCTGATGACTATGGCCTTGATATCAGGATTCTTGTTGAGCCACTTGACGAGCTCATACATCTGCACCCCCATAGTTGCTAAAGTCACTCCGTCAGTATCAGATCCCTCGCCTATAACGCGACCTTCCCTGGTATAGAATCCCTTGTAGCATCCTGCGCACCCTATTGGACAGTTCGCATGAATGTTCACAAGAACAACATCCTTGAATTTGCGCGAGCATATGTACATGTTCCTGCCGCCCGCTTCTCCTCCAACTTCCGCAGTGATTTTTGCAGTTGGTATGAAGAGTCCGTAAGGATCTTTCTGCCTGAATTCCTCATAATTCCCAGCTGGAATGTATTTTGTCAATACCTCTTTTGGCAGCAGGAAATTCAATGGAAGTATACTGAGATCATATCCGAGATTCTTATTTCCCAGTATTTTTTCTGCTTCAGCTGCCTCTGCAGCAGTGATCCTCCCCTCGGACAGCAAAATCCTAAGTCCTTCTATGCCTCTCAATCTGTGTTCAATATGGAACTTGAATGTCCCCCAGTCCGAATACTCAATCCCGAACTCGGCCATCACTTCCTTGAGAATTTTTTCTCTTGCACTGGCTTTCATTTCAGGCCACGCAATTCCAGCTGTTTCAGCCTGTCTCTTCAGCTCCTCAGAATCCGGAATGTTGTTGAGGTAAGAAGTGCGGAGATGGTTGAAGAACTCCGAAATAGTGCCTCCTCTCCTTGAGAGCTTGCTGCACAGGGTTAGCATTCTTTTCTCTTGTTCCCCCTCGGACATTCTTATACTTATATTCTTCGTTTTCATGAAATAATATGGTGGTTCAAGTATAATAATTTTTATACTACTGAATAGTAGTAATATTTATAAAACAATAGAACAAATAAATTCATGGGAAAAGTTGAAGATGCACTTGCAAATTTCGGATTGACGCAGAATGAAACAAAGGTTTACCTTGCGTTGCTGGAACTTGGATCAACAACGACTGGTGCATTGATCACAAGGACGGGTCTTCATGTGCCGAGAGTATATGATTCACTTAGAGGCCTGATCCACAAGGGCCTTGCATCCTTTGTAATGAAAAACAAGAAGAAGTATTTCGAAGCAGCTAATCCTGAGCACTTTATCGAGGTTCTCAAAGACAAGGAAAGAGAAATGGATGAAGCAGTGCCAGAACTCAAAAAACTCAGGCAAATCCCTGAATTAAAGTTTGAAGCAGCAACAATATTCAAAGGAAAAAGAGGCCTGAGGACTGTTCTCGATTCGATTCTTTCGGAACTAAAAGGAAGAAAAGAGGGAGAGTACTTGGATTTTGGAGTCAGTGGTAATTTCCGCCAAATCATGCCACTTTATTGGGACAGGTGGCAGGAAATGAAAAAGAAAATGAAAGTTCATTCACGCGTGATTTTTGATGAAAAACTAAGAAATACCCAGTTAGCCAAGGAGTATATCGGTAGATATAAATTTGTCCCGTCAGAATATTTCTGTCCCAGTGACACGATGATTTATGGTGACAAGCTGGTTATTTTTGCATGGACAGCTGATCCCCCCACTGCAGTTGTAATCAGAGATGCACCAACTGCCAAGGGATACAAAAATATCTTTGAATGGATGTGGTCAAAGGCAAATAAGTGACTACAAAAATTATTCTGTGCAAATTTTCCCAATAGTACTACCTTATATGCTCTGGCTCCAATAATATACTATGACAAAAATGAAGGACTGGTCGGCTAAACAAAGAGAAAGGAATACAGGCACTACTAAATGGAGAGCAATGGAAGAAGCAGTACATAGGGCAGACATGGCCTCACCAAGAAAGTAATAAAATCTGTTAAAGTTGAAGAGGCAATAGGGGCAATATTTAGTGAGGTTGAAGGACTAATTTTCTTGATGTCAATCGAAGGTATAATTTATTTTTGGAAATGTACAACTATATCCCTGATTTTCAAATTGTATTTCTTCTCTAGAATTCCAACTTCCTGCTTTATCTTTCCATAATATTCATCAGGATGATTGATTGCAAAATCAAAATCCTTGATTTTGTCTGGGAAATTTTTTTCAATAACAGGCAGGAGTCTTGCTAATAAGGAGGGTTTTGTGTTCAGCAATTCGACCCAGAAATAATCACAAAAACGCAGCTCTTTGAACAGTTCCTCTAAATTCGTAATACCTGGCAAGATAGGTGAGAGGAATCCATAGACCTTTATCCCATTATTCTTAGCTTCCCTTAACGTCTCAACCCTTTCTTTCGGAGCCGCAGCAAGAGGTTCTATGATTCTTGATATTTTTTCATCAAGAGAATTTATTGACATGCCTAATTCTGCATCTAATTTCTTGATAAGATCAAAATCTCTTTTTACTAGAGTGGATTTTGTCAGAATTTCTATAGGGAATTTATTTTTATAAGGTGAATTAGCAACTGTCTCCAAAATTTTTCTTGTTAATTTATATCTGGCTTCTAAAGGAGTATAACAATCAGTAACACTGCTCATCCAGATGTGCCCAGGTTTATTTTTCTTAAGCTCTTTCTCGAGAAGCTCTGGGCAATTGACCTTTGGATAGCAAAACTCCCCCCATTCGCCTTTTATATTCTGGAATCTTTGGATAAAAGTGGCGTAGCAGTATTTGCATCCATGCTGGCAGCCGGTGTAAGGGTTAATCACATAATCTGACAGCTTACTCTTGGTCATGCAGGTCTTGCATTTGATTTCATTGATTTCCATCTTTTTATCTGGTCCTTAAGGAATAAAAATAGTTCTGATTTTAGGCGAAAGTATAATTTATTGTCTGGAATCTGGACCTGAGCTCTTTTACTTCCTTTTTCATATCCTTGCCTTCGAGAAGGATTGACTTGAATACTTTTGCCAATTCCTTGAAATCATCCTCTTTCATCCCCCATCTTGTCATTTCCTGCACTCCGATGCGGATGCCTGAGGGGTTTGTGAGAGTTTTGAAGGAGATTATTTCCCAAGGCATTATGTTTTTGTTGACTATAATATTATTTTCCTCTAATTTGTTTGCAACAGAAGAACCTCCACCTTGTGCTGTCATATCAACTGCAACCTGGTGGCTTTTCGTAAATCCGTATTTTTCTGCCGCCACCCTGAAACCTTCTTCTGACAAGGATTCTGCAAATGTTTTCGCATTCTTAATTACCTGGTCCGCATATTCCTGACCGAATGCCTTGTGTTCCAGCATTGCAATAGCCAAGGCAGGAATTCTGTGGAGATGATGGTTAGATACAACTCCTGGAAAAATAGTTCCTTTGCATCTTCTCCAATCTTTTTCATCCATGTTTGAAAGTATGATCCCTCCCTGCGGGCCGAAGAATGTTTTATGCGTGCTTGTGGTTATTACATCAGCTCCTTCCCTTAAAGGGTCCTGGAATCTTTTCCCTGCAATTAATCCAAAAACATGTGCTGCATCATAGATCACACGCAGTCCTGAATTATGAGCATCTTCTGACAATTCTTTTATTGGCTGAGGAAATAAAAAGAAAGAACAACCAAACATTATTGTTGTTAAATGATTGCGAACATTAACCCATTTGTTTTCAATTATCTTTCTTGTTTTATCAATATCTATATGAAATCCTTCTTCAGTGGTGGGAAAGTTCATAACATTTGTCC
>Ga0315285_10008422_pt1 | contig 10572 bp, 10 predicted proteins | sample YL17G09_36_MG_FD_203698 | JGI IMG/M metagenome (GOLD analysis project Ga0315285, IMG submission 203698) | Sediment microbial communities from Yellowstone Lake, YNP, Wyoming, USA - YL17G09_36 | ecosystem: Environmental > Aquatic > Freshwater > Lake > Sediment | place: USA: Wyoming | collected... | reverse complement strand
GCGCAGGCGGAGTCGAGCCTGGCCATTGTGAACGCAATGAGCTTGTGGCATCCGGCTCTCCTCGCGTCGGCGCACACTCCGTCCATCAAGGCTCTCGCGATGCCACGATGGCGGTTCTCGAGTGCGACTCCTATCCATCCAAGGTCAGCGACCCCCGTGTCGTGGTCCAGCTTCCCGATTGCCAGGCCGACCATTCTCCCGCCATCCTCCGCTACCTTCGCGAACCTGTCGGGCGACCCGATGTACTTCCCAAGAACCTCTGGAGAATAAAGGAGGAGTTCGCCCTCGAACGCCTCGCGTGGATAAAATGACCCTTCCATCTCCTGATACGACTTCTTTCTGATCAGGACGGATAGCTCGGAAATGTTCGCAGTGTCGTCTCTTCTCGCGTCTCGTATGAGCATATCGACAGCCGCTTGGCGGGGAATGGACTTCGCTGCCTGAAACCCTCTCCGCATCTTTTTCTTCACAACAGGAAGATGAATGTCCAGGTAGGTCCCGCCTTCTCCCTCGACATGCTCCTCCAGGCATTGATGCTTGCCGAACCCGTACTTGTCGCTCGTCTTGACCCATCCGACGAGCCTGTTCCATCCTGCCGGAATCACCTCGAAGGGATTCTTGAATGGATCATTGATCTTCATCACGGCATAGAGGCCGCCGGCGAAGTCCTTGACAGTCACTCCTCCGGAGGACCTGACACTCTCGGGGACGGAAACCCAGACCTCATAGCCCCTCATCCCTCTCTTCTGCTGCTCTGGTGTGACATCCGCGTCGAATCCGAACGTGCGAGCCCCGCTTGTTGCCCCGAGCTTCTGCTTCGCCAGCCATTCCCTCATGCACCCTATCGAATCCATCTCGGGCGTCGCGCTGGCGGCTCTGTAGCAGGCGATCCTCATCGGTTCCAGCTTCTTGACTCGCACCCTACCATAGTGATCCTTCGTCATCTTCTCACCCTTCTTCTGTAGTCGGGCAAAAAGCCCCTCGACTCTTGACCGCTCCGTCTATACACGCCGAGAAAGTATTGCCTTTTAAATGAGAGCAGACCCCGGCGAAAGTACCTCCAAGTCACCCCTCGCCAGACCAAGAGCCAGCCATACATTCACATACCCCCGACCGCTATTCATAAGACGTGCCCGACAATGAGAAACGCGGTGGAAAGATGCCCGCCAAGACGATAGAAGAGTTGCCCGGAGTCGGGCCAGCGACCGCAGAGAAGCTGAGAGAGGCAGGACTGAACGATCTCATGGCCGTGGCCGTCGCCTCGCCCGCCACGCTCGCCGATGTGGCGGAGATCGGGACGAACGTGGCGCAGAAGATAATCATCGCCGCTCGCGAGGCCGCCGACGTTGGCGGTTTCGAGACAGGCGACATCATCCTGGAACGCCGGAAGTCCGTGGCGAAGCTGACGACGGGCGCGAAAGCCCTGGATGAGCTGCTCGGCGGCGGTCTGGAGTCACAGGCGATAACCGAGTGCTATGGTGAATTTGGGTCCGGGAAGTCGCAGATAGCTCATCAGCTCGCGGTGAACGTTACCCGCGGCCTCGATGAGGGCGGTCTGGACGCGGACACAGTCTGGATTGACTCTGAGCAGACATTCAGGCCCGAGAGGATCAAGCAGATGTCCGACGCGTTCGGACTCGATACCGAAGCGATTCTGAAGAGGGTTCACGTGGCCAGGGCGTTCAACTCTCATCACCAGATGCTCCTTGTCGACAAGGCCAACGAGCTGGTCAAGGACTTCCCGATCAGGCTCATAATCGTCGACTCGCTCACCGCGCACTTCAGGGCCGAGTACATCGGTCGCGGGGTGCTCGCGGAGAGGCAGCAACTCCTGAACAAGCACATTCACGATCTGATGAGGTTCGGGGACGTGCACAACGCGGTCATCTATGTGACCAATCAGGTGCACGCGAAGCCGGACGCCTTCTTCGGGGACCCGACCAGGCCTGTTGGGGGGCACGTGGTCGGGCACAGTGCGACTTTCCGCGTGTACCTTAGGAAGAGCAAGGGTGGGAAGAGAATAGCAAGACTGATCGACTCGCCGAACCTGCCAGAGGCGGAGGCGGTGTTCACGGTGTCGGAGGACGGGGTCAGGGACTGATGTCCGAGCCCCACGCGATCAAGCACCAATGCCGTCTCTCCTTTGAGTCACGGCGTGAATATCCTCTGTACAGCTGGCTCGCGCATCGCGGATCAGGTGACGGACATTGAGCATCCTCAACTCCAGGAGCCTAGCCGAGACGGTCGATAGAGTGAATGAGGCGTTCTTTCTCGAGAGGAAGCTGCCCGCCCTCGAACGGAAGAAGGTCGCTCGGTGGATAGCTGGCAGGAGAGGCGGGCCTGGCGCCTACTGGGGTCTTTTCGCCCCGACAAAGAAGGACATCGAGACGGGTGTCAAGGTCTTCACCGGGGAGAGATACGAATACGCTGCCGCGCGTCACATCCTCGGGGAGGAGGCGTGCAGGGCGCTGCTGCTTCTCGATGTGGATGAAGAGGAAGTCCAGCAGTCGCTCGACAAGGCGCAGACACAGATACTCAATAGAATCAAGCCACACTTGTTCCCCTCGGGGATATTCTGTTGCGGGCCATGCACCGTCAGCGTCTGGCGTCATCTGTTAGTGGCGGATCGCAGGGAATCCAGATCATGGGTCGCAAGGGGGATGAAGACGCTCAAGGCCCACAGGAAAGACGACGGGACCTGGAGGCGCTTCCCGTTCCACTACACACTCCTCGCCTTGGGCGACATGGACTCCGCTGCAGCAAGGGAGGAGATGAGGCACGCCTCAGCGGTCTGCGAGAGATACCTGTCGGGGCCTGAGAGGCGCGGCAAGCTGAGCCAGCGGAGAAGGCTTGTCGCAGAGAGAATCCTGGACAAGTTGTGAGCCAGAGGGCAGTCCGACCGGGGAACATTATTATCTCTTGGGTCAATCTGCGTGCCGTGGAGACTGCGGCTTCGCAGGTGCCGTTGTTCAAGGAAGATCCGCGAGGCGGACGAGTGTTCGCCCTCGTGTTCGCGTGGGTCATGACGTTCGTGATTTCGTGGCAGGTCTATTGGTACTGGCAGATACGTCTGGGGACAATCAACGACCCTTTTGTGAGACCGTTCGATACCCTCTGCTTCTTCTCCGTCTTCAGCATCGGCCTCACGTTCGTGGTGGTCCTCCTCCAGATACATCTCGTGGAGAAGGTCTACCCCCTCCTGTACATCACGCCAATAGTGGACATGATCATTCTCCAGTTCCTATTCCGGATTGGAATCCCTGGAGGATCTGGCTGCCTCAGCATTTTCATCTTCATGATCGCCGTGAACGCCATCATCCTCGCTCTCTCGTGGGACGAGATGGCCAATCGATCCGGCTCGGGAGTCTCCGGGCTCTGGATGTCGATTATGCCAATCGCATGCCTGATGATTCTCGCGTCCGCAGGAATGTGCAAGATGAACTTGGTCTTGGAGCAGACCGGCGAAGTCCCGATGGAGTGGATAGTTTGGCCAGCCATCTGAATTCTGCTTTCGACATTCCTCTTGTTTCTCTTCGTGTGGGTGGACCGCAGGCCCTTGTTGCCGACCGAGAGATGGATGCTGCCGACGGTTCTTCTCGTGTGGACGGTCCTCACGTTCGTCCTCGGGCCGACTTTGATCCTGTTCACGGGTTTCAACATCACGGTCATCATGGCGGTCTTGACGTCAGCGCTGATGCAGTTCGGGGTTGCCACGGCGGAATTCGAAGCCATCATGCAGTTCCCAGAAGGAAAGACCGCCGTGGGCCTGGCTCTGATCGGGGGCTACACGGGGGCTCTTCTGTGTGTGATCCTCGCCTGGTTCCTGATTCTGCCATTTCCCACATCGTTCATTCCCTAAGCACTCCTGCACTGAAAGCCTTAATATCACTCTCTTGGTAGGTCTGGACGTGAAGGTTCACCAGATAGTCGATTTGAGTTTCGAGGTCAATCTCTACTTAATCGATGCTCCAAGACCCGTCTTGATTGACAGCGGACTGGGGGCGGACGGGCGGAGGATTGCGTCGATGGTGCACCAGCTTCTGGAGGGCCGTCAGCTCGCCGCAATCATCCTCACTCACCGTCACTTCGATCACACCGGTGGCGCGGCAGAGCTCATGTCCAAGTTCTCGACCGAGGTTTTCGCGTCGCCGCCGGAGGCGAAGTGCTTGATCGATGGCGATCAGATGACGACAGGCGCGGCGTCTTTCGGCGGGAGACTCCTGCCGATTCCCGCCAAGACCCTCGCGTACGGCGCCAGGTTCGATATCGGAGACGGTAATCTTCTGGCCCTGCACACCCCCGGCCACACCGAGGGCGCGATATGCCTCTATCACGAGAAGTCGAAGTCGCTTTTCACAGGGGATGTTGTATTTTGCGGGGGGAGCGTCGGCCGCTGGGATCTTTCGACGGGCGACTACGCCCAGTTGATTCAATCGCTGGAGAGGCTCAACGCGATGGATGTCGAGAACATCTACCCGGGTCACGGACCTTACTCTGAAGGCGATGCCATGGAGCATCTGAAAATGGGGCTGGATGCCCTGAAGTCTTTCCTGTGGTGAGGCGCCAGATGCAAGTCATGAAATGCAGGAAGGTTGGCGGGGATTTCAGACTCGGCAGGGCGGCACTTGCAGAGGTGCTCGGGGTCATCGCATCGGGGGGCCTGGTGGTCTATCCGACCGAGACGGTTTATGGCCTCGGCGCGGACCCGTTCGACGAGGGCGCGGTCAAGAGAGTCTTCAAGGTCAAGCGAAGGCCCGCATCGATGCCGATCTCCATGGCGGTGCCAACACCGGAGGCGCTATGGTTCTATGGAGTATTCGATGAGCGCTCGAGGGATTTCTGCGAAAAGCACATGCCTGGGCCGGTCACCGTCCTCCTGAGTGCGACCTCTCTGGCCCCGCCATCGCTTCTCTCCAAAAGCCGACTGCTCGGCCTCCGCGTCCCAGACCACCCTGTCGCTGTGCAGCTTCTCAAGGCATATTCACCTCTCACCGCCACAAGCGCGAACCGCCACGGCCGCCAACCGCCGACCACCTGCGCCGAAGCTATGGACCAGCTTGGCAAGGATGTCGATATCTACATCGACTCTGGCCCGTGCAGGTACGGTCAGGAGAGCACGGTCGTGGATCTCAGCGGCGGGGAGACAAGCATTATCAGGCGGGGCGCATTGTCGGAGCAGGCTCTGTGAGATGGACCCGGAGGCGTGGGAAAAGCTCCAGCTGGCGGGGAAAGCCGGCGCGGACGCGCTGAAGCTCGGCGTGGGTCTTGCAAAGGAAGGCGCAAGGCTTCTCGACATAGCCGAGACCGTCGAAGCCCGCGTGAGGCAGCTCGGCGCGAAGCCGGCGTTTCCAGTCAATATCTGCATCAACGAGGTGGCCGCGCACTACTCTCCGACGCACGACGACCCTCTTGTCCTCAGGCGCGGGCAGGTCGTGAAGATAGATCTGGGTGCCCATGTCGACGGCTATATCGCCGACATCGCAAGGACGGTCGAGATAACCACGAACAGATGGTCTGAGTTGATCAAGGCATCGGAGGTCGCGCTCGAGACGGCGATAGACACGGTGAGATCGAACGTGCCGACGCGAATGATCGGCTCGGCTGTCGAGAGGACGATCGAGTCTTACGGCTTCAGGCCGGTGATGAATCTCACAGGCCACAGCATCGAGAGGTACATCCTGCACGCTGGCAAGTCTATTCCTAACGTCGGAGACAGGACGAGCGACGTTCTCGCGAAAGGAGACGTCGTGGCGATAGAGCCCTTCTCCAGCGCCGGAGCAGGGAAGGTCGAGGGGCGCAAACCCTCGAACATTTACAGGCTCCTCAGGGCTCGCGACATGAAGAACGAATCGGTGAACCGCATGGTCAAGTTCATCGAAGAGAGCTGCAGGGGCCTGCCTTTCGCGGAGAGGTGGTGCTACCGCTTCGACGAGAAAGCTCCCGCCATCCTGAAGAAGCTGCAGAGGGCCGGGCTGGTCACCGCGTACAAACAGCTTGTGGACATCGGCAACGGCATGGTCGCGCAGACGGAGCACACGATGCTCGTGACCGACGAGGGCGCTAAGCTCACCACCGCGTGAACTCAGCAACGTTTATTATCGGGTCGGGCCTTCGAGCAGACGATAGAGGGATTCAGTGAACAAGATCCGGCGAATAGTGCTCGATGTCCTGAAACCGCACAGTCCGTCAATCGTGGAACTCTCGAAGAAGGTCGCCCTCTGCGAAGGTGTGCATGGCGTGAATTGCACGATCGAAGAAGTCGACCAGGAGACGGAGAGCCTCCACGTGACTGTGGAGGGCGACGGGATAGACTACGAGAAGGTCGCCGAGGCGATCAGGTCGGCTGGGGCGGTCATACATTCGATAGACAGTGTTACGTGTGGAAGGAAGCTCGTGGACGAGCCGCTGAAGCGCGTTCAGAAACCTTGATTGAGACTCTCCGAGCTACCGCGGCGACGCGCGCGTCGCTATCAGGTTCTCGGCGATCCTTCTGATGATGGAGGTCTTCACATAGTTCCCCTGGATCAGCACCCGCCCTTCCTTCTGGAACGGGGTCGTGGGGTGGCTCCTGTCGGGGTCTATTATGGCTTGCAGCCCGAGGGCTTTGGCCGCCTGATGCACCTCCTCGACCTTGGGGCTCTGGATCGCCATGTTCCTCGGCACCCTGCGGCCCTCTTCCCTGCTCCGCCCCGAATCGAAGTATGCGGGGTAGAGTACTATCGGCTTCTCCTTCTTGGCCACGAATCACCCAATGGCCTCGGGATATAAGAATTGCCCACGCCTCGCCGCCCTGACTTCTGCATAGGTTTAATGGGTCGCATGTGTTCGCAAGGACGCGACAGATGACGGGACATCCATGAAGGCCCCGATCTACGACAGCGTCCTCGACATGATTGGTTCGACGCCGATGCTGAGGCTGAACAAGATGGGGAAGGGCCTCAAGGCCGAGGTCCTCGTGAAGATGGAGTTCATGAACCCGACCTGCAGCGTGAAGGACCGGATCGCCCTGTTCATGATCGAGGAGGCGGAGAAGAGGGGGGATCTGAAACCCGGTGCCACAATCGTCGAACCTACCACGGGCAACACCGGTATCGCTCTCTCACTCGTCGCTTCCCTGAAAGGATACAAAATGATTGTGGTCATGCCGGAGTTCGTCAGCAAGGAGAGAAGGATTATCTGCGAGACGCTGGGCGCCAAAGTCGTCCTGACAAGGAAGGAAGATGGAATCCCGGGGGTTCTCCGCAAGGCGCACGATATCCTGGAGAAGACACCGGGCGCGTTCATGCCTCATCAGTTCGAGAACATCAACAATCCATTGGCCCACCAGAGGACCACGGGGAAGGAGATCGTGGCACAGACCGGCGGGAAGCTGGACGTCTTCGTCGCGGCTGCCGGGACTGGCGGGACGATTTCGGGAGTCGCGCGGGCCCTGAGGAAGAAGGTGCCCGGAGTGAGGATAGTCATAGTCGAACCGGCGGGATCGCCGGTGCTTTCCGGAGGCAAGCCCGGATATCACAAGATCGAGGGAATCGGCGAGGGGTTCATCCCCGGCGTCTTGGACACATCTCTCTACGACGAGGTGGTCACGGTCACCGACGATGAGGCCATGCAGACGGCCAGGCGCCTCGCGAAGGAGGAGGGAGTCTTGGCGGGCATATCCTCCGGCGCGAACGTCTTCGCGGCGCTGAAGCTGGCGAAGAAGATGAGGAAGGGGCGAATAGTCACCCTGCTCCCCGACTGCGCGTTGAGGTACCTCTCCACTGACCTCTTCAGCTGCACCTGCATGCCTTGAGACAGAGCGGCCTCCCTCCATCTCGGCATAGGTTTAATGCGGCGCATGCGTTCGCAGAAAGCTAAGGAGACGGGTCCCATGCCAGGGGAAGAGCTAACCCATTTTGCCGTCGAGTATGCGAGGAGCAGGGGCGCCAGCTATGCTGAAGCCCGACACGAATACCAGATCGGCGAACAGATGATACTGAAGAACGGCGTGCTCGACGCGCTCGGTTTCTCGGAGGATTCCGGGATAGGCGTTCGCGTACTCGCGAACGGAGGACTCGCGTTTGCCTCGACGAACCGCCTCAACAAGGGGGATGTCCGCGACGCGGTCGACTCCGCCATGAAGAAGGCGAAGGGCGCCGCGAGGAAGGACCCGATATCGTTCGTGAAAGAGGAGACTGTGGTGACGGAGTGGTCCGTCCCCGAGAAGGTTAAGATTGTCGACGTCCCGACCGACCGGAAGATAAGGGACCTTGTGGAACTCGACAAGGCCGTGCTCGATTTGAAACTTAAGGTGCCCGCCAGGATGTTCGTGATGTCCCACAACAGGATAAGGAAGTTGTTCGTGAACAGCGAGGGCTCGGAGATCAAGTCATATTCGCCGCGCATCCGCCTCTACTACTATCTCACCGTGGCGGGAGAGGGGGACGCGGAGCAGAGCTACCGCAACTACGGATGGAGCGGCGGGTGGGAAGCGCTCGACGAGTTGCGGATAACGGATAAAGTCATCGAGGAAGCGAAGAGCCTGCAGCTGACGCTCGAGAAAGGCAAGAGGTCGCCCGAGGGGAAGATGGACCTGATGGTGGGGCCGCAGGTGAGCGGGATTGCCTCTCACGAGAGCTGCGGGCATCCGACTGAGGCGGACAGGATCCTCGGGAGGGAGGCCTCTCAGGCTGGCAAGTCGTTCATCACTCCGGACATGATCGGAAAGAAGGTTGGGAGTGCATCCGTGAACGTTGTGGATGACCCCACTCTGGCCAACGCGATCGCCTTCTACGCCTACGACGATGAGGGCGTCAAGTCCCGCCGGAGGTATCTTTACAAGGAAGGCAGGATCAACGAGTTCCTCCAGAACCGCGAGACGGCGGCGAAGCTCGGCACCAGGAGCAACGGCGCCGCGAGGGCGACCAACTATGACCGCGAGGCGATCGTGCGGATGGCGAACACATTCGTGGAGCCGAAGGACTGGGGGGTCGAAGAGATGCTGGAAGAGGTGAAGTCCGGCGTATACATGAAGTCGTTCATGGAGTGGAACATCGACGACAAGAGGTGGAACGGGAAATACGTCGGTCGAGAGGCCTACCTCATAGAGAACGGCGAGGTGAAGCACCCGGTGCGCAAGACCGTTCTAGAAGTGACCACCCCGGCTTTCTGGTCCGCGGTGGACGCTGTTGGCAAGGACCTTGAGTTCGAGGCGGGCTTCTGCGGGAAGAGCGACCCGACCCAGGCCCTCGACGCTGCATTCGGCGGGCCGACGATGCGCCTTCGCAACATAGCTTTGAGGTGATCACATGGAAGACAACGCCAACAGGATCGTCAAGAAGGCCTTGAGCCTCGGCTGCGAGGACGCCGTCGCCGACGTCTACGAGACCAACAGCTTCCAAATAAGGTTCAGCCAGAACCAGATCGACATCACCAACTCGTGGAGGGAACAGGCGGCGTCGCTTTTCATAGTCTACGAGAAGCGTGTGGTCATGACGGACATCAGGGATCTGAGCAAGAGTGACGAGGCCGTCGGGAAGGTCGTCAGGATCGCGAAGGTGTCTCAGAAGAACCCGGAATACGGCGGCATCGCCAAGGGCCCGTTCAAGTACCCGCCTCTGGCGGTTGACAAAAGGATAACCTCGCTCAGCGAGGGTTCGGACTTCGTCTACTCCGCAGTAAATGCCGCGCTAGCCGAAGGAGCGAAGGAGACGGCAGGAAGTTTCCTCAAGAACGACCAGACGCACTACCTAGCCACCTCGAACGGCGTCGAGGCGAAGGACAGAAGGGCTGACCTCTACCTCTCAATCAGGGCCATGGCGGGGCCAGAGTCGAGTGGACACGGGGTCGAGTGCGCGACGCACTTCGCGAAGTTCAAGCCGGAGAAGGCAGGTGAGAAGGCGGGGCGGATTGCCGCGATGGCAAAGAATCCGAAGCAGGGCGAGGCGGGCAAGTTCGATGTCATCTTCGAGCCGCTCTTCTTGGGGTCGATGGCGGACCAGGTGGCCATCAGGAACTCGGCTTTCGCGGTCATGGCGGGTCTGTCGCCATTCGGCAAGAAGATAGGAAAGAAGGTCGCGTCCAGTGCCGTCACAATCTATGACGACGCCACGGCGGATGGGCGGGGTCGGAAGAGGTTCGATGCAGAAGGAGTCCCTGCGAGAAGGACGGCGATTGTCCAGAATGGGATACTGAAGACACACCTGCACAACACGTCCACCGCCAAGATCTTCAAGACGAAGACGACAGCGAACGCCGGGCTCGTCGGGCCTGACCCGCATCAAGTCGTGTTGAAACCCGGCGACTGGAAGAAGGAGGAGCTGTTCGAGGAGTGCAAGGACGGCGTCTACGTAACCAATACGTGGTACACGAGGTACCAGAACTACACGACCGGAGATTTCAGCACGATTCCGCGCGACGGCATCTTCAGGGTGAAGAAGGGTGAGATAGTCGGGACGTGGAAGGACATCAGGTTGACAGACAACTTGCTACACCTCTGGCAGAACGTGAAGGCCCTGAGCAGGGAGACGCATGAGGTCGAATGGTGGGGCGAGGTCGCAGTGCCATCGTTCATGCCCTACGCTCTCGCCACGA
>Ga0315285_10008421_pt1 | contig 10572 bp, 7 predicted proteins | sample YL17G09_36_MG_FD_203698 | JGI IMG/M metagenome (GOLD analysis project Ga0315285, IMG submission 203698) | Sediment microbial communities from Yellowstone Lake, YNP, Wyoming, USA - YL17G09_36 | ecosystem: Environmental > Aquatic > Freshwater > Lake > Sediment | place: USA: Wyoming | collected... | reverse complement strand
GGTCTGCTGTACGGGGTGGCGGTGGGCCTGCGATTGGGCGCGATGGTGGCGGCCGGCCTGATCTTCCTCTCGACCACCCGGGTGGAGGAGTTTACCGCCGCGCTGCATCGGTTGGGGTTGCCGTTCCCGATCAGCTTCGCGCTCTCTCTCGCCTTCCGCTTCGTGCCGACCTTCGCCGACTCCGCCTATACCATCATCCAGGCCCAGAAATCCAGGGGGCTCGACCTGGAATCGGGCACCATCCCGGCCAGGGTGCGTCGGCACGTGCCCCTGTTGATTCCGGCGATTGTGGGAGCAGTGAGGACGACCGACCTGCTGGCGATGGCGTTGGAGTCACGGGGGTTCGGCAGCTCCGGGCGACGCACCAACTACCTCGAACTGAGGGCTCGGTGGTGGGACTACGTCGTGCTTGCCGCGCTGCTCATGGGCGTCGCGGCCGCCATCTGGTGGCGATTGTCCGGCCACGGCGCGGTGCTGCCTCGAATCTGACGGATGGGCGCATTGCATCTGCGGAACAATACGCGCGCGGGCGCACCGCAGTGGGCCTCTAACCATGCTGCTCATTACCGGCGGAACTGGATTCGTCGGTCGGCATCTCACGACTCGCCTGGTGGCAGAAGGCGAGGCAGTCCGGGTGCTTGCGCGCAGACGGGTCGAAGTGCCGGGCGCGCAGGTGGTAGCGGGGGATGTCAGCGACCTGCCCTCCTTGGTCTCCGCCGTCGAAGGCTGCCAGGCTGTCATCCACCTGGTGGGGATCATCCGCGAGGGCCGGAGCCAAAGCTATCGCGGCGTCCACGTGCGGGGGACCGCCAACGTCATCGAGGCGTGTCGGCAAGCCGGGGTGCGCCGCCTGCTGCACATGAGCGCCCTGGGGGCGCGGGAACGCGCCGCGAGCCGCTACCACCAGTCGAAGTGGGCGGCCGAGCAGCTCGTGAGGGCCTCGGGGCTTGACGCCACCATCTTCCGCCCGTCGGTCATCTTTGGAGCGGGCGGCGAGTTCCTGCCGATGATACGACGCTTGGTCACAACGCCCCCGGTCATCCCGATCATCGGCAATGGCATGAGCCTGCTCCAGCCGATCTGGGTGGAGGACGTCGTCTCGTGCTTCGTCGGCGCGCTCCGCAAAGACGATACCGCCGGCCACAGCTACGAGCTGGGCGGCCCGGAGACGTACGGCTTCGAGCAGCTTGTTGATCTTATCGCTGAGGCGGAGGGCGTCGAGAAGCCAAAGGTGCACCTGCCGGTCTGGCCCATGCGCATCGTCGCCGGGATCGGCAGCCGACTGACCTCAAGCTTCCCGCTGACGCCCGACCAGCTCACCATGCTGCTCGAGGACAACTGCTGCGACATCGCGGAGATGCGGCAGACGTTCGGGACTGAGCCGGTGTCGGTTCGGGACTACCTAACGGAGAGGTAGTGCCTGCTGCCGTGCTCTCAGCTGCTCTATCGCCTCCGCCACCTTGGCCCGATGGGCGTGGATCGGCTCCGGCGTGGTGGTGAATTCGGTGAGGCTGGCGCAGATCTCGGGCGGCACCTCGAGCAGTAGCTCTGCCTCGCGGTACGCATCAGGAGGGGCACCGGCCTGCTTGAGCCGCGCTATCTCCTGCTTCAGCAGCCATAGGTACTCGTAGTCCTCGATCCCATCACGCAGCAGCTCCCACCGGATGGAGGGTATCGGTCCCTCCAGGTACTTCGCCTTGCTCGTGCTTCGTAGCGAAGGGGCTTCGCCACTTCGCAGAGTGGCATCGTTCCCCGGGTCTCGGTTCGGCGGATAGAGGAAGCGCCCGTCGCCATTCCCCCACGGCGCCTTCTCACCGGGCTTCAACCGATACCACGACTGCCAGCTCATCGCGTCCTGCCACGGGTTCTGGAGCGAATCCGGATAGGCCTGTTCGGAGGTCCAGTAGGTCGTCTCCCACACCAGCAGGCCGTCGAGCCCATGCTTCCACGTCTCCCATCCCCACAGCCTGATCTCCGTTCCGTAGTGGTCGAGGAAGAGGGTGAAGTACGGCGCCTTCGGGGCGGTGCACAGATACCACCAAATCTCCTCGCCGGCAAGGTGACGCGCCCGAACCTCCTCCGGCTTGAGCGTGTACGTCGGGAGACACCAAAGGTCCACTGCACCGTAGAGCTTTGCGCTCGGGTGGGTGGTGAGCAGCCGCGTGATCTTCGGAGCGGCGCGATGGATCAGCTCCATTCCCTCACGCACGAAGTCGAAGTCCTTCTCCTCCGGCTCATCGAACCAGTAGACATAGCCCTTCTTCAGCCACCCCTTCTGCTCGAGGTGGTCCTGAAGCGCCCGGGCGTACCGGGCGAAGCTCAGCTCGTATTCAGGCGAGCCCTGCTCGAACTCCCCGATCCGGCCGGGTCTTCTCGACAGATACGTCCCGCCGCCGAGCCCCTCCAGCCGTATGACGAAGCTGTTGAACCCAAGCTCATCGAGCGCGAAGTGCGCGTCTTCGTCGAACTCGGTGAAGTCCAGCTTCGGGTAGAGCCCCGCGCCCGGCCCAGTCTCCCAGTCGAGCTTCACCGGTCGCCCCACCGAGTACGGCGCGACCCGGTGCTCGGCGAAGGACTGGAGATAGAGGTGCAGGACCTGGCGCATCTCCTCATCAGTCTCGAGGTTCTGGTATCGCTTGATGAGCCATGGCGAGAGGCCGAAGCCGCTGCGCAGGTGCGTCTCGCGGGGCAACTCGAAGCCCCAGACGTTGACCTCGATGGGGATGTCCAGCGAGACCGTCGCTGATGTCACGTGCAGCTTGCCGCGATAGAGCCCCTTGGGCGTGCCGGATGGGACATGCACGGTCACCCAGAACGGGTAGTTCTGGTCGCGATCAAGCTCTACCGGCGCGGCGTGAGGCGGCAGCGGATCGGGCCAATCATCAACCACCCCGAGATCGTCCGTCGGCTGCGAGACATGCACGTACTCGACCTGTCGGATCTCGACCTCACCGGCGGGGATCCTGGCGCCGAGATCGGCCACCAGGTCACCTGCCGTGATCTGCACAGGGGGGCGTGCATCCCTCCGAGTCAGTACGAGCTGCGCTGCCTCGTACTCGTTAGCGGCGGCCTCTATCCGGAGAGCATCTGCGATTGCTGTGGGCGGCGGCCGGTGGCGACTCACCTTACGTTCCGGCTCGCACCACCAGACCTGGAGCTCCTTTCGCTCGGTCAGCAGCCATCCGCCGTCGGCGTCGTAGAGGGGAGCGACGGTGAACCCGACCTCTCCCTCCCATATTGATTGCTCAGTAGCCGCGTCTATGCACCGGATCGTCAGGATCTGTCGCCCAGTCGCGCGCAGTTCGTACTCAGCCTTGACGCGACGCACCGCCCCAGTTGCGAAGGGGAGACGCTCCGCCGTCGCATACACGACCCGTCCCTTCGGCTCAAGACTGGTGGTAACGTTGAGCAACCGCCGAGGCCCGCGGTTCGTGATGACCAGCTCCACCGAATTGTGGCCGCCCGGCCGCAGGTCTCCGACCGACTCGACCGCGACGTCGAGATCAGGTTCCTGTTTGGTCACCGCCAGGTAGCTCGTGCTGCCAGTGAGCGACAGCTCAGGATCGGCCTCTGGCAGCCGGCAGCGATAGGTATACCCATTGACCTGGAGGTCAGCGCCCTCGCCGCTGCTAAGCCTCACCCACATCTCCTTCGCCGGGACAAGCTCTGACGAAACCGGGAATGCAGCCCGACCAGCCTTGCCGATCTCGCCGACCTTTGTCCACCGCGCGCCATCTCCGCTCGCCTCGACGACCACTGAGCCGCTGACCCAGTAGTTCACATTCAGTTCTACCTCCGGCTCGGTCTGGCGGGTCCGGCCGGCGGAATGCCGGTAGACCACGTCCGACGGGCCCGAGAACACCCACCGATCGGTGTTGAACCGTGCGGTGAAGCGATCAAGACACCGGAAGTCAGTGGCGCCATACCCCCCGAGGGAATGGGATGCTGCGTACCGGCCATCGGCGATGCTCTCGCCTTCGCCGAGCTCGAACAGCCCCTCCGCCGAACGGCTGTGCAGGGCCACCGCGGGCGTCAGCGTCACGGCATCGAAGTACACCTTGCCCTTGACGTGCCACTGCCCAAGCCGGAAGGTCGTTCTCGACATCGCCAGGCTGGGAGCGCGAAAGCAGAAGGCCCGTTCGCTCCAGTCCAGGCCGGCTGGTGTGTCCCTGTTCACCCAGTCGAGTCCCGCGATAGGCGTTCCGCCCGTGGTCTCGCTGTCCCTCCGGAGCCAGTATGATAACCGGTAGACGCGATCGGGCCCCAAGTTGAGACTGACGGTTGGCGCCCACCACGAGGCGTCATCCCCCAGCCCAGTCACGCTGATGCTCCTGCTGCTGTCCGCGCCCTCCCTCTCCCAGGCCGCTCCGCCAAGAGCAAACGGCCCCCACCCGCTCGGCGACTCCTGCCCGAACTCGAAGGAACCGTTCGCGAGCAGATTCGCGGGGCCGGCGGCAGCCGCGTAAGACGCCGGCAGAAAGGGGGCAAACAGGATCGCAAGAGCGCCAAGAAACCTCATGCAAGTAGCTCCGGAGCGAAGGCGATGGTGAGCCCTTCGCCATCCAGAGGGCACATTCGGGGCGCAGCAGTGGCTACCCTCCTGGTGCCGCGCGCTGCGGGCGCGAAGACAAGGACAACCGCCAACAGCAGCCGCTTTGACGCGTGCATGGTGCCCTCCGCTGCGGAACGATTCGGGCTCCTTGGTAGCGATATAGACGCGCTCGGGCTGCGATTGGTTCGTGGGTCATAACCGGGATTCGACCGGCCGGCCAGAGGACGGGCGAACGCGGGTGCCGAAACAATCAATGATAAGCGCGAGCGCGATCCACGGGCGCGCCGCCATGCTTGTTAGAGGAGCCTGCGACGTGAGTGAAGCGAAGCCTGCGCCGGCCGACCCAAAGACCTTCGGGCGTGACCTCACCGGCGATGCGCTGGACGAGCTGATCGTCAACACGATCCGCGCGCTGTCCATGGACGCGGTCCAGAAGGCGAACTCCGGCCACCCCGGCATGCCGATGGGGATGGCCGACGCCGCCTATGTCTTGTGGTCGCGCTACCTGAAGCACAGCCCCTCGCGCCCCGACTGGCCGGACCGCGACCGCTTCGTGCTGTCCGCGGGGCACGGCTCGATGCTCCTCTACTCGCTCCTTCATCTGTACGGCTACGACATGACGATGGAGGACCTTATGCAGTTCCGCCAGTGGGAGAGCCGCACACCGGGTCATCCCGAGCACTGGTGCGCGCCGGGGGTGGAGACCACGACCGGGCCGCTCGGCCAGGGCTTCGCCAACGGCGTGGGACTGGCGCTTGCCGAGCGGATGCTGGCGGCCCACGTCAACCTGCCAGGCGAGGAGGTCGTTGACCACTACGTCTACGCTATCTGCAGCGATGGCGACATCATGGAGGGCATCTCGCACGAGGCCGCCTCAATCGCCGGCCATCTCGGGCTCGGCCGCATTATCTATCTCTACGACGACAATTGCATCACCATCGAGGGCCACACGCAGCTTGCTTTCAGCGAAGACGTGGCGCGACGCTTCGAGGGCTACGGCTGGCACGCCCAGCGGGTGGACGGGCACGACCGCAGCGCGGTCGCTGCCGCTATCGAGGCGGCCCAGGTGGAGAAGGAGAAGCCCAGCATCATCATCTGCCGCACCCATATCGCCTATGGCGCCCCCCACGCGCAGGATACGGCAGAGTCCCATGGCGCGCCGCTCGGCGAGGAGGAGGTCCGGCTCACAAAGCAGGCGCTCGGTTTCCCGACGGAGCCGCTCTTCTTCGTCCCCGATGTGGTCCGAGAACACCTCGCCAGCCGCAGGAAGGCACTCGATGCCCAAGCCGAGGCCTGGCAGGCGCGCTTCGTCCAGTGGCGCAGGGCGCACCCGAACTTGGCAGCACTCTGGGATGCTCGCATGTCGTGCGCCATCCCCCCTGGCATCGCGGAGCGGCTGCCGAAGTTCGAGGCCGGAAAGAGCGTTGCTACCCGCAACGCTTCCGGGGACGTTCTCCAAGTGCTGAGCGTGGAGATACCGGCCCTCGCCGGCGGCTCGGCCGACCTGCACCCATCAACGAAGACTTTCATCAAGAAGGAGAAGGCTGTCACCAAAGGAGACTACGCGGGCAGGAACCTGCACTTCGGCGTGCGGGAACACGCGATGGCCGGAATCCTCAACGGGATGGCTCTCCACGGCGGGTTCATCCCATACGGAGGCACCTTCTTGGTCTTCGCAGACTACATGCGGCCATCGGTCCGGCTGGCGGCGATCTCGAAGCTGCCGGTCATCTATGTCTGGACTCACGACACCGTTTTCCTGGGCGAGGACGGCCCCACCCACGAGCCTATCGAGCACTTCGCCGCGCTGCGCGCCATGCCCAACCTCACGCTCATCCGACCGGCCGACGCGAACGAGACCGCGGTCGCATGGATGATGGCGCTCGAGCGCAGGGACGGCCCGACCGGCCTCTTGCTCACCCGGCAGAACATCCCGGTGCTCGATCGCTCCGACCTTGCGCCAGCCGAGATGCTGCGGAAGGGCGGGTATACTCTCCTTGATGCCCCCGACCCGGAGATCATCCTGATGGCGACCGGCTCCGAGGTCTTCATCACCCTGGAAGCCGCTCGCCTGCTGGCCAAGGAGGGCCGGCGCGCGCGCGTGGTGAATCTGGGCTGCTGGGAGGTGTTCGACGAGCAGCCGGAGGCGTACCGCAACGAGGTGCTTCCACCTTCGGTCACCTGCCGCCTGGCGGTGGAGGCGGGGTGCTCGTTCGGCTGGGAGCGGTACGTCGGCGCCCAAGGCGCGATCTTCGGCATCGACAGGTACGGCTTCTCCGCTCCGTGGAAGGTGATCGCGGAGAAGCTCGGCTACACCGCGGAGGGTGTTGCGGAACGCGCCCGCCGCCTGCTCTCACAACGCTGAGCCGGGGTGGAAGTGGATGGTGCTGCCGGTCCCGTGGTTGCTGCTGGCGGGCCTGGCGATTGCGTTGGCGTGGGTCACCGCGACGCCGGCCTTCTACTGGCTCGGCTACTTCATGATCGCGGTGTGGCTCATCGGGGTGGTCGTCGGCCGTGTTGCTCAGCGAAGCCTCGTCGCGGCCCGGAGGCTGTCTGCAGACCGGGTCGCGCACGGCGGCGAAGTGACGGTCGAGGTAACCGTCAGCAACCTCAGCTCTCTGCCCGTTCCCTGGCTCGTTGCCGCCGAGTCGCTGCCCGCCGGCCTGCCGATAACGGGGCTGCGTGGCCGGGTCGGTCCTGTGCGGGGAAACGGGTCGTTCAGCTTCCGCTATAGCCTCCACGCGGCGCGGCGCGGGTATTACCAGCTCGGGCCGACCGTGTTGCGCACGGGAGACATCTTCGGGCTGTCGCGCAGAGAAGCGAGCGCCGGCCCCGTGGATGCCGTTACGGTCTTCCCAAAGGTGGTCCCGATCACCCACGCTCGCCTGCCCTCCCGCCGACCGGCAGGTGATGTGAGGGCCAGGCAGCGGGTGCTTGAGGATCCTACACTGGTTGTGGGGATCCGGCCCTATCAGCACGGCGACGGGCTGCGAAGAGTGCACTGGCGCGCCACCGCTCATACCGGCCGACTCCAGTCAAAGCTTTTCGAGCTGTCGGCCCAAGTCGAGAACATGTTAGTGCTCAACCTCCGGCGCGCCGACTACCCCTACAACCCGTCCGACGCGGCGGAGGCCGCGGAGCTTGCCGTCACCGCGGCTGCCTCGATCGCCGACCACGTGCTGGCGCGCAGGCAGCGGATCGGCCTGCTCGCGCTTGCCCGCGATCCCGCCGCGCCGGAAAGCGAGGCCGTGCTGCGCGTGCGAGCAGGGCGCGACCGAGAGCAGCTCACTGCCATGCTGACCATCCTCGGCCGGATTGAGCTGGGTGCAGCGTCCGACCTCGTGCCCGTGCTGGACCGGGAGAAGGAGGAGTGGGCCTGGGGCACGCTCGTCATCCTGGTCACGCCGACCCTGAGCGCAGGAGCGCTGCGCTCGGCGATAGCCCTGCGCGGTGCAGGGTTCGACGTGAAGGCAGTACTGGTGAGCCGCGGCGCTGACGCAGCGGCTGACCTGGAACCACTTGGCATCACCACCATGGTCGTGCGATCGGAGGCGGACATCGGTGGCCTCGGCATCTGAGAAGCCCGCCCGGCACCGGCTGCGAATCGAGCTGTGGTCATGGTCGGCATGGCTGATCCTTGGCATCGTCTCGTATCCGGCGCTTCTGCTCATCTGGGTAGCGCCGAGAGCAGGCCTGCTGGCCGGCCTCATGACGGGTCTGCTTGTCGCCTACACGGCAAGCCTGGGGTACTCGGCACGCAAGGAGCTGGAGCGCTGGTTCACACTCACCTTGCTCGCCCTGGTAGCGGGCGCGGCGGCTGCCGCCCTCGCCCTCTATGCCGACCGCGTTCCTCCTCGGACGGCGCTTCTCTGCGCCCTCATCGTGGTCGCCGAGATGACGTTCGCCTGGAACTTCCTGCCGTGGCTGGTCCGGGACGCAGACGCTGCGGAACCAGCGCCCGCGCTTCAGCCTCACCTGCTCGGACGCGCCCCCAGGTCGCGGGAGGCGGTCCGGCCCGCGCTGGGCCTGGTTCTCATGCTCGCGCTGCTCGCGCTCGGTCTCGGCTCGGCCTGGTCGAGGGGGGAGGCGCGCGTGCCCAACCCCACCGCTTGGGTCGTTGCGCTGGGCTTACTGTGCCTATCCTTCATGTTCATCGAGCGAATGGCGTTCTTCGAGCGGGCAGCGCGCGAGGGCAACCTGCTGATGGCGCCTGGGTCCTACCGAAGCTGGTTGAGCCTTGCCTTGGTCGTGCTGGTGCTATCGGCCGCCCTCGCCGCAGTGCTCCCTATGGGGCAGGCGAAGCGCAAAGTGCCGACCTCCCGTGTTGGCAGTGCCTTGGCCCCATCGGCCGCGCAGTCGGCCGCCGACAGGATGACGGCGGCGGCGAGCGCCATCTCGGCAGCAACGAGACGCGCCGCTGCGGGAATCAGCCGCGTGCCCCGCGCCGCGTTCCTGCTCCTGCTCCTGCTCTTGCTGCTGCTCGCCCTGCTGCTGATCTGGGTGTGCAGGCGGACCCGGCTCGGGCAGCGGTTGCTGCGCGCGGCCGCAGCATTGCTTGGGCTCGTTGTCCGCGCGTGGCATCGCTGCCGCGAGCTGGTGGCCCGCTTACTGCGTCGCCGTCGCCCTCCGTCGGCGCGTGTCGCAGAACCCCGACAGGCCGATCCGCTGCGCGACATCTTCGCCGAGCCAAATACGCTGGCCGGCCTCAGCGGGCGAGAGATCGCCATCCGCACCTATCATCTGCTGCTGAACTTCGCTGAAATGCTCGGGCACGGCAGAGGCCACGGGCAGACTCCGTTCGAGTACGCGCGGGCACTGCAAGCGGTGGCGCCATCGGCGGCTCAATCGGTAGTTGCTCTCACCTGGGCTTACTCGGGCGCGATGTATGGCGGCGACTGGGCCCAACCTCCCGACGCGAGCGCAGTGCGCGAATGGTGGGAGAGACTGAGCGCGGCGCTCGTCGGCGACATGGCCGAGGAAGAGCTGGCCCTTCGACGCCGCGCCTATCTTGCCACTCGGCGGGTCGAGCGCGCGCGGCAGTAAGCGCGCCGACATCGCGCGGCAAGGACACTCACCTGCTGGGGTCGAAACATCCCGTGTATCGGAGGACACCATGGCGGAGCTTACCGATCTCGATCGCGAGATGTTCAAGCGGCAGATGCAGATTCCGGGCTTTGGCGAAGAAGCGCAGCACAAGCTGAAGAACTCATCGGCCCTGGTGACGCGCGTCGGCGGCCTGGGCGGCCCGGCCGCGCTCTACCTGGCGATGGCCGGCATCGGCAAGCTCATCATCGTGCACGGGGGAACGCTGACCTGGTCGAACCTGAACCGGCAGATTCTCATGCGGCACGACTACGTTGGGAAGCCGCGCATTGAATGCGCCACCGAGCTGTTCGAGCGACTCCACCCCGAGTGCGAGATCATCGCGATTGCCGATGAGGCGAGCGAGGCGAACTGCCGCGAATGGGTGGCCCAAGTGGACATCGTTTGTGACTGCCCGCCCAGCTTCGAGGAACGGTACGCGCTCAATAAGGCCTGTGTGGAGTTGCGGAAGCCCATGATCGAGGCCGCCATGTACGGCATGGAGGGCAACCTAACCACCATCGTGCCGGGAGAGACGCCTTGCCTCGCGTGCTTGGCGCCGGAGAAGCCCGCTTGGTGGGAAACGTACGGCTTTCCGGTGTTGGGAGCTGTGGCCGCCGCGTTGGGGTGTCTTGCCGCGGTCGAGGCGGTGAAGGTGCTGACCGGTTTCGGCGAGAACCTGAAGGGCAAGATGCTGGCCTACGACGCGAATGCCATGGAGTTCCTCAAGTTCCCCGTCCAGCGCCGCAAGGACTGCCCCGTGTGCGGGAATCTGTGAAGCTGGAGAGATGACCCCTAGGAAACCTGCTAAGAAGGCTGCTAAGCGGACGGCCAAGCCGACTGCCGGTAAGCGCGGCGCCGGCGCGGCGGGCAAGCGGCCGGCGCCACGTGCGAAGGCCGCCGACGTTGGCCGCCAAGCCAGTCGCGCCCGCACGGCC
>Ga0315285_10008420_pt1 | contig 10572 bp, 13 predicted proteins | sample YL17G09_36_MG_FD_203698 | JGI IMG/M metagenome (GOLD analysis project Ga0315285, IMG submission 203698) | Sediment microbial communities from Yellowstone Lake, YNP, Wyoming, USA - YL17G09_36 | ecosystem: Environmental > Aquatic > Freshwater > Lake > Sediment | place: USA: Wyoming | collected... | reverse complement strand
CGCCGACGGTGATATACACCGTACCATAGTTAAAGATATAACCCATAAAGCCGAGTCGTTTGTATTCGGTGCTCAGGATATTTTCCAGTTGCGCGGCGCGGCGTTCCTCCATCCCGAACGGTGTACGGTCGATATCAAGGATCTGATCGTGGGTGACCTGGAATATATCATTGCTCCAATCAACATATTGATAAGACCACCACAGGATGAGCGGGATCAGGAGCAACAGAAAAACGAGCAGGAGCGTATCAAATTTTATCCCATTTGCGCTGACCCCGATGATCGATATATCATTGCTCATCGCTAGAATTGCGATCCGATAGACTACCAGCCCGATCATTCCAATAATTAAGAATCCAGGCCAGGCTGTCTTTTTCATAAGGACGAACAAATGCTTGCGATATGTGATGGTACCTTTTTCCTCAATTCGTAGTTTGAATATATTGCTGCCAAGGACCTGTAATATTCCCGGTCTATAGGGACTGGGAATGGGGGATATGGGTCTGTCCTGGGATTCATCCGATCCCTCCTGTGGACCCATACCAAGTTTCGTTTTCAAAGCCTTTTTCATGGCTTCGACATCTTCCGCGTGGGAAACATCCTTTGCACGATCCCAGAACTCTTCAATGATCGCCGCAGCCTGGTTCGGGTGATTTATATTGCTCAAGGTGATTTGACCGACGTATGTTCGTACGATGACGTTCCCATAATCAAGAACCCGTCCATACAGGCTGGTTTCGACTCCAACATTCAGGACCATGTTGAGGGGAGTCTCCTGGCGGTTTTCATAGATCGCGATCACTTTTTCCAGCCAGACGACCCGCTGGTTGGAGACGATGCAGAAATCATTTCTCCAATCGATCCAACCCCATATCGTCCAGAGGAGAACACCCAGGACCGCGACCCCGCATAAAAAAACCAGTGTGAAGGACAGTGTGGCAAGAAAGGCGACGAAAAGTATAGCGGACACGATCAACAGGAAGAGCGGACCAAGCAGGCTCCGCAAGAATACAACCGGGTGCCTGCGAGCCAGGAAATAAACGAATTCATCCGGACGCACCCATTTTAGGCGCGCTTTCCGTGCCCATAAGCGGCTGGCTGATGAGATTTTCAGGTTTGATTTAAACTTGGGGAACTGCTTGATGCACTCTTTGAACTTTTCACGTGAAAGTGTCAGGAGTGTGACATCATTCTCACAGAGGGCTGCGGCGCTGCGGTGGCGGTCTTTTATGAGTACTTCCTCTCCAAAGTAATCCCCCTTGATCAGACTGGGGACAGGGCGTTCCTCCCTGCCTTTTTTTTGCAGGAGTTTTACTTTGCCAGTGTAGATCAGAAAAAAAGAATCTGCCTGGCTGTCCTGTTCAAATAGTCGGGTATGGATTTGGTAATTTGCCTCGTCGAATTGTCCAGCGAGCGTGGTCAGTTCCTCTTCAGTCATCCCCTGGAAGAGGTGAATTTTCCTGAGGAAGGCAATACGTTGCTCATTCTCAATCACGTTTTAATTGCTCCTTCGATCAAATCAGATCCCTGCCTGAATACAGTTATTCACGAATTGCAGAATGCCAGCAGATAAGAATACATAGTCATCTGAATTCTAGCATAAATCAGCCATAACGGACGATGCTGCAGCCATATGAAAGCACTTCAGACGGCTCGGGCTGACTGCCAGCCAGAAGGGCATCAACCGCAGATTTCAAATACTGTTTGGTGGGAATGCGTTGGCGAAAGGTGGTGTCGTCAAAGGCACCCTGATAACGTAGATTTCCATCTGTATCAATTACATAGATGTGGGGGGTAGTGACTGCCGAGTAAAGATCGGCGACAGAATGATCAGCATCCTGCAGGACAGTATGTATCCCGCGCGAACCTGCAACTTCTGTCAAGAGAGCGGGTGGTTCGTTGGCGTTGGAAGCAACCATTAGCACGACCACCCTTTCTCCCCATTCAGTTAGGTATGTGAGGGTTTCCCGGTCAGTTCGCTCGGTATGTGGACATTGGGCGGACCAGAAGTTGAGGATGACGATTTTGCCGCGATAATCGCTCAAGCGGTGCACCTTGCCTTTAAGGTCTGTAAACATGAAATCCGGGGCAGGATGGTTGATTTGCAAAGCGGGTCCCATGATGTGGATTATAAACCCGATGGGAAAGCAAGGCGTGGTTCAAGGAGGTTGGTTCTCATACCTGCCTCAGTTGCATTGCTATGCTCTGGAAGGAAATCGATTACAATCACGCCCATGAAGCGGTGGCAGTTCTGGGTCGGAGTGCTGATCAGCGTCATCTTCCTGTGGCTGGCTGTGCGTGGTCTGAAAATAAATGAGTTCTGGCAGGCTCTGGTCGCTGCAAAGTATGTCTGGCTGCTGCCGGGGATCGCAGTGTATTTTCTTGGGGTGTGGATTCGAGCCTGGCGCTGGCATTACCTGCTTAAGCCCGTAAAAGAAATTCCCACCCGGACGATGTTCCCGATCACCACCATCGGTTACATGGGTAATAACATCTATCCGGCCAGAGCAGGAGAAGTGCTGCGGGCGGTAATACTCAAGCGACGGGAGGGTGTGTCGGTTTCGGCTTCACTGGCAACAATCATTGTCGAGCGCATCTTTGATGGTGTTGTGATGCTGGCGTTTGTTTTTCTGAACCTGCCCGAGCTGGCGAAGCTGGCAGGCAGTGACTCGGGTTTCATTGGAAACATCCAGACCCTGGCGTTATGGGGGGCAGGTATCTTCCTGGGGGCTTTGGTTATCTTTCTGCTGGCAGCCATGTTCCCACGCAACACTGCCAGACTCGGTCAATGGTTCATCGACCATTTGCTCCCAAGTCGTGTGAGGGAAAAAACGAGGGGTCTGATGCAACGCTTTCTTGAAGGATTGATATCGCTGCGTTCACCCTACAACATCATAATGGTCTTTTTCACCTCTGTGCTGATCTGGCTGTTCGAGACCTGGAAATACTGGTTCGTGATGCACGTCTTTTCCTTCCGGGTCAGCTTTTTTGCCTTGATGTTGCTGAATGGCATCGCCAATTTGGCTACCACCATCCCCTCTGCGCCGGGTTATATCGGCACCTGGGAGGCAGTGACGAAAGCTGTGCTGGTGGCGTATGGTGTTGAGGCGGCGGATGCCCTGGGCTATGCCGTGGTTTTGCACGCGGCCTTATGGCTGCCAATCACCCTTCTGGGCGCATACTTTCTGGCGCGGGAGGGAGTCAGGTGGAACGATTCCTTGAGGAGAGAGGCGAATTGATGCAGGAACGACTGGTAAAACGGATAAGAGGATAAGGCAAATATACGATCAGAACAAATCCGGCTAGAAGTGAACCCGGATTAACCAGGGATCGTTACGGCGGTTTTTCAAAATTATATTAACACTTGGCTTTTGGGAGAAAGCATGAAAATCGCAATCATCGGGGCGGGATTTGGAGGAATGGCAGCAGCCTTTGACCTGGTAAAAGCGGGACACCAGGTCACCGTGTACGATTCGGCTGGTCACGTTGGCGGACTGGCATCGGGTCTTAAGGAACCGCACTGGAAATGGTCGGTGGAGTATTACTACCACCACTGGTTTGCCAGTGACAGGCACATGCTTGGTTTGATCGACGAGCTGGGCTGGAGTGATAAAGTGCTTTTCCCCCGCCCCTATACCGTGCTGCTTCACAACGATAAGTGGTATCCCTTTGACTCATTTATACGCGCGTTTGTCTTTCCTGGGCTTGGGTGGGGGCTTAACAAGGTGCGTTTTGGTCTGGTTGGTTTGTACCTGCGCCTGACAAACCACTGGCAGCCTCTTGAAAAGTACACGGTCGAAGAATGGATGCGCAAGTGGGCTGGTGAAAAGGTTTACCGGATGATGTGGGAGCCGCTGGTTATCGGAAAATTCGGAGAACGTTATGCCAAACTGGTCAATATGGCCTGGATGTGGGCGCGTATCAAGGCGCGTACCACCCGCCTGGGTACGTTCGTTGGTGGATTCCAAGCATTCGCCGACCAGTTCGCCGAACACCTGCGCGTGATGGGGGTCACGATCCGACTTTCATCGCCGGTGAAGCAGATCAAACGGGATGCGGACATGGGGGGTCTGAGCGTGCAGAGCGAGGCCGGGGGTGACGATTTTGACAAGGTGCTGGTGACCTCCTCACCGGGCTTGATGGCTCGCCTGGTACCTTCCTTGCCGCAGGATTATCTCAAGGGCTTGCTCGAACTTAAAAGCATGGGCGCAGTGGTGTTGATCTTATCCCTCAAGCATCGCCTGTCGGAAAAGGGCTACTACTGGTTCAACCTACCCAAGTCGGCAGGATACCCTTTCCTGGCATTGGTCGAGCACACGAATTACATCCCACCTGAGAATTTTGGCAGCGATCACATCGTGTACCTGGGAGATTACCTGGAGCCCGATCACGAATACTTCCAGCTTGGTCAGGACGAACTACTGGAGCGTTTCCTGCCCAGCCTGAAAAGGTTCAATCCCCGGTTCGATCCCAATTGGATCAATAAGACCTGGCTGTTCAAGACGGTATACGCCCAACCCGTCCCGCTGTTGAACCACTCGAAGAACATTCCACCGATCCAGACACCTGTGAATGGATTGTATTTTGCCAGCATGAGCCAGGTTTATCCCTGGGACCGGGGGACGAATTTTGCAGTGGAGATAGGCAGGCGGGCAGCGGGCATCATGATGGAAGGTTAAAAACAACCGCCGAAATTGTTGGTTCCGCAAAACCTCGCTGTTTCAAATAAATCTAATCCAGATCGAAGGTATATGTGCTTCATCATCCCTTCCCCTTATGCCCGAACCACATGCGGCTGAGCAGCCGGTCTTTGAGAATTATTTGATGAAATAACGCCGCAGCCACGTGTAATCCGATCAGAGCAAGAAAAGCCAGGGCAATGAAACCGTGTCCTATGCGCGGCGGGTAGATATAAAAATTTTGCGGCAGCGTTCCCACCCTTTCAAAGACGCTCTGGAACAGCTTCGCCTGCATGGCAATGCCAACACCGCTGATACCCATACCGAGTGCGCCAAGATACAGCAGGTAGTGCACCGCCACACCGACCATATCCAGCATACGGTTACCCGTCGTAGCGGGAGCGGGTTTCTTAGTCGTGTTACGCACAAAAATCCGTATGAGGGTTATCACAAGGATGGTTAATCCAATGATCATATGGATGGCTAGGGGTAGGAGTTTTGAACCATCGTTTGGCAGCCGTTTGAGGATCAACATGCCATACAACTACATGAAAATGATCAGGAAGGCAGACAGCCAGTGGATGACAACAATTTTTCGGTCATAATGAGGAGGCGCGGACATAATGGCTCCTTTCCACACAAATTGGAGTAATCAAGGTCAGTATATCTCATTGGTATGCTCATTGCAATCCAATGATATCGAAAACAGTGCCGCAGGGTACAATCAATAAAAAACCATATATGGAGAACGATGGAGCATTCCAGCTTCGTAAAACCCCGCTATGATACGGGTGGATTTGCAAGCCTGCCGGGGCAAATTAAAGAGCTTTTTATTAATGGGGAGTACGATACCATCATCCTCTTTTTCCTGGATTCATTTGGCTAGAGCTTTTACGAGAAGTTCCAGGAGATGCCGTTTCTCAAGCAAATGGGAAGAGGCGGTGCAGTCAGGCAGTTGACCGCGCAGTTCCCGTCAATGACCGCTGCCCAGGTCACTTGTATGCATACAGGGTTGGCAGTTGGTGCCAGTGGGATTTTTGAGTGGTATTACTACGAACCCCATCTGGATGAGATCATCGCACCTTTGCTCTTTTCTCATGCGGGGACGACAGTACGTGAAACGCTTAAATCTACAGGTATTGATCCGCGCTGCCTGTACCCAACCAGAACGTTCTACCAGGACCTGCGTCGCAGCGGGGTTGCGCCGTTCGTCTTTCAAGATAAGGAATTTACACCCTCAACATTCTCTGACATCCTGCTCGATGGAGCGATGGTTCATCCTTATACCAGCTTTACGGATGCCCTTGTAAAACTGGGAGACATCCTCAGCCATGACCAGGTACCTGCTTACATCTGTCTTTACTATGAAAAGATCGACGCCAGGTGTCATGAATATGGGCCGAACTCACCCCAGGTCGAGGCAGAGATCCGGTCAATTCTGACGACCATGGAACAAGTTTTTACGATTACATACGCCTGGAAAAGAAGAAAAGTTCAACTGATATTGACCGCCGACCACGGACAGGCGGAAATCGACCCGGCTACCACTATCTATTTGAACCTTGACCATCACTTCACCGGCTTCGAACGGTTCATTAAATCCAACAGCAAAGGGGAGTTGATGGTGCCGGCTGGCTCATCCCGGGATATGTTCCTGTATATCAGAGAGGGATTGATCGATGAAGCCAAAGGTTTTCTCGCTGAAGGACTTGAAGGCATAGCGGAAGTCGTGGAGGTGAAGACTTTAATTGAAGATGGTTACTTTGGTCCAGTGATCTCATCTGAGTTTCTTGGGCGGATCGGTGACCTGGTGGTCTTGCCCTATCGCCATGAATCGGTCTGGTGGTATGAGAAGGACAAATTCGAGCAAAAATACTATGGTCAGCATGGTGGGCTGACGCAGGAAGAAATGCTGGTCCCGCTGGTGATGTACGAGCTTTCCTCATAAAAAGTTAAAAGGATTGGAATGCAAGAGTTTCGATCCATCCTCTGTTCAGGTTGGTGGTAAAGACAGGCTCGCCGGGAAACTCCCCATGATTTACTCTATTCTTTCTTCAACCGCCAATTCCTTTTAAGAGGTTCCCTACAAGATAAGCTACTCCAGCTGCCAGCCCGCCCACCAGCAGCATTTCCAAACCGCTGATGATAGGGTTTCGTTTTGTTACCAGCACTTTGACGGCGCCCAATGTGAACAGAGCCAGCCCGGATAATCCCAAAGAGATAAAAAAGGCACCTCTTGCCAGTGTATGGGTGAACAATCCCAGGATGTAAACGATAAGTGGAGTGGACCCTGCAACGGCGAATGCCGTGAAGGTCGCCAGCGCGCTCAAAACTGGTTTTCGGTCGTTCGGCAGCATACCCAGTTCATCAATCATCATGGCATCGACCTAGCGACCTGTATCACGCGATTGGATATCGACCAGACCCTGCGCATCTTCTTCAGAATATCCCCGGCTGCGATACACTTCGAGGAGCTCAGACCGTTCACCATCCGGGAAGTGCTCCACCTCCCAAGTCTCGCGCTGGCGTTCGCGCTTTTAGTACTTCTGCCCGCTCTTGGTGGACAGGTAGGCGCCGACCGCCATCGAAAATCCATCTGCGAACAGGTTAGCCATACCCATGATCAGGTTGATGTTGCTGCTTAGTTGGGCACCGGCAACACCACTGACGACTACGAATGTGGTCACGATGCCGTCCAGGCCGCCGTAGACCATGTCACCGATATACTGGCTGCTGGCGCCGCCGTGTCTCTCCTGGGCGGCTTGAGTGATCTGCTGAGGAGAATGAGCCAGGGCGGATGACTCGATATCACCGGTCCTGAAAGCCTGGCGGGCTTGTTCAAGTCTTTTTGAAAAAACTCACCTGGTACCTCCATGGGGGCGGGGATTCTTCAACCCGGTAGCCAGTTTATATCTTACCTCACGCTTTACCCGCGGAGCAAGGGTATCATTGTATTCATTGAGAAAAGCCTGCACCGCCTGCGGATCATGCGGCACCAGCTCGCGCAATGCCCACGAAAGGGCTTTTGACACCATGTCATCATGGTCGTCCGCTAGTTGGCGACAAACTGCGAGCGTCCGGGGTACATCCCCGTATCCACCCCTGGAGCGGACATTCAATGCGACCGTGCTGACCAGCGCAGCCCGCCGCCACCAGCGGTCCGGTGAACGAGCCCAGGTGTGGATTAGTTCGTCGGGCACCTGTCCGTCGCGCCAGACCGGTCCCGCCAGAGTGCGGGCGAATGAGTCCACTGACCACCAGCTGTTGATCCCTTGACCGAGTTCAACCAGGTCCTCGGCTCTCAGGCTCTGATATGCCGCTTTATGCCTTTCGATCAATTCGTAGGGGAGAGACCGGTAATTATAGTTCCTGACCAATTCCCTTGCCAGTTTAAGAATAAAGCCAGGACTTTTTTCCTTGAACATTACCGAGTATTTGCGTAGCAGCGCACGTTCTGCTGGTGTGTTGTATATGGGCAAACTACGAATTTCGGCATCGATCTCTGCCGAAATGGATTTTACATCTGCCTGGTCTGAGAGAGGGTCCATGATTTCCGCCTCTTGTCTGCTGGAGATCAGTTTTTCTTATCGATGTCAGAATCGACTCCACCTGACGGCTGGTTGTTGATGATTGCCGCTACAATCTCATAAGCTGCTTGCTCATGTGGTAGCCTGTCACCTGAAAGCCCAGCTGGATCGTAAAGGGCTTTGACGTTCGGATTGTGAGCAAATACGTGCAGGGAGAGTACCTGCAAACCCATCTCTCTGGCTTTATCTTCCAACGCCAACATAGCCTGGGTGGCATACCCCTGACGGCGGTATGGCTCGTAAATGAGCAAGTCGTAAATGAATCCATCCGGTTTGGGAGATTGGCTGTCCGCTTCCAACCAAAGGACCCCGACCTTCTCCCCTCTCTGCGTATCCTCGATCATAAACAGGTAATGCTTGGGTGTAGCCAATCCCTGTGGTAACAGCTTCTGGTGGGCAGAGGTTGATTTTTCGAGAGCCTCCTCTGGAATCCAATGGCCGGCTTTGACGTTTTCCTCAGCATAAATCTGCACACCTTTTTTTAAATATTCCTCAAACTCAACTTCGCACATCGGAGTAAGTTCTATCATTCACCTCCTTTCAGGGTCATTCACTGTCCAATCACCCGGGCTATCACATATACAACTCCGGCTGCCACACTGCCTATCACCATGGTTTGAAATGCGCTTCGTATTCGGTTTAGTATACGCGAGAATGGAATCGCTGACAACGGCATTGGGAAAGTGGTGTAAAATAAAAACGTTAACCCATCTACGCCATATAAAGGTGTTACCAATCAATTGGAAAAGGAGCCCCCATGTTTCAAACAGTCATCTTTGTTGGTAATCTTGGCCGCGATCCCGAAATGCGTTACACTCCCTCCGGGCAAGCTGTGACAAGTTTCTCGGTCGCTACTAATCGACAGTATACGTCCAGTAGCGGTGAAACCGTAAAAGAAACCATCTGGTTCCGAGTATCTGCCTGGGGAAAGCAGGCTGAGACCTGCAACCAATATTTAAAAAAAGGCTCTAAAGTTCTGGTCGAGGGTCGTTTAACCGCTGACGCAGTCACCGGGGGACCTCGCATTTGGACGGGACAGGATGGCTCGCCGCGCGCTTCTTTTGAAGTCTCAGCTGGGACCGTTCGCTTCCTCACACCACGTGGTGAGGCAGGTGTTGGAGAAGGCACTGAAGAAACCTTAAGTGCTCCACCGGAAGATGACATCCCGTTCTAAAACGCACAGGAGATTAATATGACCACACCTCCAGTAAAACCGTCTTCTCCGGTTCTTGAGGTCCCATCCGACCTCACGGCTGTTTATGCCAACCTAGCAAGAATCGCCCATTCTCCAGCGGATCTCGTGCTGGATTTTGCACATCTCCTGCCTGGTGAGACCAAGGCTCTGGTGCGTGCCCGAATATTAATGTCACCCTTAAGCGCCAAGTTACTTTACATCGCCCTCGGTGAGAATCTGGCCAGGTACGAAGCTGCTTTCGGCGAGATCACTGTCCCGGGAAACACACCGCTGGCAGAACATCTCTTTCGCCCTTTTCTGCCGCCCGAACCCGATCCTGAAGTTTAACCACATATGCAAAAACTCGAAAAGATCGCTGAACAGGTGCGCAAGAAGTTTGACGCACAGATGAAAGCGCGCGACCAGGCATTAACCCAGGCGCGTGCACTGACCCGTCATTGTGCATTGGCTATCCGGACTGTCCATCGCGATGAATATGATGTGATGGATGAGCATCTGATGGAGGCAGGCAAACTGGCTGGCTCTCTGCGGCGTGACCTCTCCCGGCATCCCAACCTGTATTTTGCTGGTTACACCCAGGACGCGCTCAAGGAGTTTGCTGAAGCCAGTGTAACCTGCGCCTTGATAAGGAATGAACCTCTGCCTGCCCCGGACGATCTGGAAGTAGAGCACTTCACGTATTTGAACGGCCTGGCTGAAGTGATCGGTGAACTGCGACGACGATGTCTGGATGTCCTCCGCCAGGGCTATTCACATGAAGCCGAACGATTGCTTGGTCACATGGACGATATCTATGCTGTACTGGTAACAATGGACTACCCGGACGCCATCACCAACGGTTTGCGCCGGCAAACGGATGTGGTGCGCAGCATCCTTGAGCGAACTCGCGGCGATATCACATTCAGTTTACGGGGTGAACACCTCGAACGATCGATAACGCACCTCAGCCAGCAACTGCTGAATAAAAAGGAAGAAGAAATCGGGAGCAATATCCGGCTAAATCCGTTTGAGGAACCCGAGGAGTAACAAGAACATTACCCGGGCTAAACATCGTTATCCGCTTCTGGTCTACGAACACATGCTCAACCGGTGGTGGCCAGCCACTCTGACC
>Ga0315285_10008418_pt1 | contig 10574 bp, 5 predicted proteins | sample YL17G09_36_MG_FD_203698 | JGI IMG/M metagenome (GOLD analysis project Ga0315285, IMG submission 203698) | Sediment microbial communities from Yellowstone Lake, YNP, Wyoming, USA - YL17G09_36 | ecosystem: Environmental > Aquatic > Freshwater > Lake > Sediment | place: USA: Wyoming | collected... | reverse complement strand
GGGATACCGATCTCCACCTTGCCCACCAGGTCGGCGGCGATGTCGGCGGTCTTGGTGTAGATGCCGCCACCGGCCTTGGCCAGCAGCGCCAGGGTGGACGCACCAAAACTGAAACCGAGCACGATCTCCGGGTCATGGGTGATCATGAAGACGGCGCTCATGCCGATGACGGCCAGGCCCACCATCGCCAGCCCCATGACCGATCCGGCGTTGAACGCCAAGCGGAAGGCCTTGTTGAGGCTTTGGATCGCGGCGGTGGCGCTGCGCACGTTGGCGGAAACGGCCACCGTCATCCCCATGTAGCCCGCAACGGCGGAGCAGGTGGCCCCGGCCAGAAAGGCCAGGGCCATGGTCAGGCCCCGGCTGGGATCCACGGCCACGGGTTCGCCATTGCCCAGGCGACCGATGTCGAAACTGAAGATGAAGGCAATCACGATCCCCAGGATGACGGCGACCAGCAACAGCGCCGTGTACAAGCGCTTCAGGTACGTGACCGCCCCCTCGCGGATCCACGAGGCAACTTCTTGCGCCCGCTCACTGCCGGGGTCCTGGCGATTGACCCAGAAGTAGAGCCAGATCGCCGTGCCGACCGAGATGAAACCAGCAATCGTACTGACAATCAACCAAACTTCCATACGCTTTTCCTCCTGGAACACAGATTTGGCGGACGGATGTACCCATCCGCTAGGTACATCCATCCGCATTCCGCATTCCGCATTCCGCTGAGAACCGGCTAGGTGGTGGTAGAGCGCCACCAGGCATAATGCTTCGCGCGCAGTTCCTCCTGCGACAGCATCGGGTAGTACGTAAGCCGTTCCCCGTTCCCCAAGAAGACGCCACTCTTGATCATGCGGTACGGGAACCCGGCTGGATGGATGCGGTCCACCATCTTGGCGTGCACCGTCTTGGTCTTCAGGTCAACCAGGCAGTCACGCAAGTGCTCAAGGCTGGAATATGGGAGATCCCGCACCACACCGTGCAGCGGGTCTTTGGCCAGTTCGCCCAATTGCAGCTCCACGAAGCAGATAGCGGGCAGAGAGAGCAGGCTGGTAGGGGTCTTGACGACCAGGTCGTAGAACCCGCGCGGGCCGAGCGTACTGACGACCAGGGGGTGCACCGGAGCAATCTCCTGGTACAGGTGCAACTCCTCGGTTTCTTCAGGCAACTCAATGCTGGCGTCCAGCCCCAACGCCCGGCCATCTTTGGTCACCAGGTAGAGCCTGCCGATAGAGTCCAGCGGCACACGCTCCAACACGCGGTAGACGGAAATGTAGATGGAGGCCTTGGGGCTGCCATCTTCGTGGGGCACGCAACGGCGAATGCCCTCTTCGACGCGGAATTCGGGATGCCGGAAGCCCGGGTCCACTTCGAAAAAGATGGCCTGGCCGCGCGACCTCTTGGCGCTACCGACCGCATAGTAGACGCCAAACTCCTCGGGTGTCAACATGGAAGCGATCAGTGCCTCAGGTGCCAGGGATAGATACAGGTGGACACTCCTCATAACGTCTCCTTTCTCCATATCAGAGTCCTGCTCACTTGGGGATGCAAAGGATGTACTCATCCCACATTCCTCATTCCTCATTCCTCATTCCTCATTCCTCATTCCTCATTCCGCATTCCGCATTCCGCATTCCGCATTCCGCATTCCTCATTCCTCAACAGCCACGTCTCCCAACGCCACCCTATCGGCGGCCGGGTTGCCGGCCACGTCCAGCACCGGCACGTTGACCACGTCGGGATACGAGTAGAGGCCGGCCCACACCGCATAACGTCCCGGCGAAAGGTCCTCGGGGACAGGGACGGAGAAGCGGCTCAGCACCAGGTCGCCCGCGCGCCAGGAGGCAGTGGGGAACCCGGCCCCATCGTGCTGGCTGCGCAGCCCCCCCTCTTCATCCAGCAAGTGGGCGAAGAAATGATAACTCATGCCGGGCGGTGGCGGAGAGGCCACCCACCAGGCCAGCCACACCTCCAGCGCACTGCCAACAGATACCGTCTGATCCATCTGGTAACCCAGGAAGGCCGTGCCGTTGGCAAAGCGCAGCGCTTCCGGGAAACGGGTCAACCCGGCCAGGACGTCTTCCCGGTCCGGCCCACTCCGGTAAAAGAGCCGGTAGGCCCACCCATCGGGCAGGCGCACCAGCGGGCCGGGCCGCACATTTCCCAGCCCTGCCAGCCGCTCCAGGACCGGCGAGAGATCGGACGCGCCATCTTGTACCGGCCCGGCCAGGTAGACGGTTTCGGGAGCATCTGGAACCGGCAACGCCAGACGCCCGTCGGCGAAGCGGTGCGCATGGCCGAACAGCAACGCCTCGAACACCGCCGGCGTCTCGTCTGTAGCGGGGTTCACGGCGGCGCTCAACACCACGATCTCGGACGGGCTGGCCAGGCGCAGCGCCTCCTGGGCCGCGGCACGGGTGTACTTGAGGGGAATGCCATAGCCCCCCGTGGTCGGGTACCGGCCGGTAAACAGGAGCAAGCGGCCGATCACGGCGACCTGCCAGCCGCCCCACACCAACAGCGCCACGGCGAGGGAAGAAAATGAGTAAATGAGGAATGAGTAAGAGGAATGCGACCTGCCAGCCACCCCACGCCGACGCGGCCACAGCGAGTGGCGGCGCAGCCGCAGCGTGGACAGCCACACCAACGCGTCCACCAGCAGTACTGCGATCAGCAGGAACTGGACCGGGTAGAGCAGGATGAAGTAAAAGGGCTGGACCGGCGCGGTTGGGCGGCTCTGCAAGGCGACCGGCACGGCGAACCACAGCAGCAACAGCAGGAGAGGGCGGCGGCGCTCCTGCGGCCCGCGCACGACCTGCACCAGCGCGTAGAGGAGGGCCAGAACAAGAAGCCCCATCATCAGATAGTTGAGTCCCCACAGGTTCGGCAGGCCCGCCAGGTACTCGGGATAGAGGCCACCGGCCAGGCCGTGAATCCCGGCGCTGCCGGTGAGGAAAAAGGCGTAGCGCAGCGCATCCGCCGTCAAGCGCCCCGCCCCGCCCGCGTAGCGGGTCAAGTCCCGCAGGTTGGACCAACCGTGGAGCGCATCGTGCACCACGTAGGGGGAGAGCGCCAGGAGAAATAGGGCCAGGCCCACCAGGAACGGCCAGCGCGTCACCTGCTTGCGGTAGAGGAGCACAGCGATGGCCAAGATCGGGATGAACGCCAATCCTCCCAGGTGCAGGCCGATGAGGGCGGCCAGGCCCACGAAGGCGCCCACCAGCGCCCAGGGCTTGCCCCGCACGAAGGTAGCGAGAAGGGCGGCGAAGAAGCCCAGGGTGACCAGGGGCAGGTTCTGGCTCCAGATCTTGCGGCCGTAGACGACGGCCCACGGGCTGACGGCGAAGAGGAAGGCAGCCAGCAGTCCCACGCTCCGGCCAAAATAGGCGCGGCCCAGCCCGTAACAGGCCCACGCGGCCAACCCATTGAGCAGGCCGGTGAAGAGCACGGCGGCCAGCGGGTCCCGCCACAGGCGCAAGGGAAGCGCCAGCAGGTAGAGCGTGAGGGGCAGGTTGGCCATGCCCCTGGAAGTATCTACGCCAGTGGCCGGCAGGTCCCCTTCGTAGGCGATGGCCAACGCGCGGCGGACGACCGTCGCCTCGTCCCGCTTGAACTCGGCCAGCGTGGGCCAGCCTATGCGCAGGAGCAGGCCCAGCGCCACGATGCCCAGCAGCGCTGCGCGGCTCCCCCATGCCCGGCCAATTCCCGTCCGCCCCCGCTCCACGTTACCCTCCATATCTCTGCGCCTCTGCGCCTCTGCGCCTCTGCGTTAAAGCAAATTACGTTGCGCCAAGAGTCTGCACTATACTCGCTCCACCAGGTCCGCGATCTCATCCACTTCGTGCGGACCAAAGACAGGGACCTCTATCCCCTCGACGCAATCGGGCGGTCCGACGGCGCCGATCACCCACTTGTCGAACAGGTCCCGCTCGTCAGGCTGCCCCCGCAGGCACACGATCTTGGGGAACGTCTGCTGCCCCTTGAAGCCCTCGACCAGGACGATGTCCGCCTCCAGGTGGGAGATGAGGTCCTCCAGGCTGAGCGGTTCCTTCCAGAAGATGCCGGCCCCCTGGAGGGAGATAAAGCCCACCTGGCCGGCCGCTTCCGCCAGCAGGGCGGTGTCCTTGCCCGGCAGATCCGCATAGTGCAACAGGTGCTTGACCGCCGCCACCCGGTACCCCCTGGCGATCAACGCGCGCGCCAGGGCGCAGGCCAGCGTGGTCTTGCCGCTGTTGTGATACCCCACGATCCCGATAACTTTCGGCATCCTCGCTCCACTACCCAATTTATTCTCACACAAAGACACAAAGACGCAAAGTAAAACACGAATACATGCGGATGTCTTTGCGTCCTGGCGTCCTGGCGTCCTGGCGTCCTGGCGTTAAGGATTTGTGCGGACCACGCCAACGTTGTGAGGCAATACTATACCTCAATGGGTGCTATGAGTCAAATCGCGCCGGACCTTCCCGAAAGTTTCAAGGTGCGCCGCGAGACCCAAGGGCGCCCGTAACTTTCGGGAAGGTCAGGCCGGTTTGACTTTTCCTCGCCGATGAATATCATGAAGCGTATTCCCCCACCGGCACGGGCCACTGCCGATGGCTTGCCACGTTTTGGCCGTAACCGTAGCCGTTTCACACCAGCATACAGGAAAGGGAGTAAACTATGGCCTCTTACAATTTCCAACTTTTGCTCAAGCACCTGCTCGAGCACGGCGTGGCGTGGGCGCCCGACCAGCAGATCGTCTACCGGGATCGGGTGCGCCACACCTACACCGACATGTACAACCGGGTCTTGCGGCTGGGCTCCGCCCTCCAGCGGCTGGGGGTCCAGAAGGGGGCCAAGGTGGGCGTGATCGAGTGGGACAGCCACCGATACCTGGAGATGTACTTTGGCATCCCCGGCATCGGCGCCGTCCTGCACACGATCAACCCCAGCCTGGCCCCGGACGACCTGGCGTACACGCTGATGCACGCGGAAGACGAGGTGCTGATCTTTAACGAGGACTTTGCCCCCCTGGTCGAACGAGTGCGCCCCCGCCTCCCGTCTATCCGCAAGTACATTATGATCACGGACAAGCCGGAGAAGCCGGACGCCAAGGGGGTGGACGCCGAATACGAGGAACTGCTGGCGAGCGCGACCCCCCTGGCGGAATTGCCGGACCTGGACGAGAACACGCAGGCGACGCTGGCCTACACGACCGGCACGACCGGCCGCCCCAAGGGGGTCTATTTCTCCCAGCGCCAGTTGACGCTCCACGCACTCGTGGCGGGCATCACGGTGTCGGCCTTTGGCAACTATGGCGGCGTGGGCAAGCACGACGTATACATGCCGCTCACCCCTATGTTCCACGTCCACGCCTGGGGCATCCCCTACATGTCCACGCTGTACGGCGTCAAGCAGGTCTATCCCGGCCGCTACCAGCCGGAGATGCTGCTCAAACTCATCCTGGGGGAGAAGGTGACCTTTAGCCACTGCGTGCCCACCATCCTGCAGATGCTCGTGACCGCGCCGGCGGTCCAGGGGCTCGACCTGAGCCACTGGCAGGTGGTGATCGGCGGGGCGCGGCTGCCCAAGGGGCTGGCGCTGGCGGCCAGGAAACTGGGCGTCAAGGTCTACACCGGGTACGGCATGTCGGAGACCTGCCCGATCCTGACCATCGCCACGCTCAAGCCGTCCATGGACGAGGACACGCATCTGGACCAGGCCATCTCGACCGGGTTCCCGGTGCCGCTGGTCAACCTGAAGGTGCTGAACGCGGCGGGCCAGGAGGTAGCGCGGGACGCGACAGAGACCGGCGAGATCGTGGTGCGCACGCCCTGGCTCACGCCGGGCTATTACAAGGACCCCGAGCGGAGCGAGGAACTATGGGCCGGAGGCTGGCTGCACACCGGCGACGTGGCGCACGTGGACGAGCAGGGGTACGTGCAGATCGTGGACCGCATGAAGGACCTGATCAAGAGCGGTGGCGAATGGATCGTCTCGCTGGAACTGGAGAACCTGCTCAGCCTGCACGAGGACGTGCTGGAGGCGGCGGTGATCGGGGTGCCCGACGAGAAGTGGGGCGAGCGGCCACTGGCGATCGTGGTGCCCAAGCAGGGGGCAGAGGGCAAGATCACTGCCGAGGGCTTGCAGGCGCACATGGAGAAATTCGTGACCGACGGGGTGATCGCGACGTGGGAGGTGCCGGACCACTACGTCGTGGTCAAGGAGATCCCGAAGACGAGCGTGGGGAAGATTGACAAGAAGGTGTTGCGCAGCCGGTACCCGGCGGCGCCGCAGGCGTGAGGTAGCGCCAACCCGGCAGTAGCCCGCTGCCTGGTGGGGAGAATGCAGGTGCCGGGCCTCCGCTGGTAGTCGGTAGGGGGCTCGGCATCTGGTGTTCTAGCGTGCGGATAGGCGGCTTGAGGCAGGACAGCACGGGCTTCTTATTGTGACATCAGAGTGTCCGACGCCAGGATGGATACTGGAAGCGAATCACCGGGCACAGGCAATTCGGACGTTGTCAATGTCAGCATATGTATTAAACCAGCTATCGTTGATCAGGATGAACTTTAGCGTAGTTGGCACTCCATGGGTCACGAAGAAAGGTATCTCAGCAGTTCCGCTTACAATCAGAGGAGGGGCGCCGCAACCATAAGGAACATGGCCATGGACAACCGTCAGGACCGGTGTGGCGCCAATGTACACCTTCATAGTATCGTAGGGAGGCATCAAGACGTCTAGAGTGTGAACTTTGTACTCGAAGCTGAGTGTCAGTACCCCCGTCACCGTCGGTGCGAAAGTCTGCACCAATTCGGTAGTATGCGGTACTATACTTCCGTCACACTTCTCGTCGTCTGCTTCTGTCCCCAGACGAACGTAGCAGTCTGTACCAGGAGAAGAGCAGATCCTCTCGATCGGCGGAGATATGCTGTTCCAGCACGGCTCAAGTGGCTCCTTAAAGTCACCGTTGCAAAGGCCAACATCACAAGGAGACTCACCCAGGCGCTTCATTACAACTGGCAGGAACACTTCTCGGACCGATGGGACAACAACATAAAAATCTAACGCGGAATCGGCCGCGGTGCCGGTAGCCGAGGCTACCTGGACCTTGGCACCGCCAACATCGCCCCTCTGCATCCCGCAAGGCACCCCAACGGCTATCATGAACATATATGCCTTTCTGACCCCAGCATCAACGATGACGATGGACGTTGGGCTGATGGGCCACGAGGTAAAAGGAGACACGTTCACGACAATCGTATCGTCAAAGTTGCCCAGGTTCGTGACCCAGTGAGTGAAGGTTACTTGATCGCAAGGCCGGACAATATGCATGTTATCTGGCTCAACCGCCACACCCCAATATCGGGGGACCTTGACTATCGCCACGGCTTGGGCAGAGGTCTCGTTGGACGTCGCTGTGACCTGAGCAAGATAGGTACCACTTATCTCATCAATTGCCGGCCTTACAGTCAAAGTCAGGAGTTGATAGCCCCCACTGGAAAGCGAGCTTATGTATGCAGGCTCAATCTGGACACTCCCTTTCCAATCCTGGGGTGTGCTTGTGGTCATCGTGATGTCAGTCAACGCCTGAGTGCCCACATTGACCAACTGATAGTCTATCGTAACGGTCTTGCCTGCCTCCACTGGCAAGTCCAGACGCTGTGGGGAGAGATTCATCAAGAATCCAGGTTGGGGCAAACCACTGACAACCGTGGATTCGTGCACAATAACCGGGCCAGTTTCATCGCTGTCAAGCAAAACGTTATTGAACGCCATGCCAGCGGCCGACACAGATGTACTCACTACGACCGTCACAGATTTTGTCCCTCCCGGCAGAAGGTCGGGCATCTGCCAGAAGGTATTCGTCGGTGGATTGGCCGGCGCGGGAGTAGCCGTGATAAACACAGTAGACAGGGGATAGGACTCCATCAGAAAGACGCCGGTCATGGAAGCCGTGCCGCTGTTGGTGTATGTAATCGTATAGGTCAAGCGCTCGCCGGCCGTTAGGGGATCAGACGTATCAATCTTGTCAATCGTCAAGATCGGCACGTTGCGCACCAACGTTTCCTCCAGATCCCACCGGGCAGAAATCTGATCGCTGCGCCAATTCACCCGATTGAGGAGCACGATGCCATCGGCAACAGAGGGTTTGACGGTGGCCGTGATCACAATCTGATGCAAGCCGTCCACCGGCAGGCTACCCAAGCGCCAAGACCAGACCCGACCTGAACCACTGGTCGGCGGTGGATTGGCGTCGCCGGTGAACTGAACGTTCGTGTCAAACGTATTGGTGATCACGACGCTGCTCGCAGTACTATTGCCCGTGTTACTGTAGGTGAGCGTATACACAAGCAAGTCCTCGGGGCGAACAGGGTCTGGGATGTCAAACTGTGCCAGATCCAGAACGGGTTCCTCAACATACTCGCGGATCAGAGCGTCGTCGAACCACACGGTACCCGCGCCATACAGGCGGCACTCCAGGCGAATGTAGCGCGTCCCAGTCGGCGCCACGTGACTGCCGACCAGTTGGACCCACTCGCCGGACGTGTTACCTGTGCCCTCGGCACTCGCCCATCCAAGAACATTGCTCTCGGCAGGCCATCCTGACCAGAACGTCAGGCTGATAGTTGCTTTGTTCGACAGTTCATCGGCATTCACCCAGACCGAGAACTCATAAATCCGACCTTCATATGCGGGGATAGGTTTGGAGCGCCATCGAGAGTTGGACCCCCTGGAACCGCTTCCGATGAACACTGAATATCCGCCACTGTGACGGAACTGCCGGGAGCGGAAAAGGACCGCCGGCGGCCCTTCATACGCGTCGGACATCCAGTCCGCCGGTTCACTGGGAAATGCTCCTGCGCATTCAAGGCCCGGGTTCGGCACCAGGTTGCCCGGCTCGTCGCAAGATTCCTGGGGAGTATTGAGAAGAACAAGGTGAGACAACGATGGCGGTGCGGCTTGAGTGGTGCCTGTTCCATCTCCCAGCAGGGACACAAACAGCGAGGCCAGGATACCAACACCCACCACGAGGCCGAAAAGCAACAAGCCTCGATTTCGAAGACAGCGAGGAGCAATCGCCATCGCCAGGATTAAGCCATTCTCTTTTCCTCTCATGTTCACCCTCCTGTTGATTCCACCCTTACTCAGTACAGATGGTGGGGTGAGTAGAAAGAAGAAAGCGGTGGCGTTCAGCGTACTCGCACCGGGCGGCGTCCTTGGTTAGAAACAGCCCTCGAGCGTGACCTACCTGTGGGTTGGCTCGGAGAACAGAGGGGTAGTTGTAGAACTATGGGCAACCTGGCTAGTACGGCTGCCAGCGACCGACGTGCTACACAGCGCGAACGGTCTCAGCAGCCGCCTCATTGCTCACGGGCAGCCGCACTGCCGGGTCACCAATGATCACATAGTTGCGTGCATCGTTTCTCGCAGTCCACATGCTGGCCAGTGCCGAGTGGTCAGGTATCTTGCCATGTGAGATTTGGTCCCACTCATCGCTGAGGTCGGAGGAAAGCTCGGCGTAGCGCTCATTGATATACTCTGTGGCCGAACCCACCGGGTGGCCTTCCATCAGCCGCCTCAAAGTGCTCTCGAAGGTCCCCAACTGTCTCCCGGCGTGCTCCCTCGTGAAGGAGTACCCCCAGGCACGGTCCACATGGCCTACCACAGCCAGAGCACCTCCTTTGGGATGGCCCAGCAGTCGCTGCGGCAACCTGGCGACGAAAGACTGCGGGGCAATAGCCGTCTGCTCGTGCAAAGCCTGGCGAGCAAAGTCATCCAGGCGGGGTGTGCCCGCGCCATAGCAGGCAAAGAAGAAAGCCACCAAGCCCGATAGCCGGGCCTCGTCGCCCACGTCATCCGCCGCAAAATAAAAGTCCGGGGGAATGGCCTGGCGCCATCTCTGAGGGCCAGGCCAATCCTGGCACAACAGCGCCCCCTGGTGCGGCAACTGGCGCTGGTCACCGTTGGGAAAGCCCATGCCATGGCTGGCGGTGAACAGCAAGGCTGGGGTTTCGCCGCCACCCAGAAACTGGCTCAGTCGCGCCTTGGTGGCCTCGTCTTTGAGCACCACCTGTACAGACCAATCCTTCAGACTCTGATTCAGTCCTTCGGCCAGCGGCTTGACCAGTTCCTTGGCACTGAGATGCGTGGCCCAATCGTCAGAATTCCGCATACCGAAGAAAGTCGCGCGGCGGGGTAGCGACAGTTTGCCAGCCTCGGCTTCGACTACGCTATGGGCATACTGGGCATACTCCTCCAGCGTATCAAAGTAAATGCGGCCCACCGCATACGGCACGTCGAGTTGATACTGAAAACGATAAGGGATTGCCTCTGGATCACCGACGATGAGGAGATAGTAGGGTACTTTGGCCGGATGAGCCGGGTCATAAGCTACACCATGGCGACGCAGGAACTCCACTTTGGACTCACCTGGTCGGTACGCATCCACACCGATGTACTCCCTATAGTATCGCTCGTCCCTCCGCGTGGCCTGTTCCCGCCGGTGCTCCAACAACTCGCCGAGCGCTTCCTTGATAGCGTGGACGCATTCCTTGTCCTCCTCAGCAAAGACGACACCCCAACCGGTTTCCGCC
>Ga0315285_10008417_pt1 | contig 10574 bp, 15 predicted proteins | sample YL17G09_36_MG_FD_203698 | JGI IMG/M metagenome (GOLD analysis project Ga0315285, IMG submission 203698) | Sediment microbial communities from Yellowstone Lake, YNP, Wyoming, USA - YL17G09_36 | ecosystem: Environmental > Aquatic > Freshwater > Lake > Sediment | place: USA: Wyoming | collected... | reverse complement strand
ATAGATGAAAATTTTGCATGTTATGATGCATTAAATCCAGAAGGTGTAAATTTAAATCAGGGGGCTGAATCAAATATATGCTTCCTACTGGCATTTCTTGCTGCTAAAAGATTGGGAATTATTAAATGATTGAAAACAAGAGGACAGATTTCGGTAAAGAAATTTAATAAAAATGATTCATCTATTGATTTTTCTGATTCAAGATTTTTAAGGACAGCCTGTGGTAAGTATCTTACATCCATTTCTCATTTAAGGATTGCAAGAAGTAAAAACGATATTGATTTTGATATAGATAGAGAACCTGCTTTATTTCCGGAAAATAAATATGAAAGGTTTGGCCTGGAAGATCCCAGGATAACTCATATTAATGGAAGATACTATATAAGTTACAGTGCGGTGTCAGATATAACAGGAATAACTGTCTGTCTGGCATCTACAACTGATTTTAAAATATTCACAAGGCATGGTGTGATTTTTATGCCTGACAATAAAGATGTCGCAATTTTTCCGGAAAAAATAAAAGATAAGTATTATGCTCTTAACAGGCCTGTATCTGCTGAATTTGAGGCAAAGGATATGTGGATATCCGAGTCACCTGACCTTGTTTACTGGGGTAACCATATGAGGCTAATGGGTACAAGAAAAAAATACTGGGATAATAGAATGGTAGGGTGCGGTGCTGTTCCTTTCAGAATAAAAGAAGGTTGGATTGAGATATACCATGGGTCATCAAAGACTAATAGATACTGTCTTGGGGCAGTACTGTTGGATACTAATAAACCCTGGAAAATTATAGCGAGAAGCGAAAAACCAATAATTGAGCCTGAAATGAATTACGAGCTGAATGGTTTCTTTGGCGGTGTGGTTTTTACCTGCGGCGTTTTATATGAAGAGGATAAGGTAAAAATATACTATGGCGCTGCTGACACCAGCATAGCATATGCGGAAGTTAAGTTGAGTGATATACTTTATCAGTTGAAATAGTTTAATAGAAACAATAAAAATTATTACTATTACGACTTAACAAGTTGATAAGCTCTCTCCTCAATATCTGCGACTTCTAAAAGTAAATCAGAGATAGCTTTTTTATCTCTATTAATGGCAGACTTGCAGATATCTATTATCAGTTTTCCGGACTTACTGAACAGTTCTGCTGCTTTTATCCAGTTTCCAACCTTATATCTCCCCAAATTTCATCTTCACTCTTTACTTCTTTCCATAAATCTTTTAATCTTATTTGTGTAAGATCTTGCATTGCGTATCTCCTTTCTTATGGTTTTTTAATAATTATTATTTGAAAGGATACGCCATTAATTTATTTTTTTAAATTACTTTTGCACACAATATTTTACGCTATCAACCTAGTTTTTAAGATTCTTTCTTTTACACCCATGGATTGTATTAGGTAATATAATTTCAATAGTTTGAGGTGAAGCCGATGCGGGCAGCCAATATCAAACTAACCTCAAATACTTCTATTTTTAATTTAACATTAAGACTTCTTTTGGTTTTCTAAATAAAATATTGTTTTTTGTTCATTTTTATGATATGTTCATTAACACTGAACATTCTATAATAATGAACAAAAGGAACATAAAATGATTAATAATATTGAAAATAATATTTATAATCTTGCAATTAATGAATTTAATAAGGATAAAGAGATCAAACTAAAAATAGAAGTTGAAGAAAAAGAAAAAATCGTTAACGGTTTTAGATTTGATAAATTAGTAAAATTTAGATATCTAAAAAAAAATTTACTATATTGTGTTGAAATAAAACCTAATATTAATAATACTATTATTGCTTTACTATTACATCGTAAAGAAACTTTACCACATCCACTTCTTCTAATAACAAGGCATGTAAATAATAATAAAGCTGAAGAATTGAAGAAAAATGGAATTCAATTTATAGATACTGCAGGTAATGCCTATATAAATTATTATCCCATATATATTTTTATTAAGGGTAATAAACCCCCTGATATACTTTTCAAAAATACAACACACCGTGTTTTTGAACCAAGTGGATTAAAAATTATTTATGCTTTATTATGCAATGCTGATTTGGTAAAAAAACCATATAGGTATATTGCAGAGATTACAAATGTTGCTTTAGGTACAGTAGGATGGACTATTAATGATTTAATTAATTTAGGATTTGTAGTAGAAATGGGTGATAGGGGTCGAGAACTGTTGAAGAAAGAAGAATTATTTAGAAGATGGTGTATAGAATATAATGAAAAATTAAAGCCAAAATTATTAATAAATAAATTTACAGGACCTGAAAATTGGTGGATTCATTATAAATTGAATCCAGAGTATGCTCAATGGGGTGGGGAAATTGCTACTAATAAATTAACTAAGTATATAAAACCTCAGAATATTATTATTTATGCTGACCGTAAAAAATATCAAAATATTGTAATTGAAAATAAATTACGAAAAGATATTAATGGAAATATTGAATTTTTTGAGAGATTCTGGAAATTTGGTAGAACAAACGAATTTAAAGAAATAGTTGATCCAATTTTAATCTTTGCAGATTTGATTAATGCCGGTAATCAAAGAGATGTAGAAACAGCTAGGATAATTTATGAAAGATATATTAATAGACATCTCGGGGAAGCTTGATAATTCATATATTGCTGCAATCAAAGAAATAAAAAAAATAACTGATTCCCTTAAAATACCATTTTTTATAGTTGGTGCATTAGCAAGAGATATTATAATGGAATATTTTTATGAAATTAAAGCACCCAGAATGACGATGGATATTGATTTGGGAATTAGAGTTTCAAGTTGGAACCAATTTGATCAATTAATTAATACCTTAGAATTGTCTGGAGACTTTAAAAAATTAAAAGAAAGACATAGGGTTATTTATAAAGATATTATAATTGATATAGTTCCCTTTGGAAGTATATCCGACAAAAATGAAAAAATAAGTTGGCCACCTGAGAATGAAGTTGTCATGTCTGTTATAGGATTTAATGAAGTTTATAATAATTCAACTTTAGTTAGATTGCAAAATAATCCAATATTAGATGTTAAAATACCAACTCTTCCAGGTTTAGCAATATTAAAGTTAATTGCATGGAAAGATAACTATCCAAATAGATCAAAAGATGCAGAAGACTTATTATTCATTATGAAGAATTATGAAAGTGCAGGGATTTCTGATAAGTTGTATGAAACAGAATTACAATTATTAGAAAGTGAAGATTTTGACATTCAAATTGCTGGAATTGTTTTATTAGGGAAAGAAATGAGTAAGATATGTAAAAATAAAACAATTGAATATTTAAGAAAAATTATAGACGAAGAAACTTCTGAGAATTCAAATTATAATTTAATTAAAGATATGTTGCTTACAAAAAGAGGTGATTTTAATAGAATTTTATTTTTATTAAGAAAATTAAAAGATGGTATTTATAATAAAAGTGGAAAAAAGATTTAAATTTATTTTTTTAAAAATATTTTAAATTTCCAAAAAAATTTTTTAATTCATAATTGTTTTTATTTTATATAATTTTTAATTCTCGAAATTTAATAATTTCTTTCAAAAATTGGTTCGAAATTTCACACCTTGGGGGCAGCCAGTATAATCATTCAAAGATTCAACAATTTTCATTTCTATAATGATAATCTTGATTTATTCATTATAATACTTGGTAAGATCTCTATAATAGTTTCCGTGACTGCCAACCATTATCAGCTTCAGAACGTCAATTTCTAATTCATAAGCCAACAAGAAAAGCTGTTTTTCAATATGAAATTTATATACCCGAACACCCTTTAGAGATCCCTTTTTTTCCTGGCCTATTTTTGGATTATCTGCTATTTTCTTAATCTCTTCATCAAGTATTTTTATCTGTTTCTTATATAACCTTTTCTTCTGTTTTTGGAAGAGTGGTGATTGAATTATTTTAATTCCTGATCACCTTCCCCAAAAAGATAAGGTGTTCCAAGCCCTTCTTTTAATTGTTCTCTCCCAAGTAAAATATCTTTGATTACTGAAAAAGATAAGTCTGGATTGTCCTCTGCGACTTTGCCGATAAATGCCCAGTATTCAACTTGTCCTGCCATAGATCGGCGTGTCACTCTTGCTGTTAATCTTGCTTCTTCTGCAATCTCTTTAGAAATTTTTATTGCTGTACTCATAATTTTTATTATCTCCTTAATGTTTTATTATGAAGCATAATAACATATAATGCTACCTCTTGCAACTTCATTCTATTCAATTGTCATCTTTTAAATTGTAATTTAATCAGTTTGAAAGTATAATATTTTTATAATAAAGGAGGTTAGAAATGGCAAGGAGAGTTTATTTTAGAGAGATTTATTTATATATCGTATGCATTATTGCCATCATAATTTTTATAGTAGGAATAATTACTGTCTATAATGGTGCTATCAATTATGTAAAACCAACAACATATATGACAAAATCCAGCATAATGCCTATGTATTCAGCAGATCAATATCAAGACCTATCCAAGGAGGAAATAGACCAATTAGCCGAAGATGAACTGAATGCCTCTCTTCAGAGTGAAAAAGATATAGCATTTAAAGATTTACTGAGGGGAATACTTCTGGCGGTTATAGCAATTCCACTATTTGCCTTTCACTGGAAAAAAGCTCAGGCAATGTGGCGTACAGATTTGGAGACAAAAGATACCAATTGATATATCTTCCTTTTTTATACAGTGAGTATGAATTTTATGGATTAGTTAATACTTGAAACAAATTTTAGAAATGTTCTCAACTAAATTATTAATGGAGGAAACAATAAATATTTCAGAATTTGCCGATAAGCTTATCTGCCAGTACTGTTATAAAACCCACGGAACAAAAAGTTGGCCGGTAAATGGGGATATTGTTCCTTTTTACCACCAAAAAGAACCTGGAAATTATAATCTAAAAGTAACCTGCCCTTATTGTAAAAAAGAATGGTATGTAGTCTGGGACGATAATCCAGGGCCAATAAAACCATTGGGATTCTAAAGAATCTTTAATAAATCAAATGAAAATTTTCTCTATTAAGTTTTAAAAGTTAAACACTAAAAGCAAAGCTAATATAGAACAATAGACAATTATTTTTTCTTTTTCGGAATAAAATCTAAGGATATTGAGTTGACGCAGTGTCTGGTATTTTTAGGAGTAAAACCTTCCCCTTCAAATATATGACCCAGGTGACCGCCGCACCCGGAGCATACAATTTCCATTCTTACCCCATCCTTGTCCGGCAATCGTGTTACTGCTCCGGGGATTTCATCATCAAAACTTGGCCAGCCGCATCCTGACTTAAATTTACTTTTAGACCTGTATAGCGGTGCCCCGCACTGCCGGCAGACATAAGTACCATCTTCAAAGAAGTTTTCATACTTACCGCTAAATGGTGGCTCGGTACCTTTGTCAATTATTACTCTTTTTTCCGGGTCAGTAAGCTTTCTTTTTTTCATTTATAAAAAATTTATTCAAATACCTTCAATACCCTTATCTACAGCCAGGCCAAGCAGATTTTTAAATATCTCCGGATTTATTGTATATACAATAGCAAAACAGGTAATGAAGATTACCACTGCCAGCCATTTTGTGTAGCGGCCGCGGGTCCTCACAAAAAGTATTATGGATAAAATAGCCATAACAATAGGTCCTGCTATTTTAATATCCCCTAACGGGACAGTATAACCCGCCACAACTTTTTCACTTTCTCCAAAAAAAGATGCCAGATCAAAGTTTATGTTTGCCACAATTAATACTATCTCAAGAACCAGGACTATAAGCAAAATCCAGGATGCCCATACTGTTGAAGGTCCTTCGGTCCTATAAACTTCATAGGCTGCGGCAGGAATTAGAAAAATAACTATCATAAGTGGTTTGGATAACCATATTCCTATAACAATACCTATAAGTGCAAGAATACTTATAATTGTGCAAATCAGGGTTGCATATTTGGTAGGCTTGGCCATTCGATCACCTCATTTATATTATGCGTTTTATAAAAATGCAATACAGATATTTGTTTATGAATTATAGCAAATAAGGAATAAGGTTACTACTTTATTCAATAAAACACATTAATTGTCCTTGAGAATATTTATAAATTATTGAAATAGAAGAATACAGATTATAATTAAATTGGATATCCGTTTATAATTAAAGAATAAATATTATGCTTTAATTAATAACAGGAGGGAAAACATGGAAGATTGGAAATGTACAGCTTGTAGATATATTTTTGATGTTAAAGTTGAAAATCCGGAATTCGGGATAGATCCTCCCTATAATTTTGAAGACTTGCCAGAGGATTGGGTTTGTCCAGTATGCGGAGCTTCCAAATCAGAATTTAGAGTTTGTAAAAAATAAATAAGTCTCTAAATAAGTGGTGTTATACTAATCTATTTAATCACCTTAAGGAACCTTGAATTTATGGCTACGATCACTGTGCTGATTGACATAAGAGCGGCACCAATATTTATATTTAATATTTATAAGAATTTGCTCGTATAATAAGATAATAATAAACTCCGTGTCCACAAATAATGCCACAAATAGGGTTTACTTTTATACAATATATATCTATAATATACTTTACTATGTTACATATTAGTAATATATTATGGTTTACTTTAGGATTTCAGAATAAACGCGTTGTTATATAGAGGCGAAATGTTTGACCGCACAATAGTAAAAGAGTTAGAAAAATGGGCAAAAAAAGCTCGTAGAAAACCTTTAGTCCTGCGTGGTGCCCGGCAGGTTGGCAAAACAACAGCAGTTGAGATTTTCTCAAAGCAGTTTGATCAATATATATATTTAAATCTTGAAATTTCTTCAGACCGCAAGATATTTGAAAAAGACTATACAATTGAAGAGCTTATTCAGGCGATCTTTTTTGAAAAAAACAAAAAGAAAATCAAGGGGAGGATCCTGATATTTATTGATGAAATACAGAATTCTTCTAATGCGGTTATGATGCTACGGTATTTTTATGAATCAGCTAAGGATTTTTTTGTCATAGCAGCAGGCTCTCTCCTGGAGTCTCTAATAGACAGGCAAATTAGTTTTCCTGTTGGACGGGTTGAATATCTTTATATGAAACCGTTAACCTTTAATGAATATATAACTGCAACGGGGGGAAGTTCTTCATTGGAAGTCCTTAAGCAGATCCCTTTTCCTGATTTTGCTCACGAGAAATTACTAAAGCAATTTTATCGATATACACTAATTGGAGGAATGCCAGAAGTGGTGAGCGTTTATTGCCAAACTCAAAATGTAGTTGAACTAAAACCAGTTTATGAAAGCCTTTTGCGGTCATATCTTGATGATGTGGAAAAATACGCCAGAAACAATACTCTTGCCCGTATAATGCGCCATGCTATTGAAAGTTCTTTTTATTCTGCCGGAAGCAGAATCCGTTTTGAAGGGTTTGGCCGGTCCAGTTACAGATCACGGGAGATGTCTGAAGCGCTAAAAACACTTGAAAAAGCAATGCTTATTTATTTAATGTATCCAACAACAGAAACCAGTCTTCCCATTGAAGCTGATCATAAGAAATCTCCCAGACTGCACCTTATTGACACAGGACTTGTCAATTATTTTGTTGGGCTGCAAAAAGAACTTTTTGGCACGCAAAATCTAAATAGTGTTTATGAAGGAAAAATTGCAGAACATATAGTCGGGCAGGAATTGCTTGCAGAAAGCCAGACTTTTACTAGGAAAGTACAGTTTTGGGTCAGAGAAAAAAAACAGTCAAATGCTCAAGTCGATTATATTGTCCCGTTTGAAAGCTATGTGATACCAGTTGAAGTAAAAACAGGAAAAGCCGGCCGTCTGCGTTCAATGCATGAGTTTATTGACCGGGCGCCGCATAATTATGCAGTAAGGGTGTATTCTGGCAAGTTGAAAGTCGATATTGTTGAAACTCTTAAGGGAAAGAAGTTTTTTCTTTTAAATCTTCCTTTTTACTTAACAGGAAGACTCAATAGCTATCTGCATTGGTTTTTAGAGGAAGTGATTAAATAATATGTGGCTGCTGAATTTATTGCCTTCAGGTCATATTTCCTGTCTTTGATCTTATTTAAACTGGGGCATCATCTCAAAATAGCCATCATCTGCATGGTTTAAAAGATTATTTTTATCTGATATATAATAAGGTATAGTTAAGAAGATTCTGGAGTAAGCTGCTTAATTTCCTTTCTTATTTTTAAATGCATTTACCAGGAATAAAATGATACTATAACTTTAGTCCCTTTACCTAAGTCACTATTAATTTTAATAGTACCCTTATGAAAATCTACAATCTCTTTTACAATAGAAAGACCCAGACCAGATCCTTCTTCATACATACTTCTAGATTTGTCTGCCTTATAGAATCTTTCAAAAATATGTTTTAAGTCATTTGGAGCTATTCCTATACCTGTATCTGAGATGCTTAAAACAATATCATGTTTATGCTTTTTTAAAGAGAGTAATACTCTACCTCTCTTTTTATTATAATCAATTGCATTTTTCAAAAGATTAGCAGTAAGGCGTTTTATTTGGTCAGCATTTCCCTTTATATAAAGTGATTTTTTTATATCCTCACTAAGGTTAACTCCTTTTGTATCAGCATACATTTGCATTGATTTAATTTGATCCAAGCAAATAGAAGAAATATTTACTTTATTTTGGTTCTCTTCTGGTTTCGCTGAATCACTACGTGCTAAAAAAAGCAAATCATTTGACATATTTATTAGTTTATCTACTTCTTCAAGCAAATCTTTATTAAGATTTTTATAGTCTTTCAAAGATTGTTTTTTTTCTATAGCCATTGTTTCAATACCTGTTTTAATTATTGACAGTGGAGTTCTTAGCTCATGTGCAGAATCTGACACAAATCTCTTTTGTTCTTCTAGGGATTTCTTAATTGGTTGTAAAGTTTTACCTGCTAAAAAGTAGCCTAGTCCAGCTATAATTAAAATGACTCCAATATCAGTTGAGATCAAGACTACTTTCAAGCGATTTATGGCATTGTTTAAGATTATATACTGAGAGTTTGTTTCAATTTTAGAATATTCATCTTCTTCAAATTCGAAATTACTTAGAATATTATTAACAAAAAGCCCATATAACATAAAGCTGAACACGATTATTACAACGAGAAGAGATGCTATGTAAAAAAAAGTCAATTTTAGCTTTGCCCTAAAAAAAGTATTATTCTTTAAATTTATAACCCAACCCGCGAATGGTTTGAATATATTTTTCATTGTTTCTATCATCCAATTTTTTCCTTAGACGTTTTATATATACATCTACAATATTGCTAAAAGATTCGTAAGCAAAATCCCAGCAATGATCGATTATCTGTTCTCTGTTCAAAACCAAACCTTTATTTCTAAGCAAATACTCCAGAACAGAGTATTCTTTAAGAGTAAGCTCCAGTAATTTATTTTGTTTTTTAACTGTATGAAGTGAATTGTCCATTAAGATATCCTGACTCCTTAATACCTCAGGTTCTTTCTTTTTAGGCCTCCTAAGCAGCGCCCTTATTCTTGCCAGTAGCTCACCAAATGCAAACGGTTTTATCAGGTAATCGTCCGCGCCACTATCAAGCCCTATAATTCTGTTATCAATGCTGTCCTTTGCTGTAAGCATTAGAATAGGTGCATCAATATTATTATCCCGTAAACTTTTACAAACCTGAAAACCATCTTTTTTGGGTAACATGATATCAAGTATTATTAAATCATACTCACCGAACATCCCCATATACTCACCCTTTTCACCATCATAGGCAAAATCAACAGAAAAGCTATTATTTTCCAAGCCTTTCTTAATATAGGCGACAAGCTTTTTTTGGTCTTCAATTAATAATAATCTCATGGTTTCTAAATTATCACTGTCATATAAATATCATTTAGTATAAATATAAAATAGAATTGTAGCAATGGAATAGCATACAATAAAAATAATCGAAATAAATACCCCAAATGTTCCACCTAATAAATCAAAAAAATAAATTCGGTTGGAATTTTTCTTTTTAAAGAAAAATGTGATAGTTATACTGCCTAATAAAAATGGCAATATTATAAAGGGAGATAAAAATATTTTTGTTGGAAATCTTACAATGTTAGTAAAGGCAAGAATAATAGATACTGCTAAGAATAAAATTAACAAGTAAAAGGTAAGTTCATGGTACTCTTTGACAAAATAGGTAATCAGTGAACCAATTGCCAGACCAATAAGCGCATAAGAGATAATAGATATAGCATCTAAATAATTGTGAGTGAACATCAAGATATGAAAAAAGGCAGTCTCTAAAAATAGCAAGACAAAAGAGATTATAAAAACTTGAATTTCTTCTTTTTTAAATTTTAAATTATTTAAATATTTGGGATGCTGTTGGGCCATTAATTTTTAAAATTAAGAAATTTCTAAAAAAACTTTTAATTTATTTAGGATTTTTATAAAAAAATCCACCTTAAAGAAATTATTTTAGTTTGGGGTATTTATTAAATTTAATCCCCTCCGAAGAATTAATCTTGAGGGGATTAAATTGTAACATTTTGGCAATTATTTTATACCTTC
>Ga0315285_10008414_pt1 | contig 10575 bp, 6 predicted proteins | sample YL17G09_36_MG_FD_203698 | JGI IMG/M metagenome (GOLD analysis project Ga0315285, IMG submission 203698) | Sediment microbial communities from Yellowstone Lake, YNP, Wyoming, USA - YL17G09_36 | ecosystem: Environmental > Aquatic > Freshwater > Lake > Sediment | place: USA: Wyoming | collected... | reverse complement strand
GGCCCGCCGACCTGGCTCGAGCAATTCTGTTTGCCTCGAAGTACAAGCTGGATCTGCTCACCGTCGACGGTGCCGGCGGCGGAACCGGGATGAGCCCCTGGCGGATGATGAACGAATGGGGCGTACCTCCCGTAGAACTTCACTCACTACTTTATCAATACGCCAAACGTCTGGCCGCGAATGGATATCGTATTCCCGCACTGGCACTCGCCGGCGGATTCACGTTCGAAGACCAGATTTTCAAGGGTCTCGCCCTGGGGGCGCCGTTCGTAAAGCTCATTGGTATGGCCCGTGCTCCGATCGCTGCAGCCATGGTCGGAAAGACGATTGGGCGAACGATCAACGATGGTCAGATCCCCGTCTACATCGAGCGCTTCGGAAACACGAAAGACGAGATTTTCGTCACCGCCAGCGCCCTTCGCAAGGAACTGGGCGACGAGGAGTTTGAGAGGATTCCCACTGGCGCGCTGGGGCTGTATACCTACTATGAGCGTCTCGCCCAGGGCCTGCGACAGCTCATGTGCGGAAGCCGGAAGTTCTCGCTCGAGTATATCTCGCGCGACGATCTGGCCTGCCTGACCCATCAAGCCGCAGACATAAGCGGCATTCCATTCATAACGGATGTGGACAAAGTACAGGTTGAGGACATCCTCGCCGACGGTTGCGGTACAACAATCCGAAGCGAGTCATACAAAGAAATTCGCGTGCCCTCGAGAAGATGAAGACAAGGAGTCGATGCGATGATGAAGAATGGACATAGCGGTTTGTGCTCGACGTGCGAAGGGCGCACCGAATGCACCTACCCACGGTACGAGGATCGACCAAGGATTTTCTGCGATGAATTTGACTGGGCGTGGCAACATCGAATGGAGACGACCGCCGCCAGCGAGAAACCGCAGCAGGCGATAGCCTCGCGGTCAGCGGAACAGCCTCGCACGCAGTCCAAGTACAAGGGGCTGTGTGCCACCTGCGACAATCAGTTGAAATGCGCTTTCCCGAGACCGGCCGACGGCGTATGGTCCTGCGAGGAATTCGCGTAAGGGGTCGACCTTGGCCTGGGCGCGGCTGTCGATCAGCGGCTAACAGTCCGCGTCGCAAGGAGACGAGGTGACATGCGACGCTCGCGTTCTCCCAGACCAAACGGATCGAAGCGCTCGTCGAGGCGTGGCACAACCGCCCCTGCGCCGAGTCGCACTGACACAGGAGTCGCAACGCGTGTGCCGACCCAAGGGCTGTGCACAACCTGCGCCCATGCGAGCGCCTGTACGTTTCCACGTCGCCAAGCGGCCCCCGTACTATTTTGCGAGGAGTTCGACGGCGGCGGGACGAGCGACAGCGTTACGACCGCTGGCGCGCGAACACTCTTCCCAAGCGTGCAGCGCACAGAAGCGTATAGCACTGGATACTCAGCCTCGGTGACGGGATTATGTGCGACTTGCGAAAAACGTGCTACGTGCACGTTTCCCAAGGCTGAAGGCGGCGTCTGGCGGTGCGAGGAGTTCGAGTGAGCCGGCAACGTGGGACCCATAGGTTCGCGTCGCCGCAAGAAGCACACCGTCTCTTTTGTGCTGCGCAGAAGGAGAGACAAGAGAAGCGATGACTGGACAAGGCTTGACTGCTGGCGCTTCACACATAAGGGACGATGACGCGAGTCAGACTGACGAATCCCGAATGCGGAGAGCCGCCGGCACAGGATCAGCGCCTCCGCAGACTTCGCCTTCGGTCGGGCTCCCGAGAACAAAGAAGAGGAGTCTATACGAGAGCGTACTGACACAGTTCAATAAAGCAGCGGATATGATGCACCTCGATCGGGATGTGCGCATCATCCTCGAAAAAGCGAAAAACGAAATCGTCGTGAATTTCCCCGTCAAGATGGACAACGGTCGGATCGAGGTATTCACCGGCTACCGCGTTCAACACAACGATGCACTTGGACCGTTCAAGGGAGGCCTACGGTACCATCCGCAAGTGGATTTGGACGAGGTTCGCGCTTTGGCCGCTTGGATGACCTGGAAGGGGGCGATCGCGGAGCTGCCTTTCGGCGGCGCGAAGGGAGGAATCCAACTTGATCCGTCCAAGTACTCGACGACGGAGTTGGAGCGCATTACGCGCCGTTTCGCCTTTTCCCTCGGGAATAACATCGGCCCGGATTACGACATTCCGGCTCCGGATGTCAACACCAATGCGCAGATCATGGCATGGATTCTAGACACCTATCTGTCAACGATTCCCCCAAATGAGCGTCAGCGCAGCAGCCACGTCGTTACCGGCAAACCCGTGGAAGCTGGCGGCAGCCTCGGGCGGGACAAAGCGACCGGTCAAGGCGTTGTGTTTGCCATCCAAGCGTGGGCCGAGGATCACGGTTTGTCCCTTGACGCGGCCACCTTCATTGTCCAAGGATTCGGGAATGTGGGTTCTTGGACTGCTCGGCTGCTCTCGCGCCTTGGGGCAAAGCTTGTCGCCGTTGAAGACGCTACCGGTGGAACGCGCAATAGAGACGGACTCGACCCTGATCTTCTCCTCAAACACGTGCGAGCTCGTGGCGGAGTAGTTAAATACCCACACGGTGAATTCGTTGACCACATCATGTTCTTGCAGACGGAGGCCGACATATTCATCCCAGCCGCACTGGAGAATCAGATTACAGCCGAGACAGCGCCATGGCTAAAGGTCAAGCTCGTAGCCGAAGCCGCTAACGGACCCACGGACCCAGAAGGCGATGTGATTCTCCAGCAGCGCAAGATCAATGTGATTCCCGACGTCTTCTGCAACGCGGGCGGTGTCGTTGTGAGTTACTTTGAATGGCTCCAGAACAAACGAAGCGAGTTTTGGGAGCTCGAGGAGGTTGACTGCAAGTTACGGAAGAAGATCGCGAACGCATACGCCCGGGTTCGTGACAAGGCTGCGCAGCTAAGTACCGATTGGCGCACGGCGGCGTACATTCTCGCACTCACAAGGCTCGAGAGAGTGTACAAGGAACGTGGGATTTTTCCGTAGGCGCGCGACCTGCTCAGCTGCCCGGGAATTCGAACAGCGCGTGGAAGACCCGGAGGCTAAATAGCTCCCCACAATAGGGAAACTGGACTGAAAATGTCCTGGCCTACAGAAACAGGACAAAACGCATGTTGCCCAATTTGCCAATTGCGAGGACCTATTTAGAAGGCGCCCAGCGCCTTACCGAATCTAGCGCGAGCGTCCTATAGACGCCATCGTGTTCTCGCGGCTTGCCGTGTAAGACGATGGGTGCGGAATAATGGGTCATTGAATGGGTCAGTCGCCGCGTGGTCGGAATCAGAGCCAAGAACGCAGTGACCTCTCCGGGACTCGCAATCCCTTCTGCAGTCCGAGAACCCGGTCCGAAGCGCGCTCCAACAGGCCGTCAACCCACGACGACCAGCTGCGTGAGCCGCACGTCATCGCTATCTGCGGCCGGTGGAAACTGTCGGGAGAGCCTATCGGTTCTGGTATGCGTCGAAGCTCGAGTCCTTTCCCGACAGCCGGAACAGAGAGTTAAGTTGACAAAAAAAGCGACTCCTTGAAGCATACTCCGGCCCTGGCTCGTCTTGTTCCGACAGAGAGCCGTGCTCTTGATGGGGCGCCGGCCGGACTGTGACCGACCGCCGCACGGCGGGAACAGATTTCTGTGCCTAGTCGAGAAGATGCTGGGCGCACTTTACCCGAGTAAGTCGGCTGCGGGCGGCCAGATCGGCTGCCGGCGCCGGACTGATATGCAGTGCGTTGTGGGCCGTGGCGACAATGAACCGCTACGAAGGAGGCAGCTTTTATGAGGCGTTTTCGAACTCGTGCCGCGTGCTCGGCTGCGGCAATCTTGTTGGTCCGGCTGATCCCTGCGGCGGCAGGTGTGCAAGCGGATGACTTCGTCGGACGAGGCGACGAACTGTTTCGCGGCGGACAGTTTGCTGGGGCCGAGAGCGCCTACGCAAAGGCGCTGGTTGCGGATCAGCAGAACTATCAGGCGGTCCTGCGGTTGGGTGAGATCGCCCTGCTCGGAAATCGCTTTGTCGAAGCTGAAGAACAACTCCGCCGCGCCATGAAACTGAGCCCGGATGAGAAACGCCCCAAGGAGTTGTTCGCCGAGGTGTTGTACCGGCAGGACCGTTTTGAAGAAGCCGCTGCGTTGCGTCGCGAAGTCGGCCCGGACGCCGTGGCGGACAAGCTCGCCAGCTTCAAGGGGCTCAGGCCGTATGAAACGCTGGGCGACGCGGAGAGCACCGAGGTACAGTTTGTCCAGACGGACCCGCTGCCCATCATCCGGGCACGAATCAACGGCGGCGACGAGGTCTACCTGTTGATCGACACTGGGGCCGCGGAGCTGTACCTGGATCCTGAGTTTGCAGGCAAGATCGGGGCTACGCGTTTCGGCGACACGACCGGCACGTACGCCGGTGGCAAACAGGCCGCGACCGGGCATGGGCGCGTTGAATCGCTGCAACTCGGTGAGCTCACGATCCGAAACCTCCCGGTGCTTCTGCTGCCGACACGCCGATTGCCCGTCCGACCACCAGACGGGCAGGTTGACGGGGTTTTGGGCACGTCTGTGCTCTATCACTTTTTCGCAACGCTGGATTACCCCGACGGCAAGCTCATTCTTCGGCGCAAGACGGAAAAATCGCGTGCGGCGCTCGAAGCACTTGCGAATCCGCGCGACACGCACGTCATTCCGTTCTGGATGGCAGGAAGCCACTTCATGGTGGCTTGGGGACGCATAAACGAGAGTGAACCATGCCTGTTATTTGCGGATACGGGATTGGCGGGCGGCGGCTTGACCCTTCATGAGTCCGCGATCAAGGCCGCCGGCATAGATCGGACCGGCCTCCCCTCCTTTGAGGGCATCGGCGGCGGCGGCCCGGTGAAGGTCACGCCGTTTACGGTGAAGCGCGTGTCGTTCGGCGGTGCCGTTCAGGCGGACATCACGGGGATGGCTGGAGGGCTGCCGCCGTCGGTGGAGTACCAGCACGGCTTTCGCATCGGCGGGATCATCTCCCACGGCTTTTTCCGCGCCTACGCTTTGACATTTGATTTCGAGAAGATGCGATTCCTTCTTGGCGCAGGACCATAGGCCGACCGAGAAAACACTCGACTTCGCCTACTTGTCGAGCGACGCCCGATGAAACATCGAAGACACGCGACTTGCGACCGTCGTGTGTAATCAACGGGTCGCTCCGGGAGAGGGGTTCACGCCGAAACGGACATCCTTGCCTGCGGGGCGCGATGGCGGCACAATAGACTTGGGGTTCGACCGATGGCGGACGGCGTCCGACAGCCGGTGCTCGGTCTCGTCAGCTGGCTCACTGCTGCGCCATGGCGCGCCTTTCTTCTCATATTCCTCGTCCACGTCGGGTTCCAGGCTATTCTCCCGAGGGAGGTTCCCCCATGGTACCTGCTCCCACATTCCCCGATGGAGGTCCCCGCCGCCGCTTTGGCGCTCTACGAGCGGGGCGAGCTGGCGGACCCATACACACTGCCGACCGGCCCGACCGCCCACATGCCACCCTTCCAGCCCGCCCTGATGGCGGCGATCTACCTTCTGCTCGGGCCGACGCTCGCCGCTGGCTATGCGACGTGGCTGATCGCGGTTGGGTTCTACGGGATCATGTATGGCATGTTGCCATGGCTCGCGAGTCGGCTTGGGCTGCGACCGGAGGCAGGTTTCGTCGGCGGACTCGTCGGAGCCCTGATCCCACGCTGGCCGGGCTTTGCGGAGGCGCTTGCCGCCGTCGCGATCGGCCTGATGCTCGCCGCCTTCCTGCGGCGGTGGGAAACCCGCCGGGGGACGTCACGCGGCTCGTTCGTGCTGGGCTTGGCAATAGGGGTTTCCTTTCACGTGACGCCGTCCCTCCTGCCCGTGGCGCTGGGCCTCGTTACGTTCGAGCTTCTGTGGCTGCAAGAGCCCCAACGCCGGCGATGGGCTGCACTCACGCTTCTCGGGATGACGCTGGCCTGCGTGCCGTGGACGTGGCGCAACTACACAAGCCTTGGCGGGCTGCTCTTCATCCGAAGCAACTTCGGGCTCGAGCTGCGCATGGGAAATCACGAGGGAGCCGGACTTACCTTGGAGCAGTCGGTCAGGGGCGGCACGGAACGCCACCCAGGCTCAAGCGAGGAGGAGGCCAGGAAGGTCCAGCAGTTCGGCGAACTCCAGTACATGCGTCAGGCCGGGCGCGAGGCCGTGGAGTGGATTCGCTCGCACCCTGCTACGTTTCTCCGGTTGACGGGCATGCGCATCGTGCAGTTCTGGTTCGGGCCGGTGGACGATCGCCCGTTCGCGATCTGGATCAGCTTGGTGACACTGCTGTCCGCCGTCGGCGCCTGGCGGGCGCTGCCCCTGCTGAGTGTCCCCCAGCGGGCGGCGATCCTGATCCCGCTCGTTACCTACCCGCTCGTGTACTATCTCGTCGGCTTCGAGGCCCGCTACCGGGAGCCCATGGACGGGCTCTCGCTGCTGCTGGCCGCCACCGCGTTTTTCGCACCGTTCAGGCTGCGGATGGCTGCCGGCGCACTTTCGATGCCGGTCGAATAACCCCGCCGTTTGGGATTCCGACCCTTTTGTTGGCTACCCGGAGGTCGTTCTAGAACGATCGTGGTGAGAAACAACCTCCAATGAAAGTCCAACCTTGGTTCACTGAACGCCCATCGCCTTAAACACGGCATCCGTCGGATCAGCGTAGAAGCTCGTCTGGAATTTGGCGAACAGTTCACCAGGGACAGTCGGAATGTCCTTCACGCTCGCCATCGGAAGCAGCAGCCTTTTGGCACCGGCGTCGAACGCCACCTGCAAGGACTCGGCGAGGTTCTCCACGGGGATGACGCTTCCGCCTAGACTCATGCTCCCGAGAACAACCATCTGTTGCTGCACCGGCTTGCCGAGCACCCCTGAGCAAAGAGCTACAAATGTCGCAAGAGTCATTGCCCCGGTGGGTCCGGTGTTCTGTAGCTCGACAACGTGTAGGTGGTAGTCGTGGTCGCTGGTCTTGATCGACGCACTGACTCGCGACCCGTTTGCACGAAAGTAGTCGCAACCGACCTTAATCGCTTCTTTCGCATCGCCACTCGATCCCACTCCTGACATCTTGAGCGACCCGCTGCCTGCCGTCACCTGAGTTTCGATTCGGTATAGGCCAAGCATTCGACCGTTCCCGGTTGCAACCGTGTGCAGCACCCCGGGATTGAGTGGCCCGTCGGGGATCAGCGTTCCACCGCCTTGCTCAGGAACACTGATAAACTTCTCCTCGCGGGTTTCCTGATCGATGTAGCTGAAATGGACGTCGAAGAACTCCATCCCGCCGATCTTCTTGAGTTGTTCCTTGACTCTGCGGCGCGCCTCAAGAGCGTATTCAAGGCAGCGCTGCACGGAGTCCTTGCCGTACTCCTCGTGCGGATAGAGCAGCTTCAGGAGGCCCGACACCGTGTGTTTGACGGCAATGGTATCGCGCTGGTTAAGGTCGCGGCCGAGCTTGAAGTACTTGTTGATTGCATCTCCAAAGTTTCGTTTCCGCATCTCCCGCATGAACTCGGCAAGATAGTCCACGATTAGGCCGTATTGGTTGGTGAAGAACTCGGGCCGCATCTTCGGAATTTCCCACCCGGGGACATAGGCGTGAAAACGATCGAAGAAAGCCGAATCGATCATCGTGTCCGGGAATGGGGCGAGTAAGTGGCTTGTTTTTACCAGCGTATCCACGGGCTGATTGATGTTGCCCACGAAGACCATAGCGGCGTGAGCGCTGATGGAGTCACGGCCACGGGCGAACGATCCCGAAGCCATGTAGTCCTTCATAATCTGGACACCATCGTTGTCGGCAAACGAGATACCGGCAACCTCGTCAAAAGCGACCACATCCCAGACGCCCACCAGTCCGATGGTTCTGCGGGCGATGTTGTAAAAGAGATTCGCAACCGTTGTCTGGCCGCCGGAGATGAGGATGCTGTTTGGGCTGATCTCCTTGTAGATGTGGCTCTTGCCTGTACCACGCGGACCCAATTCGCAGGCATTGAAGTTGTTCTCAACCAACGGCACCATTCGTGCGAGTAGGTGCCATTTCACCCGCTGGCTGAAGTTCGTTGGCTCCATCCCGGTCGAACGCAAAAGCACGTCAAGCCACTGCTCTTCCGAGAACGCGCGCCGCCCCTCGAACAACTCCTCCATGTCCATACCCGGCATTTGGATGGGTTTGAGCTCGCGAATAAGGAAAGGAGAGCCTTTTTGTCCCTCTTCGAAGAAGTAATGCAGCGTAACGATGGACCAAATGCCGCCGACCAGAAGTTTCTCGTACTTCTTGACCGTGTCGCTATCGACCTCCACCCCCTTTACCCCGAGGTTGGACAGCAGCGCTTCGTACACATCCCGCCTTTCGTTGAGGCTGACGGTGACCTTGTCGATGATCTTGTAGCTTCCCCGTTCCCGAATAATCGACTTGACCTTCTCAGCCTCATCCGGGCGAACGTAGTTGTTCGCGAGAATTTCCTTGACCGTCTTGAGTCCTTCGCGGATGACAACCTCATCGTTTGAAGCGCAGTGTTGGCCCAGCAGATACTCCAAAACGTAGACCGGAACGTTGGCGCCTTCCTTGACCAGCTTCGTGAGGTCCTTGCGAACCACCTTGCCGGCGAAGTGCCGGTTCAGCAAATCGTCGAGGGTCGTATCGATTACAATTGGCTTGTCTTTAGAAGTCATCGCCGTATGCCCTGTCAATTGTCACCTCCGCGCTTTGATGCTCCACGTCCGTTGCGGCATCGCGGAGCACCAGTCGATAAAGCGTCTTCTTGTCGTATTGGCGGTCCTTCAGCACCAACTGGACCCACTTCTTTCGCTCATCCATGTTGCCGGACGCACTGTCGAACATGATCGTTTCGATGTTCGTAACCGGCTCAGCCCCTTCGTACACGGCCACACGCAGAGTCAAGGCCTTGACCCGCTCGCTGACCGGTTCCATCTGGATCAATTCGAAGCGGTGCCGTGATGTAGTGATCTTGTGCTTGGATCCCAACACGTGCACAGTCACGGTCGTGATCTTTGTCTCGTCGCGAGCCCCCTTATCCTTGCGGTGCTTCACGAGAACGACCGGGACGACAACTTCCTGCAAGGTCGCCCCGCCGTGGATGTATCGGGCGCCGCCGGTGAAATGAAAGCGGCTCAGGCCCCGAGGCAGCCAAAACTCCATCTCGCCCTCAGCGCCTGCGGTTACGGCCGTTCTTCCGTGCCATGCCAGGTCCGAGTCGGGCAGATTGTGGCCAAGCAGGTAACGCTTTTTGGCTATCACGGTTCCTTCAGGTTTGAAGTCGATGGCACTCCGATCCGTCTCTCCGGGAGCCGACTCGGTGAATAAGAAGCCGTGGTCGGCCGTGATGAGGATGTGGTTGCCATTCAGGTTGTTGACGATGTAGCCGACGAGGGCGGCGAGTTCATCGATGGCGAGGCGAACCGCCAGAAAGGTGTCTTCCTCGCTCGCCTGCTTGTCGCCGACAGCGTCCACGGTGTCGTGATAGATGTACACAACCTGCTTGCCCTTGATGAACTCTCGGCCTTCCTCTTTCTTCTTGGCCGTAAGGTCATCAGCCTTGACGGCCATGCCGTTGACGGTGCCCAGAATCTCGTTCCGCTGATCGAAAGAGGCCGCCGGTTTGCCGTTGACCAGCACCTCCCCCGTGGCCTTGTACGCCAGCGTTTTTCGCGGCAAAAAGCTGGCCATGCCCAGCGCGGTGTAGGACGGCAACACGGCCAATTGCGAGCTTAGATCCGCCTGCAACCGGTACTTGCCATTCAACTGGGCAGTCAGTTCTTCCGCGGCTTCGTAGCGGAACGCGTCGCTGATAATGACAAACACGCGGCGGTTCTCGCCTTCATTCAGTGGTGGCTGCACGCACCTTTCGTAGAACCGGTACTGGTTGGCGACCTCGGCAATCTGCCACTTCGTCAGCAATCCAGTCGAGCCCCGCGGGTCCACAAACTTACCCCAGGCGAGCGCAAGCGTACCTAAAAACCAGTTGGCGTAGGCAGGCTCGATCTGCTCGCGGAGCTTCTTCAGCACATCCCATTGTGTGGCTTCGGCCTTGTCCGCCGATTCGCAGAAGTGGCGGTAGAGCTGATCAAAACGGAAAAGTTCGGTCTCATAAGCCTTAAAGATCGCGGCCGGTGTTTCGTAGCCGAATCCGCCTTGATGCTGGTTACGAAGCTCCAGAAACTCTGCTGCCGCGACGAGTGCGTCGTACACGGCGGTAATGGCAGCCCTTGGAACATCCGACCCCGTGGCTGCCGAGGCCGCGGCCCAGTGACCGGATTGCCTGCGCCTGGCGATCTGCCGAATCTCGTCGGCCTTGATGGTCGCTGCGGTGGCCATCACACGATCCCGCAGGCCGCTCATAATGGTCTTCTCGATCTCTAGGAAGGTCATTACGTCACGCAGTGATTCCACATCGCTATCCCGAACGAGGTCCTGGATGCCGATGATTTCGGCGACCAGGGCCGAAAGCGTGTCGTAGCTTGCACCCTTGCTGCTGCTGTCGCGCCATTGCGCCAAACATACGACGGTGTTGCCTCGGCCACTTCTTGGAAGC
>Ga0315285_10008412_pt1 | contig 10576 bp, 9 predicted proteins | sample YL17G09_36_MG_FD_203698 | JGI IMG/M metagenome (GOLD analysis project Ga0315285, IMG submission 203698) | Sediment microbial communities from Yellowstone Lake, YNP, Wyoming, USA - YL17G09_36 | ecosystem: Environmental > Aquatic > Freshwater > Lake > Sediment | place: USA: Wyoming | collected... | reverse complement strand
GCACTCGTGGTTATCTGCGTCTCTTCTGCAGGCTTTTGTGTTGCGCTCGTGACTGTTGCTATCGGCGCAACCACGTCAAGAATAACACCTGATGAACTTGAGACTGTTCCGTCTTCCAGCCTTGCTGATACAGTCAGCATGTATTCTTTTCTTGCAGTTTCTTCAGGAACTGCAATATATATGTATGCTGTTTTCGCGCGCCTGCCTTCTATAGTTAAAACTGCAGGATTCAATTTGGCATAGGCTGCGCCTGTTCCCGAAACTTCAAGATTGTAGGTGGATTGTTCAGTTCCCTTGTTTTCAACTATAACAGGAACCAATGTGCCTTCGCCTGGGGCTGCCTGAACTTTTGTCAGCGCAGCTGTTGTCAAAACACCGAAACAGCTTTCCTTTGGCACTATCGTAATCATAAGACTGTCAGTTGATTTTGCATGCGCAGGATCCTGGGCTTCTGCCATTACATTTATCTGATAATTACCTGCAGGGTAATCTGCTGTATCAACAAGAAGATTTATGTTGTCCAATTGCCCTGCAGGGACATCAACAAAACTCTTGTCTACTGTTGCAAAATCAGAACCTGTTACGGTTACTGCATACCGCTCGTCAAAAGTCCCTGTATTTTTAAGTGAGATTGCATATGCCTTTGTCGTGAACGGGCAGAGCGTATCTTCAGCCGCAGAAATTTTTAGGTCTGTTGAATGGCACGTCTCAACATTTGCAGTTATCAGCTGTTCAGAAACTATCTCGCCTCTATCGCTTTCCGCCCTGACATTTATTTTGAAATCACCCGAGACTCCGTAATCCGGGAACAGAATTAGGTTTGTGGTTCTGCTTCCGCCGGCTGGAACATCCAGCCTCTCCTGCTCAACAGAAATCCATCTCGGCCCTGCCGCACTTACAGTATATGTGTTGTCAACATTTCCTGTATTAACAATTGTCAGCGGTATTTTTGCTTCCGAATTCTCGCAGAAACTCAGATAATTTTTGTCAGGCATCAGGTTAAATTCATAGCAGTTGTTTGACTGCACGCCCAGCTGAAGGCTTGCAGCGGCATTTGAATTTCCGGCCTTTGCTGTTACGGTTAAGTCCAGAAGTCCGGTTTGGTCGGCAGGCGGTGTTACTGTAGTAGTAATTTGCGCTGTCTGTCCTGCTGTTAATTTTATGGTATTTTCAGACAGTGTGGCCCATTTTGCTGCTGTTCCTGTTAAACTTAAATCGAAGGTTTCCGTATATTTGCCTGTATTCGCGAGTGTTAGCTGATAGCTAGCTGTTGTGTCTGCACAGATTGACTGTTCTGTTACATCAGCAGTTAGTGTTGTTGAATGGCAGTCTCCGACATTTACTTTCAGTAAAGTCTCCTGCCCGTTGATTTTTACCTTTAAATCATAAGCTCCTGGATTTGCTCCTGATACCGGGGTTACATAAACATAAGCCTGTGTTGTCTCCTGAGGTTTTAATGTGAAGCCTGCGGGCGCAGCAACTGCCCATTTGGCAGCATCACCGCTCACGCTTACGGTATAGGAATCAGTGCTTCCGCCACCATTCTGGACATCCAGAACATAAAGAATAGTGTCCGTAGCACACACTGTTTGTTCTGCAGGAGACGCTCCTACAGTAAAATCTGCCGCAAATACGGGCAGGGCTAATAATAATAGCGCTGCAAGCGCAAATACTTTTTTCATACACAACCTCCAAGAGCTGTATTTACTACTGCGTTTTGATTAATTTGTATATAAAGATTTATTTGGTATAAAACAATAATTAGAGTATACAATTAAATAATTAAAATAAAAGAAAACCCAAGCCAAAAGTATCTTTTGGCTGGGCCCAGAAAAATTAGAAATTTTTCTTGGGAAACTATTTCTTTTTTACTACCCTGGCTCCTATTATTCCGCCTATTACACCAAGCACAAATCCAACCACTAATACAGTTATAATTGTTGCGATAGAATCAATTATACCTGTAAGGAAGGCTACTGTAATTAGAACAATAACATATTCAATAGTACCTGCAAGCCCCCCATTTATGGCGCCATCTTTGAAGTCTTTTATCTTACCATACCATGCTGCAACAAATCCTCCAATAACAGCTGCGATAATACTCAGACGTGGTATAAGTGTAATAAGTACGACAGCTATGATAAATGCCACAGCTGCGCCCAAGCCAATTGCTTTCCAGTTGAGTTTCATTAAATACCTCCGTTATTATTTTGTAGCATTCCAAGTTTAAATATTAGTATTATAATTTTACTTGATTGCAACTAACTGATTACTGGTTGAATCTCTTTGTTTAGGCATTGCAGCAACTTCCTGCATGCTTTTCTTGCATGTGATTTACTAGCTCTGCATTTGAGAGATTCAAATCGTTAGTCGCCGTAGTCTAGAACATTAATTTATCGCCAATTGACACCAGCTTTTCTGGCGTTTCAAGAATATACCTACAGGACTTCAGGGGCCTGTAAATCCTCCATGTCTTCGGGTTGAAAGTCATCTTTCCTGCCCTTAACTGCTCAAAAACCCTACCTTTGTCATCAATAAACGATATCCACAGGTCATAGAACATGCCAAGCATCCAGAAATCCCACCTGCGGGCAATTGGAAATATAAAGAGCATATTCCTCTTCCTTTTTGAGAACGACAGTCCCAGTGCCTGTGAGAAAATATCCTTTGCTAATTCAGAATTAAACTTAGTCCGCTTGGTGAGATTTTTTATTTCCATTACTGGACATCCGCGAACAATCTATTTAAATCAAACCATTTATTTTTATAGCTGCCTGAAAAATATTATCTTGATTCTTGCATCTGGCGAGATTATTTTGAGAACCGCTCAGACAATCTCAGGCCGCTTGGTGACTGGGCTTTTGCCCTGTTGAAGAAAATAATTAATGGGAATGATATAATTATCTTTTCTGATTTGAATGAAGAAGAACTGTCTTTAGATTACTCTGAAAAGGAAATTACGGAAATGATAAGCCTGTTGCCGCCTCAGATTGTCATTAAAGTCAGGCCTTTGCAAAACAGGTTTGGAGAAGCAGTCATGCTTTCAAAGAAGTTTAAAATTCCTGTAAAAGACGCATTGCATGCAGTAATTGCCAGAGATAATAACGCTGTTTTGGTTACAAGAGACAAGCACTTTCAGGAGTTACAGAATATGATAACAGTCAGAAAGCCGGAAGAATTAATCTAAATTTATGCCTATCTTCTTTGCAAGGTTTCTTACTGCGATTTCCCCCACCAATTCCTTATCCTTAAACTTCGCTTTTCCTTTCATGCAGCCCTTGAAATCTGCCAGTTTTCTGATGACTTCTTCCTTTTCAAAACCGCTCAGCATGCGCCTGATTGCGTCCCTTATGAATTCGGTTCTCGTGCTGTAGCGATTATTTTTGATGCTCTCATCAATCTCTTTCAGAAGAGTTCCTTCCATCTTTAAGCTGACTGTTTCCATAGTATTACTTTGTAATACTTAGTATTATTTAAACCTTTTGGATTAAATAAGAATAAACTTCAGCTCTCCAGAAAAACCAGTGGTTTTTCTGGGCCCAGCCGAACTTCGTTCGGCTCGGGTTTTAGTAAGGTTTGTTATTTGCATAACAAAATATTTAGTAAATTCGGATTTAAAAAACAAACCAAACCAAAAACTGAAAAAAATTATTAATTATTTCCTTAAAGACGGCTGCCTATGTTTTTTTTAAAGATAGCAATTATATGTGCTTTATTTATACTTACCCTTAAAAAGTTGAAGTCGCCTAACTGATCTACATTACTATGAACAACTCCTTCAAGCGTTAACAGCGTGTTGCTTTCCCCTGTTACTAAGCCGGATATTGCGGGTGATACGCCTATATCACAAGCCTGCGCAGCAGGCTTTTTTGCATCGGCATACCTCTGCGCACCATCTACTAATACTATAACGCTAGTACCATGATATTGCTTATAATCGTCTTTTCCCATATTTTAATTGTTAATTATATTTTTATAAAGATTTATGTGATATAGAATAATAATTAGAATAAATTAATTTAAAAAAAAGAAAAATTAATAGTAAAGCGTCTCGCGCTTCTTGCCGTTACCGCCTTCCTGTGCGCCTCTGTAATAGGCAAAGACCGCCAGCAAAACAATTACTGCAATTATCAGCAAGCCTGCTGTGCTTCCTGTGTTGCCGCTGGTTGCTGCGCCTGTGACGTTTACCTTAATTATCTGTGTAGCAATTGTCGTTGCGCCGTCCTTAATGAACAATGCAAATGAATGTTCGCCTGATTCTGTCGGAATCAGATGTACCTGAACTGCTGCGCTCTCGCCTGCTCCCAATGTTGCTGTGCTTGAGTCTACTCGCACATTTGAAGCCCAGTCCTGTGTTCCGCCAACTGAGAAGCTGTATGTCTTGGGGTTTGCATCATTATTAGTGACCTGAAGGCTGAAAACAGACGACTTGCCTGCAGGTATTGTATACACAGAGAATTGCTGTGTTACAGTTGCCTGTGTCTGTTTCTGTATCTTGACTGCTTCAACAGTCACGTCGTGACTTGCTGATGCGCTTACAAGGCTGTTGTATGCCTGCGCTTTTACCGTCTGTATGCCTGCATCCAGGTTCTTTGGTAACTGAAGTGTCATGTACACATTCTGTTCCTGTCCTTCCTGAAGCACTGGTATTGTTACGCTTGTTTCAGCGCCGCCAATGAATGCTCTTACTTTAACATTTTCCTCATCGGATTTTCCGTTGTTCAGAACCGCTACAGCAACATCAACTGAGTCGCCTGCTGTCAAGCTTTCTGAGCTCAACTGGAAATCTGTGATTGCAACAGAGTCATCTTCCTGTTCAACTTCGACTTCGCTGGTCCATTTTACTGTTATATCTGCTGAGGAACTTTCCCATTGTCCTTTTGCTTCAACTTTCAATGTGTATGTGTCCTCTTCAAGGTCTTTTGGAATTGCTAAATTGAATTTAACGTCTTTTTCGCCGTCCTGATGAACCTGCGTTACTTCTGTTTTGTATTTGTCTCCAACAAGTCCGTCAGAATCTTCCAGCCATGCCTTGACTGTTATTTCCTCAAAGTCTTTTGACAGGTCTGTGTTCTCCAGTGTTACAGTGACTGGCATTACTGAGCCAGGTGCAACCGGGTCATCATAATCAACGTCTGTAATTGCAAATTTTACGTCAGCTGCGCAAGCCGGAGCTAATCCGACTAATGCAACAAACAAAAACGCAAATAATTTTTTGATATCCATTTATCTTCCACCCCTTGCAGTTTTAATTATAACGGGTTTTGGCTGGAACTGTGGTGCATATTCCCTGTATAACATTGCCAGAACAAGCAATACTATCACTGCGCTAGCAATCAGTCCTGTCTTGCCCAAACCGCCGAATCCGCCTTTTCCAGCTGTTTCAGTCTGTGTTGTAACAACTATTGGCGTTACAGTAACTTCCTTGTCGCTTTGTGTTGTGGCTGCGCCTTTAACTTCAAGTGTCAGTGTTTCCATGTTGTTTGCTGAGCCGTCATTGAAATATACAGTTGCATAAGCATAGTATTTGCCAGCTTTTGCGTCTGACGGGATTGCAAATGAAACGTATTGTGTGCTCTCGTCCTTTTCATCAAGCTTGAACTGTGCTGATGTTACAGATATTTTCAGGTCTGGAACTTCAATCTTTATTTTTACAGTTTCATCATTCTTGCCTGCATTCCATAAGCTGACTGAAGCCTGGTCTGATTTTCCTGCTTCAATGCTTGATGCAATAAATGAAGCATCTGTTATCTGAACATCGTGCTTTTCTTTCACGACTTCAATTGCATCTGTGTATAATTTTGTATTCTGATATTCAGTTCCGTCATCAGTTTCCCATTCAACTTTTGTTTCAAAGCTGTATTTCTTTGCGTCAACTTCCTTTGGAACTGTTAATTTCACTGAGTAAGTGTCTTTGTCTTTAGAGTCAAGAGTGCTGAATTCCTCTGTTGCATCAATGTCATCGCCGTCATCTATACTTTGTATAGTAACAGTTAATTTGACATTTTCAGCATCATAGGCTGCGTTGTTTTTCAAGTCAACATCAAATGACATCTCTTCATTTGGCTTGACTTCATCCTGATAATCAACATCTGTTATTGCAACATCCGTGCTTGTTGGTTCACTTGGCTCTGTGCTAGGCTCTGTTCCGGGTTCTGTGCCTGCACTTGCCGTCAATTGATAGTATATGTTTGTGTTTGCGCCAGTTGAATCACCAATAATCAAATTGCTGTATGTGAATGTTTCATATCCTGCTTTCTTTACAGTTACTTCGTATGTGCCGTGTGGTACATAGAATGTGTGTGCCGTTAAACCGCCTGCGTTCCATGTGTAACTTTCTGTTCCACTAAGGACTATTGTATCAGGCGCAGGTGTGCTGTCAGCAAAAGGCTTGACACTAATTGCGTGTATCTCGGACGCACTTGCTCCTGCGAACAAGCTTAACACGTAAAGCACTCCTATTAATATTCCTGCTAATTTAGTTTTCATTTTAGCCTCCCTTCACCGTTGCGAGTGTTTCGCTGTAATCTGCATCACTTGTAACTTCGCCGTCGTCTGCGATAGATCTTGTCTGCGTGTTGTATCCCTGAGCCAAGCTTCCGTTTGCAGCATCGTTTGCATAATTTGTCAGATTAAAGTATTTTACAAAGCGGCCTGAGTTTACTGCCTTTCTTATGTAATCCTTTGTGTCGTTAGATATGTTCGAATTTTTCAAAAGGGCTTCCATTGTCGTCTGATTCAGATTGCTTTCATTCAAAGTCATGTAACTCCAGCCGTGCTGTTTTACTGTCTCTGGGAACATGTCAATATTCTGCATCCACAAGGCCAGCGTGTCATTCTTTTCAGATGGGCTCAATTTAGGGTCTGTAAGTTCTTTTACAGTAACGCCATTCATCCACTGAACCATTCTCAGATTCTGCAGTCCTGCTTCGTAAGCATCTGCTACTAGTTTTTGTTTGTACACGTCAAGCAGTTTTGTTACGTTGCTGCCTGCATCATTGATTTGCCCCTGTGTCAAAACATCATCAACAACTGCAATCACTTCTGCAAGTGATTTGTTCGCACCATCACCGAAGTGAGTTGCATTCCATATTTCTGCAAGCGCTTTTATTGAAGCCTGTCCTGCTGTGAAATTCTCCAAACCCCATGCAGGCGTCTGGTTTAAAATATTGTCTTGTCCTGCTGTGTAATTCTGCGTGCCCCACTGCTGTGCAAGTGCAAGAATTTCCTTTCTTCCCTGCTCTTTTGCAGTGTCGTTCCAGTTCGCTGCAGCTGCATAAACTTCAAACTGCGCTATTGCCTTGAACAAATTCAAAGCAGAAACAGGGTCTGTTATATTTTTTAAAGATTCATTTGAAATCTCGTATGTCTGATTCAGAGTGCCTTTCAGCATGTCTGTCAGGTTCTTTGCAGCAGGCGTGCTGTAAACTCCTGCATTGAAATTCAGCAGTCCATACACGCTTACCATCTGGTCAAAAGTCATGTTGTGCAGGTCAGATGAGTTGAATAATTTCTTTCCTGCGTCATATGCTTGACTTACATTCCATTTTCCTTCGCCGCCCAAAATCTTTGATTCAAGATCCTGTGTCAGTGAAGCGTTTATTGAACCGTTTTCAAATCCGAAAATATATCCCTGTGAAAGTCCCTTTTTCTCCCCGTCCAGGAAGCCTTTCTTCTCTCCGTCCAAGAAACCTTTCTTCTCTCCTGATTTTTCACCTGCACTGTGCTGGTTATTTCCGTTAATTACAGTAGCAAACGCTCCCGCCAATCCCATTATTACGGCTGCACCAATCGCAACATATCCGCGGTCTTTTGCTTTTTGTTCCGCACCAATTCTCTGCGCATCTGTGACTTCATTTTTGAAATTAAGACGTTCTAATTTTTTATCCAGAGGTCCTTGTATGTCCGGCAAAACAGAAGTAATTGCCCCAAGCCTTGCTTTGAGCTCAGTTTCATATTTTTTGACAAGCGCATCGCTCTCTGCATTCAAAGCCCTGAGTTCTTCCTTTTTCTCATCATCAAATCTTTTCAGGATTTTTTCTTTTTGAGCTGCAACGCCCTCACTTGAATAAATAATCTTTAGTTCGTCACCTTCTATTTCTGAATTAAAAATAACCTTATCACCTTGTATTTCCCAGCCTAAAATTTCTATCGGTTGTTCCTTTGAACTTGTTTTTGCATTACCCATTTTGATATTTTCACCTCAAATTTTTACTATGTAGTAACGATAATATTAAAAACCTTATCCTTGATTTCTTTGCAATAGTCACCATTTATCTTAAGCAAATAACCCTTGTTTTTCGTGCTTCCCAGATAAAATATGGTATCTGCACCAAATGGCAAAATCAGCGCATCTGGTTTTGCATCCCTGCAGTATCTCCCAAATTTCCTGAAAACATCAATAACACAATTATCTGAATAATACTTGCACGCACCATCCAATGAATCAAGCAGGGACTTTGCTTCTTCAGGTTTTATTTTTGCTGTTTTCTCCAAATCAAAATACTGCTTTAAGTTAAAGTAAGGAAAATCTTTTTCATTCACACTGTCCATAACAGCCAGTCTGCTGTAAATAACATTAACTATGCCAAGATACTCCTGCAGCCTCATCCTTTGGCATTCAAAGATGCTAGGAATCTCTAGTATGGCTTCAATCCCTTTTCTTTTTTCCTTTAGAATCGAAACCGCATTTTTCAATTGTTCTGGGCTGTAGCTTGCGGATTCTAATATATTGTATAATTTTGTCCCGCCTTTTTCCTTCTGCAGAAACTTCTCCAGTTTCAGCTTGGAATTATCCCACATGCCTGCCAAAAATTCAACATACTTCTTTCTTACGTCAATATTTTTCCTGAAGTCTTCAATTATTCTGCGCATATCAGGAGTGTCAAATCTTTTTAAAATCTCTTCTCTGCTTGCATTCGCAGGAATAACATATTCCGGATGTTCACTTAAGATTGCTTTTACAAGGCCTGCATCAAACAAATCCCTATGCTGTTTTTTTGCTTCTTTTTGCAGTGCACCACTGACTAAATCTTCCAAAGTCTTTCTGAAGCTTGGAATGCCCGTTGTAAAAAGAACTTTTCCCTTTTCCGTATCAGCAACAACTTCTTGTTTATTTGAATGTAAAGGAAATTCTCCATAAATGCAGACTTCAAAAAACACAACAGGATTGTATGCATCAGCTACTTTAAGCTCTCCAAATTCTTCCTTTACCTTATTTGCATCAACAAATTCGTATTCCATATTGTATATTACACTAAATAATATATACTAGAGTAAATAGTGATAGTAAGTTTACTCGCCTCCGTCTACTGAATATGTTCTTACGTGCTCCACGTGCCCGAGCATACTCTTTGCTCTGCGCTCTTTTTCATGTTGTGGCAGGCAGTGGCATCTCATCCGATTATAATTTTCCTTTCCGCCAACGTCATTTGCAAGAATTGGCTTGTATTTGTCATTAAACAGAATTCCTGCGGCGCCCATTCTGTATGCAATATTTTTTTGCACGCCATTTATGTATAATATTCCGTGAACATACATACCATCATCTTTGATAAATTCAAATCCTTTCTTTTCTTCGGGTTTCTTCAAAACTTTCTGGACTTTTTTTGCTGACACAACTTCAAATTCAGGCAGTTCGGTGGAAGCTTTCGGCGGTATATCTTTTATTTCAGATTCCTGAGGTTCCGGAATTTCCAAACCTCTGTCACCGTGTTCAAAAGCAGTTTTTGAAACTAGTTTGTTGTATTCTTCGTGGTCTTTTTTAATTTCATGATAAGTTCTCTGTTTTGCGTTAACATCATAAATTCTGCCATCATTTTCGAATATAAATGATTCAATTCCTTCGGGCGCATTATCTATTAAATTGAAAACAAGTTCATCAAGCAATTTTGCGGCAACTGCGGGCAGTGAATCATAAATTGCTTTTGCAGCAATATGATTTGGAGTGTCGGGAATTAATTTTTCTGCTTTCCCGTCTTCCTGAATTATGTAAAAATCATTGTCAATTTCTTTGACTTCTTCGCCAAAAACATCTATGCCTTGAATATTCTTCAGTTTATCTTCAATGGATTCCTGCTGTGCTGCAGGTGGTGCAACAAGTGTTGCTTCCGGTGCTGGTTCTCCTGTTTTGTCTGTTGCAGGTATTGCTTCAGGCACTATGGCTTGAGCTTCTGTGCCCTCCGGCTTTGGTGGCTGCTGTGCGCCAGATTGTGCGTTTTTCATTTTATTTTTCAAGTCAACTAAAGCTCCTAAGTGTGGACGGTCCTGCTCATCTTCCTGCGCTTCAAGTTCCAGCCTCTTTTTTTCAAGTTCTATTTTTCTTTTATCTTCAGCTGTTAAATGTGAATCATCTGCATGAACATCCTGAGAAGCAGATTTGCCTGCGTTTGCTTTTTCCTGTGCTTCTTCCCTTGCCATTTTAATCAAAACCTTAGCTGGGGGATAGACAGGTAATACTTTTTTAAGGCTTTCCCGTGGATTTGCATATGCTGCCCAGAGCAGTATCTGCATTTCCTTTATTGCTTCAATATTTGCCGAGGCATTCCTCATCCGGCCGTGGAATTTTTCCGCTTGC
>Ga0315285_10008409_pt1 | contig 10578 bp, 7 predicted proteins | sample YL17G09_36_MG_FD_203698 | JGI IMG/M metagenome (GOLD analysis project Ga0315285, IMG submission 203698) | Sediment microbial communities from Yellowstone Lake, YNP, Wyoming, USA - YL17G09_36 | ecosystem: Environmental > Aquatic > Freshwater > Lake > Sediment | place: USA: Wyoming | collected... | reverse complement strand
AGATACGACCTCTTTTTATGTCCCCGCCATGAAATGTTGTTTGGAGTGGATCGGGCCTGAACATATGGTCATGGGAACGGATTATGCTCATCGGGTGGGCGACCCTGAAGGAGCGATCAAGGCGATCAAGGATGTGGGAAAGGAAGTGGGGTTGAAAAAGGAAGAGGTTGACCTCATCTTGGGTAAGAACGTTGAGAAACTCTTCAAACTCCCGCCGATGAAAAAGAAGAAGTAAGGGGCAAGATTGCCGGGTATGGGAATGCAGGGACAGTGGAGATCTTGAAAAAAGCAAAAACCTGAGAGGCATCACCCCATATCGTATTTCCGATTTCGTTAAACTGAAAGAGCCACATCTCCCTTGGTGATCCTCTTGCCTCTCAGATAAAATGGACCTGGCTATTTTCAGCAAAAGTGAGTCAAGGGAGCCGAAGAACGTTATGCCATTTCAGATTAGGTTTGTAAAAATCGACTTGACCGAGAGAGAAGTTTACATTGAGGACTTTCCTGAAGAGATCCTGACGAAATATCTCGGGGGAAGAGGGATGAACATGTACCTTCTTGCTAAGAGATTTTATCCCCAAATCGATCCTCTCGGCCCAGAAAATCCCCTGATCTTCGGCACTGGTTTTTTAACGGGTTGTCTTAACTTGGGAAGCAGGATGAACGTCTCTGCCGTCTCACCTGAGACGGGATACTTCGGTGATGCCAATATGGGAGGGGATTTTGGACCGGAACTCCGATACACAGGACTTTCCCACTTAATGATTGTCGGGAAGAGTTAGGACCCTGTTTATCTCTGGATAAGGAATGGTGATGTTCAAATTAGAGATGCACGCCATTTGTGGGGTTTCGACGCAGTAGAGACTCAAAGGGCCATTCGGCAGGAATTGGGTGATCAAAAGGTCCAGGTGGCCTGTATCGGCCTTGCCGGGGAGAACTTGGTCAAATTCGCAGGAGTGAGGACGGGTTTAAAAAGCATAGCCGCTCGAACCGGAATGGGAGCGGTGATGGGATCAAAGAAGTTAAAGACAGTAGCCGTCCGAGGAACCCAAGATCTGAGAGTAAATGACCCTCATGGGCTTCTCAATTATTACAAAGACCTTGTGAAAAGTTTGATGGAGAGAAAATGGATCCAGGCCCTCGGTCGACATGGGACACCTTTGATGATTGCCGCGGGAAATTCCCTTGGTTTTTTGGCTGTGCGCAATCATCAAGGGACGAGTGTGGGGGATGCAGGATCAGCCCTGATCGCCGAGAATTTAGACCAATATTCTACAGGGATGGTTGCCTGTTGGAGCTGTCCTGTCCATTGCCGTCATCGGTTGAAGATCAGAGGGGAGAAGGATAAAGAGGTCTATGAAGAAGGGCCTGAATATGCTTCGGTTGGTTCCATGGGATGGAAGATTGGAAATTTGGATTTGGAAAGTATCCTTCAACTCGTCGAACTCTGCAACCGATATGGATTGGACACCATCTCGACAGGCTCCTATATCGCCTGGGCCATGGAACTTTACCAGAACGGGATCATCGATGAAAAGACTATCGGGTTCCCCTTAGAATGGGGTGACCCAAAAAGTATCAAAAGGATAATTCATTTGATTGCGCAAAGGGAAGGGTTTGGCGATATCTTGGCCGACGGATCCTTTGCACGGGAGCGATTAGGGCCGAAGGCAGGGAAATTCCTTTTACAGATGAAGAATCTCCCCTTTGAAATGACGGACGAGAGGATGACGAAGAGTTTCGTCTTGGGGATGGCGACCGCCAGCCGCGGAGCCTGCCACATGCGAAGCATGCCCTCTTTGGACGTCCTCCAACTACCCTCCCCTCTATTGGAAAAAATCTATGGGGGAAAGGTGAATCCTGACTTCACCTCCTATCAAGGGAAGGGAAGAATGATCTGGTGGCATGAACTCCTCTATGCCGTCTGCGATTCTCTCGGCGTATGCCGATTTATGACGGTCTTCAGCAGCCCCAATGCTCCTCAATACAAAGAATTTAGCGATCTCATTTATCTCTCCTCAGGTCTTAAAATATCGGGGGATGACCTGAAAACAGTCGGAGAGAGGATCTGCACCTTGGAAAGGAGAATGCTTGCCCTCTGGGGAATGGATCGGAAACAAGACAGTCTGCCCTTCCGGTATTTCGAGCCTGTTCCTGAGGGGCCTGCAAAAGGTCATAAGATTGATCCCGCAGGGTTTAATAAAATGTTAGATGAATACTATGAGCTCCATGGCTGGGACCGAAATGGCAGACCCACTGAAGAGGGATTGAAAAAGTTGGAGATCCCTCTTTAAAAGTAAACCCCGTTAGAAATTGCAGTCGTTCGACCCAGAGGCTCTCGACGGGCGAGGCATTAAACCCCGCCGGAATTATTCTAAAATCTAACCCCGCTGCAGCCGCCGGCCCAGAGGGCCTCTGGCCCGGAGGGAGCAGCGGGGCATTATTTCTAACGGGGTAAAGATAGATGGCTATGAAAATCGAAGTGGAAAAAGAGAGATGTACAGGCTGCCACCTCTGTGAAATGGTCTGTTCCCTCCTCCATTTGCAAGTGATCAACCCTTCGAAGTCCGCCATTCGTACTTTAAAGGACGATCTGGGAACCGACCTTCATACTCCGATGGTTTGTCGCCAATGTAAGAAGATGAAGTGCATTGAGAATGAAGGAGCGGATGAAACATTGGAGATGACCAAGTTTATCTGGAATAAGCAAAGGGCGAAAGACTGCCCTTTTGACGGACTGACCGTTTTTGAAGAGACGTCCTACCATTGTGACCTCTGCAGCGGAGACCCGCAATGCGTATCCGTGTGCACCAGCGGTGCAATTACGATCAAGGCATGAATATAAAAGAAGGAGGAAAAAAAAGATGAAATATGAAAAGCTGTTTTCACCAATGACGATGAGGGGGGTTACTTTCCCTAACCGAATACAACGGACATCGATGGTGTCTGGACTATCTACAGAGGATGGCTCTGTCACAGAGAATCTGATAAAGAGATACCGAAGGGAAGCGAAAGGCGGAACGGGTGCCATTGTGGTGGAAGCTGCCGTAATCATCCCGTCAAAGAGCCCTTACAATCTCCGAATTAGCGATGATGGTTGTGTACCTGGTTTGACGGAGGTAGTGAAGGCTATACGTGAAGCGAACCCGGAGGTAAAGATCGGTATCCAGATCATGCAGTTTCTAAAACTCTCTAAAACGGGCTGGAGGCAGAAGGTCGAGGATTTTAAAACGGAGGACCTCCCCAACATAGTGAAAGACCATGTGGCTGCTACCCAACGCGCCTTGGCCGCTGGATTCGACTTTATTGAGATCCATATGGCCCATGCCTATGTCCTCGCCTCCTTCCTCTCCCGCTCAAATAAGAGAACGGATGGATACGGAGGAAGCCTTGAAAACAGAATGAAACTGCCAATCGAAGTCTATCAGGCGGTACGAAATTTTGTAGGGGAGAACTATCCCCTCGGTGTGAGAATTAATGGAGAAGACTTCGTCATTGAAGGAAATACCTTGGCTCAAAGCACGGTGATCGCCCGGAGGTTTGCTCAACTTGGAGCGGATTATATCAGCGTCTCAGCGGGCAGTCGATTTGAAGATGCAAAGACCCCCGAAGAGGGGAATCCCCCGGATCCCATGTCTGGCTATAGTGGCCATCGCATGAGCCCATGGTATTGGTGGCCTGATGGAACTCATGTCTACTTGGCGGAGGGAATCCGAAAGGCGATTCGGGATGCAGGATTTGACACTCCTGTGGTGACGGCCGGAAAGATCAGAGAGCCCAAGCATGCAGAGGAGATATTGGAACAGGGAAAGGCGGATGTTATCGGGTTGTGCCGGGCCCTTCTCGCAGACCCCGACTGGCCCGTTAAAGCCAAAGAAGGGAGAGAGAAAGAGATCGTGCGATGCGTGGCCTGCAACTGGTGCCTCGAAGCAGACTCGAGGTATGAAAAGGTAAATTGCTGCCGGTGGCCTGAAGGGAGCCTGGTTGCTCCTGAGCCTTTTCTACCGAAAATGGCGGGCCGGGGCCGATTCGAAAAAGAAGATATGTGATAATAGAATCCCTTATAGGTACGGAGTGTATAACATATACCTGATTTGGGTTGAAAGGAGGTGGGGTTATTCCCCTAGTCGATTATCCAAAACATAAAAAGGAAGATACTGAGATATACGAAAAATTTCGATGGTGGCGTGGGATTACACTCGGCGACGTGCTTGATAAGACAGCTGATTTATATCCCACCAAGGAAGCCTTGGTCGACGACCAAGTCCGGCTAACATACGCTGAGTTTCGTGAGAGGGTGAATAAGTTAGCGGTAGGTATGATTGACTTAGGCATCGAAAAAGGCGATACCGTCTTGTTACAATTACCAAATGGGGCTGAATTTGTCTATGCGTACTTTGCTATGCAAAAAATTGGAGTTGTACCCGTTTTGCTGGTCTCTGGGTATAGACAGCTAGAGATTAGCCATCTCTGCAAACTAACCGAAGCAAGAGCTTGGATCGTGCCCCCTGTTTATCGCAAGATTAATTATACGTCGTTCATAGGTGAGGTGAAGAAAGAAAACCCACAACTTAAGTATATTATATCAGTGAGGGCGAGGGGCCAAGATGGGAACTTCACCGTCAGTCTGGAAAGCTTAATGGACAGGGAGCTAAGTAATGATGACAGACAAAAACTAGCTGCCAGAAGACCTGAGCCAACCGATGTTGCCCATATCGTCCCTTCCGGAGGTACCACGGGCTTACCAAAAGCAATTCCACGCACGCATAACGATTACATTTGTAATCTGGAACATGTGGCGAAAACAGGTGAGATGGGCACTGGGGATATATGGTTGCTTACCGTTCCAGTGGGGCATAATTTGGCGCTCCTTGTCGGGACGACAGGGTCTGTTTTTGTCGGTGGTAAACTCGTATTGCTCGATTCTACGCAGGTAGGAGACATCTGTAGTGCAATCCAGCGGGAAAATGTAACCTTTATGCCGATTGTGCCGAGCTTACTGAAGAGAACTATTGAGTCTGAAGAAATGGCGCAATATGATCTAAGTTCGTTGAAAAAATTATCTGCTGGCGGAGAAGCCAGTACACCCGAGCTCATAAGGAGTGTAGATGAAAAGCTGGGCTGTAAATACATCAATGAATTTGGAATGAGTGAAGGGTTGCTCCTCAGAACGAGATTAGACTATGACCTCGAAACTATTTGTAATTCAGTTGGCAAACCCTGCTGTCCCTATGATCGAATCAAAATAATTGATGCAAACGGGAAAGAGCTACCTTCAAACATGGATGGTGAATTATCAGCAAAGGGACCAAGCATCTTTACTGGTTACTTAAAAAACCCTGAAGAGAACAAAAAAGCCTTCACTGCTGATGGTTTCTTCAGGACAGGCGATCTGGCGCGAATAGATGATGCAGGGAACATAAGAATAACCGGGCGGATTAAAGACATCATCATCAGGGGAGGAGAGAATATCAGCCCCGCTCAGGTCGAAGAACTTTTATGCTCCTATCCGGGAGTTGCCGATGCGGCGGTGATCGGAATACCGGATAAGGAATTGGGCGAAAAGGTCTGTGCTTATGTGAAGCCTACTCCTGGAGCGAAAGTTGATCCTGAAGGAATGAAGGCCTTTATGGAAAGCAAAGGGGCCTCAAAATTGCTGATCCCCGAACGGTTCGAGTTTGTTAACGATCTACCTATGACGGAGGCAGGAAAACATGACAAAAAGGCCTTGAGGGAGGATATAAAGCGAAAGATAGGATTAATCAAATAAAGGGAATCCGTCAAAGGGAAAGAAGATTCTCCAAAAAAAACAGAGATCAAAAAAGGAGGTGTGGCGAACTCATGGTAAAAGATGTAAAAGTGATACTGACCGATTGTACCCTCTGTTATCATAGTTGTGGGACCAAAGTCACTGTTGAGGATGGCGTGGCAGTAAAAGTTGAGGGCCTTGAATCCCATCCCTTGAATAAGGGGAAACTTTGCCCAAAGGGAGAAGTGGCGCTTCAAAATATCTATGATCCCAATCGGCTCAAGTATCCTATGAAAAGGGTGAAGGGAGGCTGGGAAAGGGTCTCATGGGATCTGGCTCTGACAGAGATTTCAAACAAGCTCTTAAAGCTCAAAGAAGAATTTGGATCAGGATTACTTGGGGTTTTTAACGGATCCATTGGAGTGGAAAATCTGGAGATGGTGGGCTTAACCCAGAGGTTTAAAGCGGCTTTTGGTTCCCCTCATTTTTTCTCTGTGGAGAGTATCTGCTACAGAATGAGAATACGAACCAGGCAGATCACATTTGGGAAATACCCTACCGAAGAGCTCGATTCAAACCTCTATATCCTTTGGGGCCATAACCCAGAAGAATCAGACTTTCCCCTCCAAATAGCGATGGAGGAGAATCTGAAAAAGGGAGCTAAACTGGTCGTCATCGATCCTAAGAAAATTCCTCTTGCTGACCGTGCTGAGATGTATCTCAGAATAAGACCAGGCACAGACGGAGCGATGGCCCTTGCGATGATAAACGTGATTATCAACGAGAAGCTTTATGACGATGATTTTATCAATAAATACACATATGGGTTTGATAAACTGGTTCCTCATATACAGAAATATACTCCGGAGTGGGCAGAGAAGATCACTTGGGTTCATGCGGATGACATCCGCAAGCTGGCCCGTCTTTTTGCAAAGACCAAAGGGACAGGCATTTATCAGGGAACATGCACTCAGGATCAAACAGCCAATGGGACGCAGAATAGTCGTCTGTTTTCAATTCTTCAAACGATTACAGGGAATATCAATGTCTCTGGAGGCTGGGTGATCAGCCCGAGGTTAAAGTTGGGCAACGTTGGAATGGAGGTTGAAGGAGAACCCCTGGGAGCTGATCAATACCCGCTTTTCTACGAAGTCTGGGGAAGAAAGAGCCCTTATGGGGTTGTTACCTGTGTACCAGAGAATGTTCCTCAGAGATTGAAGGCCTTCTTCGTCATCGGAGGGAATCCTATCGTCTCCATGCCTGATTCCAATGCCTTCAGGGAAGCATTTAAGAAACTCGATCTCCTTGTCGTCCACGATCTCTTTATGACAGAGACAGCGGAACTGGCCCATTATGTCCTTCCCGCCTGTTCCCATCTTGAAAAATGGGGATTGGCCTATACTTACAATGTCTGCCACTGCTTGCCCTATCTCATGTTAAGGAAGAAAGCCATCGAACCCTATTATGAGAGTTGTTCAGAATGGAAGTTCTTTACAGAACTTTCAATAAAGATGGGTATGGGGGATCGATTTCCCTGGAAATCGGAGGAAGAACTGGTCGCCTTCGAGCTAGCACCAACGGGTTTAAGTTTTGAACAACTCCTTAAGGAAAAACCGGAAGGCGCCTATTACCAAGAGAAACAATATGGAATGGGAGAAGGGAAGTTTTCGACTCCGACCAAAAAGATCGAGATTTACAGTGAAGCATTAGAGCGGGTCGGTTTCGACCCGCTTCCGACCTATACGGAGCCTGAGCGAAGTCCTCTTAGTTCACCCGGACTGTTAGAAAAGTACCCATTGATCCTCTCAACGGGTTATCGAAATCTCTACTATACGCATGGGCAATTTAGAAGGATCAAATCGCTGATCGAAAAGAATCCCGAGCCAAGGGCAGAGATGGGTCCCCAAACGGCTTCCCGATACGGGATAGGAGAAGGGGATGAAATCCTTATCGAAACCAATCGGGGAGTGGTCTTTATGAAAGCCAGGTTGAACGAGAGGGTCGCCGAAGGCGTGGTCCTTGTCCCGCATGGCTGGCCCAGAGAGGCCAACGCGAATCTGCTAACGGACACCATGTGTCGAGAGGCGATTATGGGTTATCCGCAGATGAAATCTCTCTTGTGTGCCATCAGAAAAGCCTAAGCGGAAGAAATGATAGAGGAGGAAGGTTATGGAAATCAAGAAACTCGGAATCATCGGATTCGGTCAAATGGGGTCAGGGATTGGGCAAGTATTCGCCCAATCGGGATATGAGGTCATCGCCATCGACTCGAGTGAGCAGATGATTGGGAAGGGATTGAAAGGAATTGATAAAAGACTTGCGGGCCGTGTTGAAAAGGGTAAGTTATCCCCCACTGAAAAAGACACCATCATGGCGAGGATCAAGACCAGTACGAGATTAGAAGACTTGAAGGATTGCGACCTCATTGAAGAAGCTGTCACAGAGGATTTAGACTTGAAAAAGAAGATGTTCGTCCAGTTAGACAAGATCTGTAAGAAAGAGACGATCTTTGGGTCAAATACTTCCGGTCTCTCGGTTACGGATATGGCTGCTGCAACAAATAGAGGAGAGCGGGTATTAGGGATGCATTTCCACAATCCAGCCCCGGTCATGCAACTCTTGGAACTTGTCCGAACCATTATGACGAAGGAAGAAACGATCGAGATTGTGAAAAAGTGGGGAGTGACTCTGGGGAAAACGGTTGTCGTCGCTCCCGATGTGGGAGGGTTTATTGTCACGCGGCTCTTTACGCCCTTTTTATTAGGAGCGGTACGAATGCTTGAAGCAGCCATTGCAACGAGAGATGAAATCGATACTTCGATGAAATTAGCAGTCAACCATCCTATGGGTCCCCTCGAAGTAATTGATTTCATAGGACTGGATACTGAGTTGTCTATTGCAGAGACGCTATACGAGGAGACCAAAGACCTCAAATATGCTCCCCCCCTTTTACTAAGAAAGATGGTGACTGCTGGATGGCTTGGGAGAAAAACGGGTAAAGGGTTTTACGAATACAAATAAGGAAGTAATCAGAATCTATCATTGCTGTCCAAATTAGCTAAGAATTTCCCGGGCGGAAAAAGAAATTGGGGTCAAAGCTACACTATACACTTTGCTGGTCGAGGATTGTACATTTGGGGGCAGGCATTGGGAATAAGTTTGAATCCGGGGAGACAAAAATACCGGATGCCCGATGCCCAAAAGTTTACCATTTGTGGAATAGAATTTTATGATTTTATGGAGGTCCCCGAGGTAACAAATATTTTAAACAATCCAGAAAGCAGGGATGGTGTAGGTTTTTGGGTTTTGGTCATTCGATATTGTTTAGTTCCGCTTTGCAGGGATTAGGATTTCGGGCTTAGAATTTTCTCTTTTTATTCATCTTCAACCATTTCTGCTATCACTTCCCGTTTCTTCTTCACCCATGGGAGCAGGGGCAGGATCAATAAGGCCAGGACAACCAGCGCAATGCCCAAAGAGATCGGTCGGGTAAAGAAAATACCCATACTACCATTAGACATGATCAGGGACTGGCGGAGAGCATTTTCCATCATGGGCCCCAAAACCAGAGCCAGGACAAGGGGCGCAGCTTCGTAATTGAACTTCTTCATCAAATAGCCAACCCCCCCGAAGAAGAGCATTAAGCCAATCTCTCCCACATTGTTGTTTAAACTGAAAACCCCGATCAGGCAGAAGAGCAGAATGAGCGGAAAAAGAACAGGGTAAGGAATTTTTAAAATCTTTACCCAGATACCGATGAGCGGGAGGTTCAAAACCAAAAGCATGCCGTTGCCTATATACATGCTGGTAACAGCCCCCCAGAATAGGTCAGGGTGTTGTTTGATGAGCATAGGCCCGGGCTGCATGCCATAAATGATCAGAGCACCCAGGAGCATAGCCATGACCGCATTGGCAGGAATGCCCAAAGTGAGCAAGGGAATGAAGGCCCCTCCTGTAGCCGCATTGTTGGCTGTTTCCGGACCGGCTACTCCTTCAATAGCACCCGTACCAAATTTTTCAGGGTGACGGGAACATTTCTTCTCCACACCGTAAGAGACAAAAGAAGAAATCACCGCTCCTCCCCCCGGGAGGATACCGAGGAAAAAACCGATCACCGAACCGCGGATAATCGGCCAGGCACTGTCCCGCCAGTCCTTCAGGTTCGGCAGGAGTCCTTTTATCTTGGTTTCGAAAATATCCTGTTTGATTCGGGCCTCCACATTTAGCAGCACCTCGGAAACGCCGAAAAGCCCCATGACCACAGGAACAAGTCCTACTCCGTCCATCAGGAAATAAAGATTAAAGGTAAACCGGGGAGTGGCGGTCATGATGTCCATCCCGATCAGGCCCAGGAAAAGCCCGAAGGCCGCCATCATCAGAGCTTTGGGCATGGAACCGCTGGCCAGGAAGGTGAGGATGATTAAGCCCAGAAGCATTAAGCTGAAATATTCCGGGGGTCCAAATTGCAGGGCCATCTCAGCCAGCGGGGGCGCCATGAACATCAACCCGATAATGGAGAGCGTACCCCCAATAAAAGACCCGAAGGCCGCAATTCCCAGGGCAGGGCCGGCCCGCCCTTTACGGGCCATTTGATATCCGTCCAGACAGGTGACGACCGAAGCCGCTTCTCCCGGAATGTTGACCAGAATGGAAGTAGTGGACCCGCCGTACATGGCCCCGTAATAAATCCCCGCCAGCATGATGATCGCCGAAACCGGTGAAACATGAAACGTGGTCGGGAGGAGCAAAGACATGGCTGCCACCGGGCCCAACCCAGGGAGAACCCCCACCAGCGTGCCGATCAGGACCCCGATGAAACAGAAAAAAAG
>Ga0315285_10008407_pt1 | contig 10579 bp, 9 predicted proteins | sample YL17G09_36_MG_FD_203698 | JGI IMG/M metagenome (GOLD analysis project Ga0315285, IMG submission 203698) | Sediment microbial communities from Yellowstone Lake, YNP, Wyoming, USA - YL17G09_36 | ecosystem: Environmental > Aquatic > Freshwater > Lake > Sediment | place: USA: Wyoming | collected... | reverse complement strand
TGGGCCCCCTGCTGGATATCACCATGTCCGATGCTCTAACCCTCGAAATTCACGACAACAACCTCGGCTGGGTGAAAGCCGGAGAACTCACCTTTGCCGCCCGTGGGGACGTTCGTTGGGAGTACGACCTGGACTACGCCGCCGAGCATTTAGGCCGACGAGACAGCGCCGCCTTCTCGATCAATATGCCGGTCGACGTACGCACACATAAAGGCGAGCTTCCTCCCTTCATTCTTGATCTGGTGCCCCAAGGCGAACCACTCAAGCGCCTCCTACGCCGCTACCAGATTGGCCGTGATGACGCCTATGACGAGATTTTGGCGCGGGTTCCCTTGGCCTCGCCAGGCAATATCCGCATTGCCGAACCATGGCGACAAGTGGATCAGCTACGCGACGGCTACCATGAGGCGGGATTTCTGCGCGAAGATATCATCTCTTATAAACGCGAATTCGTTGATTATATGGAGCGTCACGGTGCGCCTATTGGCGGGACCACGGGTGCCGGGGGGGGATCACCAAAGTTCCTGCTCCGTCAGGACGCGGCAGGACGATTTCATGCCGATGGAATGCTTGATGATGCTTTGACGACGCGGGCAGTTCTACTGAAATTCCCCTATACGGATAGCCAGAATTCCCGGGAGCTGCTGCGGGTCGAAAAGATTTATTACGATTTTCTTAGAGAACTGCCGTTGGTGACTGGTGATGCGCTTGAGTTTGATCATGATGTTTTGTTTATCAATCGCTTTGATCGCCAGCGAGACGATGCCGGACGGCTGTGCTATCATGGGCTGGAGAGCTTCTACAGCGCCCACGGTATTGCCGTACATGGAGCGAGGCTGCAGCATGAGGACAACCTGAGGCTGTTGGCGCGACGGTCATCAGAGCCGGCCTTTGACATGATTGAGTATATCAAGCGCGACCTAGTCAATGTCATCCTGGCTAACAGCGACAATCATGGCCGCAATTGGTCCCTGATTAAGCGGCCGAACGAAGTGCGCCTGTCCCCTATCTACGATGTGACCGCGATGCGCTTTTTTGAAGGCGACTTTATCGTCGAGTTGACGCGCTGGGAGCCGCCGCATGTGCCGCTTGCTGCGCGTTTAGCCTGGGTACAGCAGACGTTTGCTTCCCTGCGCGACCGACTAGTTCCAGAGCTGCGGTTGTTTCTTGCGGCGCTTGGCAATGTTGAGGAGCGCCTGACGACTCTTGGCGTCAACCGCGATTTTTTGTCGCGGTCTAAAATCGAACGCGACCAACTCATGAGTGAGCTAAAGGCGGTTCTCATGTAGCCGCAAGTAAGGGAAACTGATTGGCAAAACTACGCGATAAAGACAAACGCAACCAGATCCGCCATGAACTCGATGCTCGTCTTGACGCCGGTGGTGTACCCGTTGCCGAATTGAGTAAGAGCTTGCGTAAGATGCTGGCCAAGGATCAGCTGGAGTTTTGTCAGATGGTGGGCATCAGCTTATCGACCTTGCGCAAGATCGAACAGGGCCGTGGCAATGTAACGGTGGCTACCCTGGACAAGGTTCTAGCGCCGTTTGGACTGAGCTTGGCCGTGGTGCGACACGGTTAGGCATGTACAGCAAATGTCCAATAGTGCAAATTCGAGTGCTCGTTGCTATCCTTATAAACATCACAATTTGAGGTGAGGCCACAAGATGAAGGCGGCGCTGCAGACGGTGTTAGTCGTCGATGATGAACCAGACCTATGCGAAATCGTTGGGTATGACCTCAAAGGCGCTGGTTACGAGGTCCTCACGGCAAATAGTGGCCATGAAGCCCTCGATTTGGTCAAGTCACGCTCCATCGATGCCATCATCAGCGACATCAGAATGCCCAATGGAAGCGGCATCGATCTACTCGAAGGCGTCAAACAACGGAAGACCGATCGTCCAGTGGTTTTGTTGATGACCGGTCATTCGGACCTGACCATAGAAGATGCGTTTGATAAAGGGGCCGAGGTCGTTCTGAACAAGCCCATTGTTCCAGAACACTTACTATCGGCCTTGACCTCCGCATTGTTAACGCTCGATGAACGATTAGCGAAAAGGCAGCTACGGCTCAAGACCGTGCTTGATATCGAACTCCAACTGCCAGATTCCATACAGCCGATGCAGAGCAAGGCACTTAACGTCGGCCGCGGCGGCGCCTTCATTGCGATGTCGCCAGGGCCCAAGGCAAAGGTAGGAACGCAGGTCGAATTTCGCTTTAGATGGCGAAGTGAGAAACCACAGAGCATCGAGGGGCAGGGCATCATCAGATGGGCTCGAACCGAGGCTACAGCCTCACTTCCCGCTGGAATAGGGATCGAATTTATCAGCCTCTCGAGACCATCGCGCGAAAAGCTCGCAAGCTTGATCAACGACCTTAAGATTCACGCATTTATCCCAAAATCTTAGGCTAAACACGTCTACGACCAGCCTGGGCGGATTGGCCGGCATTGCTGGCAGCCGTGTTTTTGCGGTATCATAAGCCTAACCCGCCCCATTCTACCCGACGACCTATGGAGCAAACCATGCGCCTTGCGTCTTGGCTCATTGCCGCGGCAGTCGTTTGCGCCTCGCTGCCGCAAGCAGCCGCCAAGCCCCTGGTAAAACGGCCTTCTAGACACGGTCGTGTCCATCGGCGTGGCGGCAGCGTTCCCTGGCTGGCCGTGCACGGGACGCAACTGACGCTTGACGACGGCAGAGCGGTCGTCTTGCGCGGGGTCAGCACGCATGGCTTGCAGTGGTTTCCACAATTCGCCAATGAGAACGCACTCAGATGGCTACGCGACGACTGGAAGATCTCGGTGATCCGCGCGGCCATGTACACGGCACCGGAAGCCAATGGCTTCATGGCTAACCGTCGCATCGCGGACCGCGTCCACGGCCTGGTCGAGGCAGCGATTCGACTCGGCATGTACGTGATCATCGACTGGCATATCCTCAGCGACAACAATCCCAATATGTACCGAAGCCAGGCCTCGGCGTTCTTCAGGGAAGAAGCGAAACGCTACGGCAATGTTCCCAACGTCCTGTTTGAAATCTGCAACGAACCCAATGGTTCAGTCTATTGGGGCCGCGACATCAAGCCCTATGCCGAAGAACTCATCTCTGTCATCCGTCCATACGCCCCAAAGAACATCATCATCGTCGGCACCAGCACGTGGAGCCAAGACGTCGATATCGCCGCTGCCTCGCCGCTGGTTGCCGACAACATCATGTACACCCTGCACTTTTACGCCGGCACCCACACCCAATGGCTGCGTCAACGCACCGACGAGGCTTTGGCCAAAGGCCTACCGATCTTTGTCACCGAGTGGGGCGTCAGCGAATCCAGTGGTAACGGCGGAGTGTTTACGACTGAATCGCAACGCTGGTTGGATTTCCTGGCTCAAAGGCGGATCAGTTGGGTGAATTGGAACCTGTCAGACGGCAACGAGACCTCGGCCCTGCTAAATCCCGGCGCCAGCACCCAAGGCGGCTGGAGCGCCCAGAACCTCAGCCCCGCCGGGCAATTCGTCAAGGCCGCGGCGCTGCAACCCCTCCCCCTCCTCCGCAGTGCCTCGTATCAATAGCTCTTGGCGAAGATCACCCGCTGCTGGCTTGGACGGCCGGAAAAAATGCAGGTCCCGGCTTCTTTCGGTCCATCCAGCGGGATGCACCGAGCGGTGACCTTTAACTCCTTGAGTTTAGCCAGGACGTCATCACCCTCAGACCAATGCGCCAGGGCGAAGCCACCGTGAATCTCGGGCTTTTGCTCATTCTTCGCGGTGAAAAAGGCGACAAACTCATCGAAGCTATCGATGTTTTTCGTGTGTGCTTCGCGATGCGCTTTGGCTTTAGCAAGTAGGTTGTCCTGCATCTCGTCGAGCGTCTTCGTGATGCCAGCGATCAGCTCAGCGCGAGGTGTAAAGGTCTTCGCCTTCACATCCTGATCGCGGCGCAGCACGCAGATCGATCCGGATGCGACGTCGCGCGGACCGATCTCCAGTCGCAGCGGCACACCCTTTTTAATATGCTGCCACGCCTTTTCGCCGCCACGCAGATCGCGATCATCGATCTGCACCTGCAGCTCTTGACCGGCATACATCTGCTCGCTTAGCTCTGCTTTCAAGGCGCGGCAAAAAGCCAGCACCGTCTCGCGCTCGTCATCGTTGCGGTAGATCGGTAGGATCACCGCATGCCAAGGCGCTAGCCTCGGTGGCAACACCAATCCATCGTCGTCGGAATGGGTCATGATCAAGCCACCGATCAAGCGAGTCGACACCCCCCACGAGGTCGTCCACGCCGTCTCCTCGACACCCTCTTTGTTCAAAAACTTGATGCCTGAGGCAGCCGCGAAGTTTTGCCCGAGAAAATGCGAGGTCCCCGACTGCAAGGCCTTGCGGTCCTGCATCATCGATTCGATGGTGTAGGTGTCAACGGCACCCGGAAAGCGCTCATCGGGCGTCTTCTCACCCTTGATGACCGGCATGGCCATATAGTGCTCGGCGAAGTCGGCGTAGATATCGAGCATGCGCCGGGTCTCTTCGACCGCTTCCGCCGCGGTGGCGTGCACGGTGTGACCTTCTTGCCAGAGGAACTCCGTGGTGCGCAAAAACAACCGCGTCCGCATCTCCCAACGCATGACGTTGGCCCATTGATTGATGAGGATCGGCAGGTCGCGGTAGGACTGGACCCACTTGGCGTAGGAGGCGCCGATGATGGTCTCGCTGGTCGGGCGAATGATAAACGGCTCGTCGAGCTCCCCTGCCGGCTGCAGTCCGCCGCCCGGCTTGGCCTCCAAACGGTGGTGCGTGACCACCGCACATTCCTTGGCGAAGCCCTCGACATGAGTCGCCTCCTTTTCGAGAAAACTCAGCGGAATCAGCAGGGGAAAGTAAGCATTGACGTGGCCGGTCGCCTTGAATTTGCGATCGAGAACGCGCTGCATGTTCTCCCACAAGGCGTAGCCCCAGGGTTTGATCACCATGCAGCCGCGCACGACGCTGTTTTCCGCCATATCGGCGGCCTTGATGACTTGCTGGTACCACTCTGGGTAGTCATCATTGCGGGTCGGGGTAATCGCGGTCTTGGCTGCCATAAATGGCCCCTATGCTCAGCAAGTCGGAGGGACTTGGGTTAGTCGTCAATGGCCTTTGTCATCGACCAAGGTCATACTACTTCTGTGCCCAGGAAAGAACCGGAAAGGCCCAAGGATCGCCTCAAGGAGCAATAAGCTATGAGCGAGCATTCGCCGAAAAAAGCGGACTATGGTTCGGCCGAGGCGTTGCGTGCCATGATCGCCGCCGCACGCGGCGACCACCCTGTCGATCTGGTGCTGCGCGGGGCGCATTATTTGGATGTCTTCACCGGGGCCTGGGCTTACGGCGACGTTGCCGTCCACCGCGGCGTCATCGTCGGAACCGGCGAGGCCTACACCGCGACGACGGAGGTCGACGCTTCCGGCCAATGGATCGTGCCGGGCTTTATCGACGCGCATGTGCACATCGAAAGCAGCCTGCTCACCCCGGCACGCTTTCAACAGGCGGTGTTGCCTGAGGGCACGACCAGCGTCGTCTGGGACCCCCACGAAATCGCCAATGTCTGGGGTGTGGACGGCATCGAATGGGCCTTGGCGCAAGCGACCGACGCGCTCCTCGACATCTTTGTCATGATCCCAAGCTGCGTGCCATCGACCAGTCCCGAGATGCACCTGGAAACCAGCGGCGCCGTCCTCCATGCCGCCGACTTGGCACCGCTGCGCGGCCACCCCAAAGTGCTTGGACTGGCCGAGATGATGAACTTTCCCGGACTGCTCAGCGGCGACCCGGACATCATGGCCAAGCTCACCGACTTTGCGCACATGCGCCGCGATGGTCACTGCCCACAGTTGTCCGGCAAAGACCTAAACGCCTACGGCGTCGCCGGGATCCACAGCTGCCACGAATCCACCACCCTCCCAGAAGCCCAGGAAAAACTGCGCAAAGGCATCCACGTCCTGATCCGCGAGGGATCCTGCACCAAGGACGCCGACGCCCTACTGCCGCTGCTGACCCCCTACTCCTCCGCCTGCATCGGACTGTGCAGCGACGACCGCAACCCCGCCGATATCGCCGCCGAGGGCCACCTCAATGCGACCTTGAACAAGGCGCTGCAGCGGGGCATGGACGAGATTCCCGTCCTCCGTGCTGCCAGCTACGGCGCTGCCCGCTTGTATGGCCTGGATGACCGAGGCGCCGTCGCCCCAGGGTATAAGGCCGATTTGGTGCTGATTGCCCCAAGGCAGGGAACGACTTGGCGTCAGGGCCTGACGGTGAAAGCGACCTACAAGAGCGGCATCCTGGTGCAAGCCGAGGCCTTGGAGCATGCCGCCACCAGTCGGCGGGCGACGCCTAAGCGGCGCAATCTCCACTTGGCGACGGTGGCGCCTGAGATGCTTCGGGTGGACGCTAAGGGCGGGCAAGGCAGCGCTGCGGCGGTCCGTGTCATCGGTGTCCTTGAGCGACAAGTGCTGACGGCTTCGGAGCGAGCGGTGCTGCCGGTCGCGGGCGGACAGGTCCTAAGTGACCTGACCCAGGACGTCCTCAAGATCGCCGTCTTCGAGCGCCATCACGGCACGGGCCAACGCAGCGTGGGTTTTGTCCGGGGCTTTCACCTCACGTCTGGTGCCATCGCCACCAGCATCAACCATGATTCGCACAACGTGATCTGCGTCGGCAGCAGCGATGCTTTAATGGTCAAGGCTCTGAATACCCTCAGAGAAATCGACGGCGGCATCGTCGTCGTCAGCGCCGACGGCCGCTGCGAGCAACTCCCCCTAGAAATCGCTGGACTGATGACCGACCGCCACCCGAACATCGTCGCGACCACCCTGCACCGCCTCAAGGCCCTCACCGCCGCAGCCGGCTGCCGACTCGACGAGCCGTTCTTGCAATTATCTTTCCTTGCGCTACCCGTCATCCCGGCATTAAAGATCACCGACTTGGGCCTCGTCGACGGCCACAACTTCAGCCTTGTCCCCGTCCTCATAGACGGATAGGTTGGAGTTATATTCACGTAATGAATGCAATCAAGGAGTCTGGATGCTCAGGCTAGCGCAGGAAATCACCACCGTCCTCGAACGCGGTCCCGTCGGCCTCACCGAAGTGAAGCAGATGGAGCAATTGGTCGCGCTCGCGGTGCCTCGCCTGCAGCAGACCGTGTTGTGTTCCAGACCGCTCCAACCCGGGAGGTATCTTTGTTACCAGGACAAAGTGCACGGCTTTGTCATCATGGTCCTTGCCTGGGGACCGGGCGATGCGACGCTCATCCATGATCACGGCATCTGGGGAGTCGAGGCGGTGTTAAAACATAGCCTGCGCGTCACGAATTTTGACGAGTCTGAGACGGACCCGCAGCCCTTGTCGTCGATGGTCATCAGCGCTGGCGACGTGATGCATAATTTACCGCCGGCGCGCGATGTGCACCGGGTGGAGCATGCGAGTGGCGACTGTGCGTTGTCCTTGCATATCTACGGTAAGGAGATGACAAACAATCGGAGCTTTGTGCCGGGAGTGGGTTTTCGGGTGTGTCAGTTGGCGTGTCATGATCTGTGTATGGCGGATGTTTGTCAGCCGTGTGGGGTGGGGACGGTCTGAGGCGGCGTCTGACCGTGGTCATGGATGATCAAGCGATCACTTGAGCAGGTACTTGACCCCACGGCCAGTGCCGATCCTCTGGACCTTCCCCCTTTTCAATAGCCGATTGAAAGCTGCCGTAACAGTATTGCGGCTGGCATCTGTGTGACGCAGTACCTCCGCGACGGTAAGCACAGGATGATCTTTCATCAGCACTTCGATCTCGCGGTCGAGCGGCGATTGCCCAAACTGCCGACCGAAGCGAAAGATCACTTTGACAAAATCTCCATCATCGACGAACTCGGGCCGTCTCAGTCGGGCCTTATCGCAAGCTGATTGCATGAGCTTGATGCCGCTACCCATTTTTTCGACCAGGCCAGCTTTGCGCGCGAACTTTGCGAGCAGCGTGTTGCGCAGATAGGTGCTGCCATCGCCCACGTTTTTAGGGGAAATCATGCCAGGAAATCCCCCCGGACTGAAGATTTCAAGATGGTCCGCGTATATGGCGATTTTAACCGCCCCGGGTATCGAGTATTTTCGGTGAATCAAAGCATTGACGATTGCTTCCCTGATGGCCGGCTGCGGAATCGCGGACTGACCCTTCAGGCGCGAGCCTTGCAGTCGAAAATCTCGCTTCGTCCACTCATCGACAAGGTTCGCCGCGTCATCGACAAGATCCTGAATGCTCCCCCTGATCTCCCTGGTCTGAACGATATCGCGCCCCGCATTGCCCTTGAAATGCGTGCAGATAATCATGGATTCCGGGACATATCGGTCGGGATTATGGCTAAACATGAGTAGCGCGGCCCTAGTCGGCCGCAGCTTGCCGTCATATCCGTGCGCCATGATCTGCTCAGCGCTCATGAAACTTTGGTCGAGACGCTTGGAATAGACCTGCTTTAGCAAATCCGGCGCTAAATCCTCGGAGGTCGCTTCGCAAGTTTGGTGATCGAATCCTACGCGACTTTGCTCCCGCAGCAGCTCCTCGATATAGTCGTCCGCGGCCCGACGGGTCGAAGCACCGATGCGAATGTAAACGCCCTTTCTGCTTCCCTCGCTGATCACGAAATAAGGCTTTTTCATGCCAGGATAGATCTTAACGACGAGTAGGTTGTCTCCTTGTACATTGCGCACAAATACGTCAGGAATGAGCGAGGGCGTTACGGCCTCATGGACCGCGCCGGGAAATCCTTCGAGAAAGTCTTCGATCTCCGTGGCGGCGAGTCCCATGATGCGCCGCGTCCCATCCTCGATACCCAGGATAATGTCTCCGCCACTACCATTGGCGAAGGCCACGCAGGTCTTGATCAAATGTGCATATTTCGGCGGCTTCTGCTTGAATTCGAGCGTTTTTGATTCGCGGTCTTCGTAAATCATACCCACCTTTGACCGTCGGCGTGTGCCGACGCGCACTCAATGTTCCACAATGATCATTGCATGAATTGCACGACAATGCAATTAAATGCACATAATGCACAACGTAGCAGCTTGAGGATGATTGGCGCAATCGCGAGCGATCAGCCCTTGGTCTGGCGACCATTTTTGATGTCATAGAGCACGGCAAGAGTCTCACTGATCGCATCTTCCGCGACTAAATGCCAGTCCGCTGCAAGAGTCGGATTGCAGACTAGATTTGGACCGGAGTCCCCATCTGCCAGGAAATACAGAGTCCGTCGTCCTGTCACAAATCTGTTCACATACCGATCTGGGCCGACGAATGTGATGATATGATAGACAGGATCAGCTTTGACAAAATCTAACAGCACCTGGACCCTGCTCCGGTCAAAGGCACCGGCCATACTATCCGGCTCCAAGCCCAGCGGGAGGAGCTCTCGCCAATCGGTCAGCATTCCGGTTCGCTCCGCAAACGCTTCGTCGTCGGTGAATAGCGCCGAGACGGGTTTTGCGGTTGCTCCCACGTTGAGACTCCAAGAAAGGAAACTCGATCCGGAGGTCATATCGGAAGAATCGCCAAAAGGCTTAAGCCTACCGGCTATCACCCCTTAGTGTGAATCCGCGCATCCAGACATTTTGAGATCATGTGAACATGCGCCTATAAAAATATATCATTCAATACGTTACGCGATGGCTGAACATGACCCGAGAGGCTTTCGTCTGATGGCGCCGTCACCGACCTCTGCTAGGCACGATGCCTCGCCGCCAACACCTCAACCACCTGCTCCAAACGCAGATTCCGCCCCTTCAGCAACACCATCAGATGAAACAATAGGTCCGCCGATTCCCCCAGCAAAGCCTGATCATCCTGCGCCGCCCCGGCCAACGCCACTTCGACGCCCTCTTCCCCAACCTTTTGCGCCTGCTTCAATACGCCGCGGTCCAGCAATTGACGCGTGTACGAAGGAGTCCCCGCAGGAGCATCGGCGCGCGCATCGATGATCGCACTCAGACGATCAAGAAACGCCAGTCCAGAAGCACCGTCGCCGTCACCAAAACAGGACACCGCTCCCGTATGACAAGTTGGCCCATGCGGCCGCACCTTCACCAGCAAAGCGTCCTTGTCGCAGTCAAACGACACCTCTCTTAATGCCAATGTATGACCACTGCTCTCGCCCTTTTGCCACAGCGCTTGGCGCGAGCGGCTGAAAAAGGTGACGAAGCCGCTGCTAAACGTCGCGGCTAAACTCTCCTGAGTCATATAACCAAGCATCAGCACCTGAAGCGTGGCCTCATGCTGGATAATCGCCGGGATTTGGCCTCCGCCTTTACTCCAGTCGAGCGTTGCACTCAAATCCGCCGTCAGTCGGGTCATAACCGCACCTCCAGTCCAGCCAAACGCAGCGCGTCCTTGACCGCGGCGATCGTCAATTCACCCGAGTGAAACACTCCAGCAGCTAAAGCTCCGTCGACATCGGCGCGCTGAAACACCTCGACAAAATGCTGGGCCGTACCAGCACCGCCAGAGGCAATGAGGGGCAGCGTCGTCGCCGCACGGACGGCGCGGAGTTGGTCGAGGTCGTATCCGGCGCGTAC
>Ga0315285_10008405_pt1 | contig 10579 bp, 16 predicted proteins | sample YL17G09_36_MG_FD_203698 | JGI IMG/M metagenome (GOLD analysis project Ga0315285, IMG submission 203698) | Sediment microbial communities from Yellowstone Lake, YNP, Wyoming, USA - YL17G09_36 | ecosystem: Environmental > Aquatic > Freshwater > Lake > Sediment | place: USA: Wyoming | collected... | reverse complement strand
CCTTGTTTGATGGTAATCGTGGGATTAAATTTTCTAATTCCTTACGGCTGGGAAATACAATAAAAGAACCCACAGATAACCTTTTCCTTTTAATCGTTTTTTCCCAATTAAATCTGTTTTCCCAGCTTTCCCAAGTATTCATAATCACCCCCCCTTTGTTTCATAATCTACTTATCGGCAATTAGCATAAGAAACTTTAGCTGTTTTTAAAATTTTTTCGAAATTTTAATGCCAATTTTACTGCTTCAACTCGTAGCTTATTCGAACGCCCAGAACGACCATACAAAAGATCATTCGCATGATCGTGAGAAACCTGAACGAAGTAATTTTGAAGCCCATTATTTGTCAAAGACGAAGCCAACAATTCTGCCAATTCTTGAACACTTTTACATTGTTTTTTCATTTAGGTTCCCTTTTGGTTTTGCAAAGACCGTTATTGATTAAATCCATCGCATATCTTCCGTAATATCCCTGCAACGTCCATGCTTTGCCTGTGTCGATCAGATATTGAAACAACTCAATGGTTTCATCATCAGACAGTTCACCGTTTTCGAAATCAATTATTTTTCCCACGAAATCAAAAGTTTTGTTATTGTTGTTCTCGGTCATGTTATCCCCTTCTCCTGAATGGGTTTATGATACCAATGCGCTTGGCAAGACGAAGAAACCACACAACGGTAATTAAAACTATGCAAGTTTTAAGCCAGATTTAAGACCAATTAAGTAGGCCACCCTTTAATTTTTGTTTTTCATGAATTCTCCCCCTCATTCACTTTGTTTTTACCGTTCTCCATTACCTCAATAAAATGCTCCAATAATGCTTTGTGGATATTCATCGTTGCCCCACCTTGCTTATAATCTCTTATCGGCAATTAACATAAGAAACTTTAGCTGTTTTTAACTTTTTCTTCGTATTTATGGCGACCCCTCAAATTTCCATAAATAACTAAGTAAAACAACCTATTAGCATGGGCCATCTAATTCGCTATCAGCACCGGCAGGACGTACCCAATTTTCAAGAATGATTGGCTGTGTATATGTTTTGCTGCCAATCTGTTTAACAATCTCAGGGTTAGCAGCAATTGCAGCGTATGGTGTGCCGGTTTCGGCTATTTCCGCAATGCTGATTCTACTCTGGCTTATTGTTTTACCGAATTGTTTCTCGTATTTTAAAATCTTCTCAAACGTACCGGGCAGTACAGCCTTTAGTGAAGCCCACTGATCTTTTGATCCAAAAATACAACCAGCGCAACTACACCTTCCCCAACCCAAAACATATGCCGGATGGGGGTTTACTTTCCAGCGTTCGATAATTGCCCAAACTTGCTCTGTAGTCCACTTGTGCATTGGTCGCCATGCATGTACATTACGGAACAGCCCTTGCCCTTTACTTATACGCTTTGCGTGGGCCTTGTTAGCTTTTTCTGCTAACTCTGTATGCTTGGTCGCATACTGTTGCTGCAAATCATTCAACTTAGATTTTGAAATTTTAGGATCATCTTTTTTGTCCACTTTAGCAGGAAAGATTTCAGCAGATAGTAACCTGATTTCTTTCGATGAAAATTTCTTCGATTTTTTAACCGCAGTTAACGATAAAGTGTCACCACCCAGTGCAGCTAATTTAGACAAAATTTTGAGGATTAATGCACTACGAATCAGTTTGCTGGCATCACCAGAACGTGCATCAGTTTTGTGATATTCACGTTCAGCGTACTGCGAACGTGCCGCACTTTCTTGTGCCCTTTCCCCTGTGATAAAAAGGACACGCTTGCCTATAAAACGTTCTTGGTGAATAATGGCTTTAGATGCAACATCTATTTTGAGATACGCACTACACCAACGCTGATTTAAATCAGGTGATTGTTGTGGAAATTGCTTACGGGTTCCCAGTGATTTGCTCTCGCCACCACAGGATTTTACATTTTTGCAAGTAGCGCAAGGTGACGGGAATTCAAAAGAGACACCGGCTGTAGCTGTATTATCACGTAACATTTCGCCTTTAAAGCCACCCTGCTTCCAACTGAAATAAAGCGGCACGTTAAAGGCTTCAGCAAATGCACGACAATAATCTGGAGTTATCGGCCAATCCATGAAATCCTCACCATGACCGTCAATATCATGGTGCCAAAGTTCGATTTTAGATATGGGGCAACCGGTTTCTAACAAGTTAAGAAAACATGAAACAGAATCTTTTCCACCAGAAAATGCAACAACTACGATATCATAACCGTTATAATTGACCTTTGATGCTCCCATGTTACCCCCCTCTATTTTAATTACATCCTCTACTTTAATTACATAGGTCTTATCGGCAATTAGCATAAGAAACTTTAGCTGTTTTTAACTTATTTTAGATATTTGTATAGATTAAAAACCCCATAGAAAATGGGGTGTTGGGATGTAACCACCAGAACATGCTGAAACGTTTACAATTTCTTAAAACCAATCCTATCAACCAAAAAACACCCTTCTTCAGTCTGGACTATATCGCCCACGGATATGCTGGTATGCGTGTCAGTGGCTTCAATAAGATCGTATGCTTCACCATTGGGCGACCAGAACTCACCTTGCAAAAGTTCGAAAATACGCTCCAAGTTAACGCTATCAATAGCACCAATATACGCATGGGTTTTTTCGAGATTGTTGACATCTGGCAAACACTCTTGCTGTACACACCAGTCATAACCCATACCCAAATCTCTAGTGTATCGAGCATACCAAATTTTGGTTGAGCCTTGTGCCAATTCAGGGAAATGAATTTTGGCATCGTTTAAACTTTTGTACTTTACCATGTGATCCCCCTACACTTTTTTAGCTTTACAAAGACCGTTATTGATTAAATCCATCGCATATCTTCCATAATATCCCTGCAACGTCCATGCTTTACCAGTGTCGATCAGATATTGAAACAACTCAATGGTTTCATCATCAGACAGTTCACCGTTTTCGAAATCAATTATTTTTCCCACGAAATCAAAAGTTTTGTTGTTGCTATTATTGTTCTCAGTCATTGATTATCCCCTTCGCCTAAATGGGTTTATGATACCAACTCGTTTGGCAAGCCGAAGAAACCACACAACTGTAATAGCTGCAAAGAAAGCCCCTATAACACCAAGCAATGGGCTTTTTTGCCAGATCGCCAAACCAATCAAAACATAGCTGCTTACTTCAAAGCATCCAAAAACCAATTTTTCTGTGTTTCTCATATACTCACCTTTCCTGAAGTGTTTCACTGTTTCCCTACTGATAATCTCTTGTCGGAATTTGGTACGAGAAACTTTAGCAGTTTTTAATTTTTTATCCATATAAGTTATAACTACCTAATATTTATAATAAAACAATTAATTAAATAACTTCAATGATCATTGAACGTTCAATGATCATTAAAGAATTAAAGTTTTGCATAGTAAGTTCCGATAAAATCTATATGGGTAAGAGAAAACACCGTGGGGGTTCAAATGAAAAAAAGTAAGTTAACAGCACAGGAATTTGAAAAAGAGTTCAATGAAAAAAAGAATCTGACTAATTTCTTCACAGAAGAAGTTGATCCTGTTACTCATGAGCCAAAAAAACAAAAACGGACAGAACCCAAATCATTAAACCAAATTAGACGGGAAATTAAAAAGCAAGTTGATCCGAGACTGGAACTTGCTGCTAATAAGCTTGGTGGGAGCTATTACTATTTCTATTCTAATGATCCCGAATTGGCATCGAAATTAGTTAGGTTGGAATCTACAACAATTCTAATATATAGTTGGAAATATCAATCCCTAGAACAATGGATTCAAGACGCTAGAGATATCATTGAAGAAACTACTAAAGTTTAACTATTCCCCCCGTATAGAAATCTGAGCATAATTTGGCAGTACATCCGGTACACTACTTATCCCAATAACTAATATCTGATCTATATCAAGTGGAACACCTATCGTTTTTAAAGCAGCATTTAAAGTACCAGCACCAGTTGCTAATACAGTTATATTAGTCACACCTGTTCCCGTTAATGCAGACGATGGTAGCGAATTAGCCGGTAGCACATATACTTCAAACGTAGTAGCACCAGTACCACCATAACCACTGTCTGCTAACCCAATAGAGATGCGTGTTAGTGTAGCCGCTTCTAAAGCCCTGTAAACAACATAACAACCAGTAGTAAGGCCACCCTCTTTTGAAACGAGCCATTCATATGATGTTTTTACTATACCTGTCGGCCCAGTTGAACCAGCTATACCTTGGGCACCGGTTGTCCCACGCAAGCCAGTATTCCCGACAAACCCCGTAACGCCCTGTATGCCAGCACCTGTGGAGCCTTTGATCCCAGTTGGCCCACGAAGCCCAGTGACACCTTGCATACCTTGATATCCCTGAGTACCTACACCGGTTGCTCCTTTAACCCCAGTAGCTCCTTTAGCACCGACCATACCTTGAATACCGGTATTTCCATTTACACCAATTGAACCCATCGGGCCGGTACTTCCCGCTAAACCGGTTAACCCTTGTTGCCCTTGAAAACCAGTGGCACCACGTTGGCCTTGAATTCCCTGAAGACCAGTAACACCCCTATCACCGTTATCGCCTTTTATACCTGTGTCGCCCTTGATGCCTTGAACACCAGTAAAACCAATATCACCTTTTTCACCAGTAACGCCCTGAGTACCTAAACCTGTATCGCCCTGCGGGCCTATGCTGCCATCCAAACCAGCAACACCAGTTACACCCTGTAAACCGGTTTCGCCAATATCGCCTATTCCAATTGGCCCTGTATCGCCTTGAACTCCGGTTAATCCCTGATCGCCTTGTAAACCGGTACTCCCAATTTGACCATCTAATCCATTAGCCCCAGTATCACCCTGATTGCCAGTTATGCCCTGAGATCCAGTATCTCCAATTTGACCGACATCGCCCATGTCGCCTTTTATACCTTGAACGCCAGTAGATCCACGCAAACCAGTAATGCCCTGAGATCCAGTATCGCCTTTGCCCCCAGTAGCACCTTGCTGGCCCCGTATACCATCACGACCAGTTGCACCTATATTTCCTTGAGATCCAGTTTCACCTTGAACACCAGTGACTCCAATTTTACCAACTGAACCAGAAACACCAGTAGCACCATCTCTACCGGTAATACCCATTAATCCGGTGTCGCCCTGTGGGCCAGCAAACCCTGCTCCTGTGAAACCCATCGTTCCAGTTTCACCTTGTGATCCGACCCCACCCGATAAACCAGTCTCACCTTTTAAACCAATTATGCCCTGTAAACCAGTAGCACCATCAACACCATCGATGCCATCAACGCCATCGATGCCATCAAGACCGTTGACACCATCAAGACCTTTAACCCCCGTAACACCGACCATTCCAGTGAAACCCTGAACACCTTGGACACCGGTAACACCGCTATTGCCTTTAATCCCCGTGGCACCTTTAACCCCAGTGGTTCCTTGTAAGCCGTTTATTCCTTGCAAACCAGTTTCACCACGATAACCACGAATACCGGTTTCACCCTGCGCTCCTTGTAATCCTGTTGAACCTCTTGCTCCTTGTTGGCCCTGTAATCCACCAACACCTGTTGTTCCTTTGGTACCGGCAATTCCAACTGGGCCGGTTACTCCCTGCTGGCCTTTTCCATTAATACCGGTAGTGCCCTGTACACCTGCTGGGCCGGTTACAGTGCTTAATAAAGCATCCAAATTTTTAAACAGATCAATATTGATTGCTGCTGTAGCTAATCCAGTAGGTGCATCTGGAGTGACCTCTAGAAGTTTTCTGTTTGTAGATGTTGCACCGAGAATACCTACACCTAGTGTTGGTTGTGCGGGTGCGCCCAAATCATCCCAAACTAATTCAAGAGTCAACGGTGATAGACTAACAACATCTGTGATCGAATATCTATTTTTGTTTGTATCAATAACTACGTTTCCAATAGCTATTAATGTCTCATCAAACAAACCTCTTGAATCGAAAAAAGTACCCTCAATAACATACGGAGAAGTTATTTGGGTAACAGTCGAGATAGTCAATATGCCGGATAATCTAACACTCATAATTCACCTATTTCTAAGATGTTAACTGTCATTTTAAAAATAAGCATTAAACCCTAAACAGTCATAGATACTAAATTGGGTGTTTTTTCCGATTTAAATTAATAAAAAATATGCTAAGAACTATTAATCAGAGGGGGGTTGCGCTATGGATAGACTAAAAGTATTGATTTGTGACGATGATGATTTCTTTGCTTTAACTATCATGTGTGATGATACTATTAAGCACTTTTTAAAAATGGTACATTTTGATACGTCTGAGTTTGATGGCATTGAGACAGAAATTGCAGTTAATGGCTTAGTGGGTATGAAAATGTATGACACCCGCAAACACCATGTCGTTTTTACGGACTACAATATGCCCCGAAAAAATGGAGTAGAGCTATTAAAGCATATATATCAAAACGATTTTAAACCGTTCAAATCATTTCTAATGAGCAACAACTTCAATATCGAAAGCTTTGAAGATGCTTTATTCCTTCATAAAGATGATATTTTTTCCGCATACTTCGAGAACGAAAGATGTAAAATAAGAGGTGGTACAAATAATTTCAATTAGTTATACAGAAACCTAACTAAAGTTACAAATCACTAAAGTTTCTTCTACCAAATTCCGATACTATATATGATTGGAGAAGAAGCTATGAAAACAATGAAAGTAAATGAAATTACTAAGATATTAAATGCAGCGATCCCATACAAGGATTCTTGGATAACTGAATCATATGGAGCATTTAACATTGAAGATAGTAACAAAGATGTCAAAAAAATACTTTACTGCGTAACAGCGACTAATGAGGTAGTAGAGTACTTCCATAAAAATAAATACGATCTACTTATCTCACATCATCCATTTTTAGTAGATGTGCCGATTCTTATTTATCACACTGCGCTTGATTGCTGTAAGGATGGTTTGAATGACATGTGGGCCAATTTCCTTGAGGTTAAACAAGCGAAGCATTTCTCACGAAATTTGGGATGGGTAGGGAAGATAGATCCTATATCTTTTGACGACCTCACAACTAAGATTGAGAAGTGGATTGGATATAAAATTAAAGGTATCAAGCACAGCAACGGAGAACTTATTACTTCTGTTGTTATCTGTACTGGATTAGGTGGGATGGTTTACCACGAAGCAGCTAACACAAAAGCTGACTGTTACATAACCGGAGAACTCACTAGTTTATCTACCAATGGCTTTAAAGCTGTCATTGAAACTGGGCATACGAATAGTGAGTTCATTGGTGTCTATCTATTCAGAAAGCTATTACCTCAAGTACAGATCGATCTAGCGCCATCTGAGATAGATTACTTTGGAAAAGAAGTGGTCAACTATTAGATTTGATGAGTATGTTTAAAAATTAATTACTTGCCATATCAAGAAGTTTTTGAAATAACTGAATGATTGGGGTGTAGTAAAGCGGCTATACAGCGGATTTTGATTCCGTCCAAGCAGGTTCGACTCCTGCCACCCCAGCTTGCTAGTGATGCTAATCAAAAATGAAATCAAATAATTTTTTAGCCCCGTAAGCAGTACCGACCGCCACACCACCGGTAACTAAAATACCCAAAGCAGCACTACCTACACCAAGGGTGGCTAGTCCTGTCATTATCCCCGGCCCACTTAGACCCGATATACCACACGCAGCTACTGCCCCCAATGCAGTACCAGAACCAACGACACCAGACCCTACGTTTTTTGCAGCTTCTTTAATTTCTTCTGACATTACTTTTCTCCCGATAAATGGAAATAAAACCAACTAAGAATAGTTGTAAACAAGATGTTGATTGTTTTGCAATAGTAAAAAAATAGTATGCTGTTTTTAGTTTTAAAAACAAACTATTAGGTATGGAAAAATATTTTTAGGTGGGCGAAGTACCGACCTGTGGATAACTTTTACAAAAATAAAAACTTTTTTGCAATAGGTAATCTTAAATTTTTTGTTAAATTAAACAGTTATAATTATCAATAGGCTGTAAGTTAATATGCGGAAAAAGGATCATGCCATGATCATGTGCATAATAAGAACATTACAGATGTTTTAGACATGTCAAGAAAAAATAGAAAATAAAAAATACACATTGTCTTGTTTGTTGACAATTCGTCAGGCTCCTATTAAAACCTATCAAAGATATTAAATACTTAAGTTTGGTATGAAACTTGTATGTATATAGTAAGGATGGAGAAACAAAATGGATTCTGAAAAAAAAGTACTTAAACAATTTTGCGACAATCTCACAGATACTCTGAACTCATGGGCAGATGATGCTAGTAGATTAAAGGCTAAGATTTCTGCTGCGGAGAATGTAATACCCATTGACCTCTATGATTTGCTCCGAAAAATAAACAACAAGCTAGAATCCTTTCAAGCAGATTTGAAAACTAGCTATCTTTCCTATCAAGATTTAGAAGAAGTATATGGGTTGAAGCCTTTATCGGTTGCTTATTTAACGAAGTATTCTATTCTAATTCAAGAAATCGAAGAATCTATTTCTAAGGTTAAAATGGTTTCTGAAAAATATGGCAGAATTTTGGAGATGTCTAAAGAGTACAAAATCAATATAGACAAATACATTAACCGTAAAAATCAAAAAGCTATTGAGCGTATTAAAGAATTAACCGTAGATAAGCTTTTAGATATGTTAAACGATATGGATTTGCTGGGGTTCTAGTTTTACGCAACTTCCAACCTTGGCCCCTGTATACTTTCCGAAAAAGGTTTCATTCTAGTCTTGTTGCTGCACGAAGGACATTTCCTGAAGTAGAACGCCCCATCAGGTCTTTGAACAACCACCAGTCGCAAATAGTCTTCTCCGCACTTATGGCATTCCCATTGCTTTCTTGCGTTGTCTTTTTTCTTATGATCTTTTTGTTCGGTTTCAAATGCGACATCTTCCCGTTGTTGGGCTTCCAAAGCTTCTTTGATATTTGAATATACCTCAAGATCAACTCTAGCTAATTGCTTTCTAAGCCGTTCCAATTGCCGTTTCAATTTCTGATTTTCGTGTTTGAGTTTCTGATTTTCGGAATGATCTTTATCTTTGCTTTTATGATTCAAAGCAACACCCCTCAAATTGACGTTATATATCTAGTCACTACTTCAAGATACTCAACGATTCAATTCAGCGGAAAGTTAACTGGCTACAGCAGCTTTTGCTTCGTTAGTTCTTGTAACAAGGCTAGTTAACACGGCATTGAGATTTGTTGCTTCCGTTGTATAATCTTGAACTTCAAATTCAGCAGTAGCAGACATAAGCAAAACTTGGGCTTTCATCAGGCTGTCAATCGCTACTCTAATTCGATCATCTAATACTATATTAGTTGTCATACAATCTCCCTTTTTTCCTTTTTAACGTGGTACATATTTAATATAACGTAGCAAGATGCTACCACAATAATGTTTATCAGAGGTTATTAGAGGTCAAAACACCAAACATAATATTTGTAAATTATTCCAATTGGTTATATCTTTTTTAGCGGCATCTATGGCTTAATGTTAGTAAACAAAAAGCCGCATATAGCCAAAGAACTTTTTCAGGTTCATCAGGGAACACTTGGTAAATACAGAAAATACCAACTGATGCAAGTATGAGATGGAAGATAAAACGGGGAATATACATACACGCCTAACATAAAATATCTAAAACCTTATCCAAATCTTTTTTCTTAATATACTTAGCATTGAAAATGGGTATCTCAAATTCTTTTAATGCTGATTTTATCAGACGTAATTTAGACCTATCTGATTTGTTTTTGTCACTGCTTTTCATAGGCCCTTTCGAGTTTTTATATGCAAGCTTTAAAGGGGTAAATTTAGCTAAGAACTCTAAAATTTCCCCGCCATCTAATTCTACGTCTTCAATATCATTTCGTGAACTCTCGAAATAGTATACTGCATTTGGGCTATCTTTGAAACCCTCTTTCCACCATAATTTGCCACACGGTTTTTTGTGTGTGTCATAAATAAGAGCGTATGGCCCTTGATAAGTATCAAACGGTTTTACTTTACAGTCAACACCAGCTTTTTTACAAATACTCTCTAAAGCTATTCTCTCATCATAATAGTCGCCACCTTTTTCAATATCCTCTTGGGTCATCTCACCAGTACTTAAGACATTAAAACTAGCGGCTACAAAATCTTTTAGAGGTAATTTCCGTGGTATGGCAATCCATAACTCCCCGTTTTTCTCACCAGTATCTACAACTTTAGGATGCTTGCTTAATTTTTCTTTAACACTCTCATCTTTAACTGTGACAAATGTTACAGGTATGCCTTTCAATACGCCATGATCGGATCTAATTATATCACCTTTTTGAACTTTGCTCATCCTTAACCCCTTAAAATTCACTTAAGTAGTATGGGCACATGATTGCGTCATTGTAGTATGGGCATCCAATACATGTCATGTTGATACATTTTTCATCAATCATCTTTTAATACCAAGGGTGGCCTACTTAATTGTTCTTTTGCTGGTAAAGCTAGGTTTTGGCCCATCTTTTTTTCGGCTCAAGCAGTTGAATTTTTGTCCACTCTTCA
>Ga0315285_10008404_pt1 | contig 10579 bp, 8 predicted proteins | sample YL17G09_36_MG_FD_203698 | JGI IMG/M metagenome (GOLD analysis project Ga0315285, IMG submission 203698) | Sediment microbial communities from Yellowstone Lake, YNP, Wyoming, USA - YL17G09_36 | ecosystem: Environmental > Aquatic > Freshwater > Lake > Sediment | place: USA: Wyoming | collected... | reverse complement strand
TATGTTGTTTGGTGTCTTCAGTGTTGTTTGGATTTTATCACCAATAAAACACAAACTGCTGAAGGCACTTAATATTTATTTAAGTGCGAAACTCAGGATGATACAGCCAGGTCGAAAACAACGATTAGATATGATCATACTACTAATGAGATGGTGATAGATTATTTTGAAAAATAAAATATTTCTATATGACAGATTTAATGGGTTCGATAAATTTTTTATTAAAATCGACTATTTTATTTTCATTTCTGAGTACAGCATTTAATTTCTGATACCTATTCTGGGTAAATAATTGAAGATAACCAAGAAGATGATTTTTCCATTTTTCTGTTCCCTTGTATAAATGCAAAAAAATCACTTGATAACCATTCTTATCAAAGATCTTACGTCTATATTCGTAATCAAACGTTTTTGATCCACAAACCTCTATGTAAATCCCAAAATGAACTAGATAAAAATCCGGCGCCCAGACTCGTGGTCTCTTGTTTTCATCCCACACAAATACAGGTTGTTCGTAGGACCATTGAATCTTAAATTCTTTCAATACCATAGCTACTTCTTTTTCAGATCGCGTCATCTGTTCATATATCGATTCTCTTTTCATTGTTAAACCTCCAAAAAAAGAAAAAAATAAAGAAGGGTTTTAGTGAAGAAATGTCGAACGTACACTACAGCTAAAAACAGGCTCCGGAGCGTACATGCCAACAGGAGAAAACAGAAGCCCACCCCGACGGGAGCGTATAAAATCAAAAAAACTCCTGCAACAGATATTATGTTAACGAATTTGTTAACAAATACGAGTCCGAATCTCCCTCCCCGCGTAAATATTTATCATGGTTATTATTAGCACGGTAATTAAAACAGAAGAAAAATCAGATTGATTTTGATGTCCAAGGGTTCAGATATCTTCCCCTGCACTCATATGGTTTCAACAGGAGAAGGACAAGCGAGTACATTATGCTACAAGCTACAGATTTCCCAATATATTTATAAATAAAATAAGGATTATTTGCCTCATGGAAATTTCAAAGGTATCGGTTCAACCTACAGAAGCTTCCACAGGCCTGAAACAGGTGATGCGAAAGCATCCCTTGTTCTTCTTCTTTTTCATGTCGTACGCGGGCTCCTGGATCGTTTCGATTCCCTACGTGCTCTCGGTTTGGGGCATCTTGCCAGGTGATTACACAATCGCTTATATCCTAAAGCCGTTCGTAGGACCGACCTTGGCCGCCATCATCATGACCTACATCACCGAAGGGAAAGCAGGCTTGCTTAGCTTGCGGGACCGCCTGAAACAACGGCGCGCCGGCTGGCAGTGGTATCTGTTCATCCTGCTGGGCATCCCAGCCCTGCTCTTGCTTGGGATCATTATCCAACCAGGAATACTTGCTAGCTTTCAAGGTCTTACGCCCGTCTTACTGGTGACTTATCCTGCGTACTTTTTCATAGTCTTCTTTGGGGTTGCGCTGCCCGAGGAAATCGGCTGGCGCGGCTTCGCGCTGCCCCGCATGCAACCGCGCTATGGGCCATTGTGGGGTACCCTGCTCCTGGGGGTCTTATGGGGTTTCTGGCATTTGCTGTACTTCCTGACCCCTTATCATGGAGGAGGGCCAGGCACCGGCTTGGCTACCTTCCTCACAAACTTCCTCATTTTTCTTCTAATGGTTTTGGCATTTGCAATCATCTTTACGTGGGTCTTCAACCACACCGGAGGAAGCGTTTTCATCGCGAACTTACTGCATACCAGCATCGATACCCCACAACTTGTTTGGATACCACTCTTTCTCGCGGCCACGAACGAGACCAGCATCGACCTGGCCACCCTCATCGCCTTTGGGGTACCAGCACTGCTGATTGTCATCCTGACACGCGGTCGGCTTGGCTACCAACAAGGTCAAGAACAGACCTGGAGATAGAAAAAAATATGCGACCCGATCCAAACCAGGCACGACCTAGTCGAGAACCTATCCCTCACGACAAAAAAATACTCGTCCAACTCACTCTTTTAATTGCTTTACTTCTTATAACAATCATTGTATCCGTTTATTCCGGCCAGCCTGTCTACATCTTTGGATACATTATGATCGTAATCTACGCTATCGGCAGGCCTTTTCGCCATAACAGACCATGGCAAGAATTGGGACTTAAGCATGGTTTTGCGAAGGACTTTAGACAAGTGTGGTATTACGTTGGCATCGACGCTTTCTTATTTCAGATTCTTCCGCCCACGTTCGGGCTTGCCATTGTGTTCGGCTACTATCCTGAACTCGTCAGTCATATCACTGGGAGGCTATCCATAAATTTCGGTTCTCTAGAGGGCATCTCAGCGATAGTCATTCTCCTGGTAGCAGCACTTGTCCTCACGCTCATGGAAGAAGTGGTATTTAGGGTTACGATTCAAGAAAGGCTAAGCTGGTTCATTGGTACGCCAGCTGCAATTCTCTTCACATCAGTCATCTTTGGTCTGGTTCACGCCGTGGGAACCTCAGGAAGCCTACCGATTATTCTCCTGGATGTTGCGGGTGTCGCACTCGACGGGGTGTTCTTCGGGATCATCTATGCCAAGACCAAAAACCTTGCCCTAACCTGGACAACCCATTATATCGTTGATGTAGTCGGACTTATTGCACTCATACTGATTTTCTGACGAACTATATACAGGTGTGGAAAACTAGTGATTTAGTTAAGTGATTTAATTTTGAAGTCTAAATCCCTTCAACTACACTTTTTCATTGATTTCATTTCCACAAATTACGAAAAATCAAAAAAATCGTTTCAACAGATATGATGCCGAAAATGTGTTAACACATGTGTTAACATATACGAGTCCGAATCTCCCTCCCCGCGCTAATCATTAGCACGGTTATTTAGCAGAAGAAAAACACAATTTTTACTGGTACATTGACGCTCAAATCCCGACAGGAATATACTCGCTTTTATAAAAATATACTTTCAATTAATAATAATCCCAATCATTTATCTTCAATATGCCAGAATCAAATTCTTCGAGAATAAAAATAAACAACACTTGCATTAAGGAGAAGCATAGTACCAATAATACCAATGGGCAACAAACGAAAACCACCTGATACTTCTTTTCCATTGAGCAAGAGATACACATAAAACACAAGTGTAGGATAGATAGGTACTGCTGATACAAAAAACCGTATTTTAAATATTCTCATATCACGCTTTTTCTTACGATAGACTAGGTAATACAATATTGATAAAACAATCATTCCAACCCAGAGAATTGATATACTTATTAACGGATAGTTGAACAATATAAGAGTTAAATACCAAACTAAAAGTAAGCAAAATGTTATTAGTACAGATATTGTGTCCTCTTTTTGGATATCCATTTTATCAACAATTCAGTTACTTGTTTTTCAGAATCAGATATTTGATTATATATTCATTCCCGCTACGTCTCGTTATATTGAATCTTTATAAGAGCTTGGTTATTTTACGGGAGAAAACCAATATTTTTTAACCGGTACACCAGCCTCAAAATCTCCCTCAAAGTGTTAATAAATAGCATGATTATTTAACAGAATAAAACACACTGATTTCATTCCTAAAAAAAACTATTATTTCAATCCTATTATGGTCTAATTTTAACGTTCATATGTTCAAATCCCTTCCCCTGCATTTTTTTATTAAATTATTTACTTTAGGATAATAAAAATATAGAAAATGGAAACAATAATTATTTACTCCTACATGATAAGGTTTAAACAATGAACACTAAGTTATCAATGAAGAGTTCACTTCTAGCTCCATGTGGAATAAATTGTAGTATTTGCGTCGCATATCTAAGGGAAAAGAATAAATGTCCGGGTTGCAGAACAAATACTATCAATAAACCTATTACTCGCGCTCAATGCAAAATCAAAAACTGTAATGAGTTAAATAAAAATAATTTAAAATTTTGCTTTGAATGTAAAAAATTCCCTTGTGAACGAATGAAACAAATGGATAAAAGATATCGAACCAAATACAATATGAGTACGATTAAAAATCTTGAGAATATTAAAAAATTTGGAGTAAACGAATTTGTAAAAAATGAAAAAATACGGTGGACTTGTTCTCAATGTGGAGGAACAATTTGTGTTCATCGAGGATTTTGCTATAATTGTGGAAAAAAATATTATTCTAAGAATGACAAAGGATTTATCAAAAGGTAATAGCTATGACTGAAACCGATGTTCAAATGATAAAAGAGTTGAAAAAGACTATAGAACGTATCGCGGGGAAAACCGTGAGTAAAACAGTTATGCAAGGAAGCGAACAACTGACAAAATCATCTTCGAAAAAAACGATCGCGTTATGGGTACGAGATGCAATACGTCGATTAGATTCAACTGTTAATGAGAACACACGAAGACAAATTATGGAGAATTGTGGACGGAATTGTGCTTCGATTAATAAACGGGTTATTGAATCAGCAAAAACTCGTCGAAAAAAATTCAAAGACCTGGACACGTTTTTAGAAACGGAGCAACTAAAACCAATGAAAGGAACACGACTGTATCGAGAAGGAACCATCTTGTATCAGTATTACACACCACAAGCATTCACGCAACCGATGCGATGCTATTGCAGTCTCTTAAGAGAATTACCAAAAGAAACGTCAGTCTCAATAACGTATTGTCATTGTTCAAAAGCATTCGTTCAAAACTTATGGGAAAGTGTTCTTGAACAACCAGTAAAAGTTGAACTCCTTCAATCTGTTGTATCTGGAGATTCTGAGTGTAAATTTGCCATTCATCTTTCTTAAAAATTGATAAATGTCAATCATTGTCATGCCGGTATTTTGGTGTTCAAATCCCTTCCCCTGCACTATCGATCTTAATTAATTTACCAGTAAATTCGTGTTCCCTTCCCGACGGGAGCATACTGCCATTTTTTCTCCTGTAAAAATTTTATAAAAATGTTGTTTTCTTCTGTAACATTAAAAAAGGGGGATTTGTACCCGAAATAAGATTGATTTCAATTTTACAATTACTTTAAACTTGTTAAAAAAGAAAAAAAAGAGAAACGACATGGCTTGATTATTTAGTTAAACGTGGTAACGTCACAATAACAGAACACGGAGCTTTCTTCGCGAGTTTACGTTCATCCTTTGCGAGGAAACCTTGACGTTTTGCGGCCCAATCACCCTCCATGATTATCATGTGAACTTTTCGTTCTGCTACAAAATTTGCAATACCGTGACTTACGTCTTGTACAAACAAGGTAAGTGGGGTGATGTGCCGTTTGAGAGAGCTCACAGCAGGGCGTCTCAGGATGGAGAATTCACCACTCTTGGAAATTACTGACTCAGGATAATAGAGGGAATAAAGCGGAACATTGGGGGGAAATTCTATTACTTTGGCGGCGATAATATCCACATCTGGGATGACGGAGGAAGATGTGAGAGATCCAGATAATTCAAAAGGTTCTTGGTGAAACTCATGGAGAACAGGTATGAGAATTCGGAAGGGAGGATGTGGTTTTTCAATAGGACGGGCAGGATTACTAACGAGAATTATTTTTTGGCTTGAAAATTCTTCAATCCACGCAGTGGTCTGTGCAGCGTGCCATCCGCCTAAAAAAACATTTCGTTTAACAGGAACAATGATGGTTTCTGCGTGAGTTTTTTTGATGGACTCTTTCAAACTATTAACCATCGTTTGTGGTGCATGAACATCAATATATTCGCATGGAATACCTGCATCTGCTGCAGAGTCTTTAATAAAACGTTCCATGTCATAATCCAGTGAAGTTTTTAATTTTTCATTTAAAATCCTTAAAACAATAAGACGTGAACCAGAGTTCCGTGCAAGATTTATCGAAATAATTGCTACGTCTTCTTCCCCTGGCTGTGAGGTAAGTGATAAGACGACCGGCCCAGCACGTTCTATAAAAGGTATTGGTACCTGAATCTTTGTCTCGGCAGCCGGTTCGAGTTCGACTGAAGTTGGGAGCGGGATGACACCTCGAATGGGAGCTGCTTTTGTAGGTATGATATATGTTCGTAGAATAAGCTTACGGCCTTCTTCCAAAAGGATAACGACAGGAACGATGCTAAAAAGGAACAGCCATTCCATCGGGGTCAAAGAAACCGTATTTAATATGGGTCCAAAGAATGGAATGTATACAATCGCAACAAGTATCACGAGATCTGCTAGGATTGCTATCAGGAGCCATTTGTTGCGTCGTAGACTAACGGTAAACGTTGATCGTATGTTCGTCCTGGTGGCAATGAGCATCCCCAGTTGTCCAGCCATGATGCCAACTATGACTACTGTAGTTCCCTTTAGGTATGAAGCATGGTTTGCAATAGTGGTTTGACCGATGCTCCACCCAGTCTGAGACCATGCTTGGAAACACCAAAACAGCGCAATAATTCCTATAAACGAACCGATATACCCAGACCTTGCCAGTGATCCGATACCAAACAAACGGCTCTCCTTTTTACGCGGTGGCCTTTCCATGATTCCCGGCTCGGACGGTTCAAGGGTGAGCGACAGTGACGGAGGTATATCCAACACTAGGTCTATGAGAAGAACTCCGACCACTGCAAGAGGCAGTGGGGTTTGTAAGAGAACAAATGCGACGAATGTGACTAGCTCCGCCCAATTATGGCTAAAGACGTAGACATTAAATTTCTTAAGATTGTCGAAGACAGATCGACCTTCTTCAATACCATTGACAATAGATGCAAAGTTGTCATCTAAGAGAACCATGTCTGCAGACTCACGTGCGACATCTGTTCCTGAGATTCCCATTGCGATACCGATGTCTGCTTCAAGTAAGGCCGGTGCATCGTTCGCGCCATCTCCTGTGACTGCGACAGTTTCTCCCTTTGATCGTAGAATACGAACGATCCTTAATTTTTGATCAGGGGTGATCCTAGCAAAAACAATATCTGGTACATCGAGAACTTTGCTGAGTTCTTCATCAGAAATCTCCGCAAGTTTATATCCTGTCATAATCACATAAGATTTAGAAGAAATTATACCGACTTTTCTTGCGATTGCCTCTGCTGTGAGCTCGTGATCTCCAGTCATCATGATTATGCGTATTCCAGCATTTTGGGCTTTTTGGACAGCATTGGGAACATCATGGCGGGGTGGGTCGTAAATCGCCACAAGGCCAACAAGCGTGAGTTTATTTTCAATCGTTGCAGAGTCATACTTTTGCGGTTCGTTCTGGAGATTACATGTGGCGAGAGCCAAAACCCGGTATGCCTCCCGTGCAAATGAATTAATCTGCTTGTTAATCTGCGCTGATAAATCCTTTGTCAGAGGAACGACCTGCTCGTTCCAATATACTGATGTGCATCGAGAGAGAATTTCAAACCCAGCACCTTTCACATATGCTGTAAGCTTTCCACTTGAATCTCCATGAACACTTGTCATCATCTTACGAACGGAATCAAATGGTATCATCCCAACCCGCGGCTGTTGAGTGAGCGCTTGTTTATATTGGATTCCAGCCTTCGCCGCAAGAACTAACAATGCTGCATCTGTTGAGTCTCCGATTGCAGTCCATCGAGATTTTCGTCTATCTAGAGGAGGCACAAGAGTTGCCCTGTTGTCGAGTGCTGCCACTTCACAAAGTTTGCATAAATCTTTCCGATCAGAAATATTAAGCTTCATACCATCCAAGAAAATAGAACCTTCCGGTTCGTATCCTTCACCAGTGACATCAAAAATTCGTCCTCCAATCCAAATCTTTCGAACAGTCATTTGCCCTGTTGTGATAGTGCCTGTTTTATCTGTGCAGATAACTGTCGTAGAGCCTAATGTTTCCACGGAAGATAAGCGTTTTACAATAACATGTCTTTTTGACATTGCAAGGCTACTGAGTGCGAGGGAGAGTGTAACGGTTATCTGTAAACCTTCAGGGACAAGCGAAATCATTACACCTATCATAAACAATAAACTCTCAGAAATCTGCAAATGAAGGACGAAAAAGGCGATGGTAAGGAAAAGAACGCCAACCCCTATGGCAGCGCCAAAGTTCAACTTTGCAGTATGGTCAAGTTCTCGCTGGAGAGGGCTCGGTGGTTCTTCGATAGTTTGTGTCATCGTAACAATCTGGCCTAGCTGAGTTTCAGTTCCCGTTGCAAGTACAACTGCGGTCGCTAAACCCGATGCCACGGTCGTACCAGTGAAGATAAGATTTGAACATTCAATTATTTCGCCTTTCCAACCTGCATTTAAATTCGCTGAACGAGATTGTGGTTCGGATTCCCCAGTCAAGGTCGAGTTGTCAAGGGTGAATTCATAACTGCTGAGTATTCGTGCATCGGCCGGGACTTTGTCGCCCTCTTCTAAGGATAACACATCACCTGGAACGATATTGGCGATGGGAATTTGTTTGGTCTGGCCATCCCTCAGTACTTTCGCGTTCATGGGTACAAGTGTGCGAATTGCTTCTATCGCTCGCTCTGCACGATGTTCTTGAAAAAGACTGAACAAAATACTCAGTATAACTACACCCAAAATCGCAAAACCCATCTGGACTGATCCCATATCATTGGAAGACCATCCAGTGATGAATGAGAGAAGGGCTGCAATAATAAGAAGAATGTTAAAAAGATTCTTTAGCTGGGTAAGAATTTTTCGGTAGAGACGGTGTTTTTTCTTTTCGGGTAAGACATTGCATCCGTGCTGTTGAAGTCGCTGTTCGGCCTCCGCGGTAGAAAGCCCCTCGGGACTCGTTTTTAAACTATCGTAAAGTTGCTCGATGGAGCAGCTGACCCATTTCTTAATATCAGGCTTACAAGGAATATTTTCCATTTACTGTTTTCGCCTTCTAAGACTACGGGTAGTCTACCATTCAAATACCGGCTACCGAACATTCTGGGCACGTAGCAAGAAGTAGGATATCAATATTTTGGTTTAACTCCACTTTATATACTCCCCTCATGGGAAATGAAATAAATGATTCTAGGTTTTATAGATTAAAAGGAGCGTTGTAATTTTAACATATATTCTCAACTGGGGCATCTAAAATCAAAAAATCGTTCAACAGATTATGATGTTAGCATATGTGTTAACAAAAACGAGTCCGAATCTTTCTACCAGTCAGCTGGTTCTAGTAAGGGCTTTATACCCGTGAGTCCTAAATCCCGACGGGAGCATGCCTTCATTTTTTTCGCCTGTTGGAAACACACAAAAAATTCGTAAAAATCGCTTTTTCTTCTGTTGCTAAAAAAGGGAGCATTATACCCGAAAAGTATCTCTTACATAGCAGCCTCGGTCATCTGTTCCAACGGACCGGTTGGTTTCATAACATATGCTACTGCATGCCTTCTAAGGTTTCTTTTTCATCTCACGGCGTATCCACCACGTACCTCCGAGAGCGATAGGAATTCCGATTATAATGGCGATCCCGATGATAATCCACAGTATTGAATAGATGAGATAGTTAAATGTCCATGCTGCAAATGGGGTATTCCATTTTCCATCGATATAAACCTTGATGATGAGTCCGATGAAGATAATAAACGATATCGCATTGCCTCCATCTGACCTGCGTGAGCGATTCCCGAACAGATGCCCACGTCTATATTCTTTCCTTTCCTCACCAGGTAGTTTTTTCCACCAGAGAAAATAAATCGCAGCCAGCGCGATAATGACTGGGATTCCTATGAGGAGGAATTCCCAGAGAATCAACCACAATAAAAAAGAAACAATATGTCCCATGGTCCATAACCCTAACGTCGCAGGCACAAAACCAGTTGTTTGAGCATTTCCTGCGAACCACAAGAAGACAAGAATGGCACCGACGACAGCCACAATAGCTGCTACAATAAAGATGACAAGCATTTTCCAATGGTTTCTCAAGAATTTTTTCCAGGTTTTTTCACCAATTTCTGACGTAGTTTCCATCATTTTAAATCCTACTACCTTTTCAATCTACCACAATACCAGCTCTTCGTATTTGTTCTCCGTATATAACGATTTTGTATTGCGCGCCGTTGTTTAGGTTTTATCATTTTATTTTATAGTGATGAACAATTATTTTCTTGGTGAAACTTATATCGGAATGTTTATTACGTAGTGCGGTATCTTCCTTTTTTAACCATTGATTAAGAAATGAGGTGAAAAGATGGAGATACAAACAAGCAGGCTGTTAGGCATCATTGGTGCTCTTTTCATGGTGATTGGCATTCTTCCATCAGTCGGATGGCTTTTGATGATATTAGGAATCGTCTTTGTACTTATTGCATTAAATGGGTATGGAGACGCGTACAAGGATGGCAGCATCATCCATAACACGGTTTATACGATTGTTTTCGAAATTATCGGCGTCGTCGTCTTCATAGGTGTCGTTTTTTATGGAGCAATGGGTTTTCTTGCCTCATTGGGAATCAAGAACATCTCTGATCTACAGTCATGGCAACAGATTAACTGGCAACAAGCGGTGAATACCACCAACATCCTTCCGTTCGTTGGAGCAATCGTCCTTGGACTTGTTATCCTGTTTGCATTTACAGTTCTTGCATCTTTGTATTTCAAGAAAGCAATGAATGCCCTCTCTACAAAAACCGGGGTAAAACTCTTTCATACCACAGGTACAG